>Ga0116191_1004176_pt1 | contig 10334 bp, 9 predicted proteins | sample AD_UKC111_MetaG_FD_89897 | JGI IMG/M metagenome (GOLD analysis project Ga0116191, IMG submission 89897) | Active sludge microbial communities of municipal wastewater-treating anaerobic digesters from Hong Kong - AD_UKC111_MetaG | ecosystem: Engineered > Bioreactor > Anaerobic > Digestate | place...
CGCCGTCCAAAAAAATATAAAACAGGCGTATCTTTTTGGGGCATTTGATGATTTCCAGGATCACTTTCAATTGATAGAAAATATAACCTGTTAACTTGAGTATTAAAGACCCATTTCTGTAATTGTTGCTGATATTGATGATACGTTTAGAAGCAGAACTGTAAAATTCGTCCTCAGGGTAGTTTCCTGTTATTACCAGCAGTTCATTTGAGAGCGGTTCGATGACATTAAGAAATTTTTTCAGCAGTATATTTCCACCCTTTACCTTATTCAGAGGAGGTGTAATGAAACCTATATCAAACTTCATGTCTATAGACTACCCTTAACGATTTTATAAATTGAATCACAAACATATTCAATTTCCTCAGAGGTAAGGTCAGAACTTGAAGGCAAGTAAAAACCTCTTTGGGCCCCGTCTTCGGCGACAGGATATTGTTCGTCACCGACCCATTCTTTGAAGGCCGGCTGCAGGTGCATAGGTATAAAAAAGCTTCTTGTCTCAATGCCAGCCTGCGCGAGCTTTTGCATCATTTCATCCTTTGTCAGCGGCAAATCTTTGCTCAACCTAATCCCATACATCCAATATACGTTTTTAACCTCCGCCTTTTCCGTCGGCAGCTCTATCCCGTCAATATCCTTCAGGATGCTATTATATTTATTAGCGTTATTTATTCTGGTAGAAATAAACCTATCGGCTTTTTGCAGCTGGGCCAGTCCAATAGCAGCCTCAATATTAGTCATTCTATAGTTGTATCCCAACCCGACGTGATAAAATCTTTTCTCCGGTGAGAATCCCAGGTTTTTAAGGATACGCGCCTTGCAGGCAATTTCCTCATTGTTTGTGACGATCATGCCGCCTTCACCAGTGGTAATAATTTTATTTGCATAAAAGCTGAAACAGCCAATATCACCAAAAGAACCGGCTTTTTTGTTCTTGTATTCAGCGCCGTGAGCTTCCGCCGCATCTTCAACAAGATAAAGCCGGTATTTCCTGGCGATTCCAGCCAGTATATCCATATCACAAGGGTGACCATATATATGTACGGGCAACAGGGCTTTAGTCCTTTGATTTATTTTACTTTCAATAAGTCCGGTGTCAATGTTTAAGGTACTGTATTCAGAATCTATTAACACTGGTTTGGCGCCTGTGTAAATTACCGCATAAAGTGTCGCGGCCATGGTAAACGTCGGCAATATAACCTCATCACCGGGGCCGATACCAAGGCTTGCCAACGCTAAATGCAGCGCGGTTGTGCCACTGGTTGTCGACACCGCGTATTTTGTTCCGCAAAACTTAGCGAATTCATTTTCAAATTCTTCTATATAGGTACCCATAGAACCTATCCAACTGCTTTTTACACAATCCGTAACATATTTTAGTTCTTCAGTGCCTATACTTGGTTTGCAGACCGGTATCATATTATTCACCTCTCTACATTTTAAGAAAAATATACCTTGTCCATTTCGTTGCCCTGATAAGGGCCCTGTTTAATTTCAATAATTTTGGCATCTTTGACAATTCGAAAACCATGTCCGCCGGACAGTAAAATTATTGTATCGCCTTCATAGAGCATTTCTTTGGCCACGATTAAACCGTCATTCTCATAGAAACATACCTCAACACAGCCATACTCAATATGTAAAACTTCTTGAATAACATTAATGATTTTTAGACTTTCCTTATGTGTGTGAGGTTTTATTTCATAGCCAGATGGATGCAAAAAAACACCCACCTGCAAAGGATTATCTGCAGGTGTTAAGAAGCTTACTCCCTTTGGAGTGTATCCCGGGTGTATTATTCGGGCATAAATTTTTGTCCCAACTACGATATCTTTTATCATCTTATCTCTCCAAATAGGCTACTGGCGACAGGATCCGGTTTTCATTGGGATAATTTTGAGCATCCCATGGGAACCGTTCGCCTCTACTCCATTTTCTCCAGCGGTTAATCTCTTCTTCCACCATGATTTTAACCAGGTCATGGAATTTGGTTTTTGGCGTCCAACCCAGCACCTTTTCTGCTTTTCTAAAGTCTCCTTGTAAGTAATTTACGTCCAAAGGCCGGAGGAAACGTTCGTCAACCCGCACGTAATCTCTCCAGTCCAGATCCGCCAATTCAAAACTGTACTGAACTAATTCCCGCACTGTATGGGTTTCGTTTGTTGCTATAACGTAATCGTCAGGTTGCTTGTGCTGCAGCATGAGCCACATGCTTTCCACATACTCCGGCGCGAAGCCCCAATCTCTTTTTGCTTCCAAGTTGCCAAGCACTAACTCTTTCTCAAAACCTAAAGCTATCTTGCCGACCGCATTTGTTATTTTTCTTGTCACAAACTCCAGCCCCCTTAAAGGAGACTCATGGTTAAATAGGATACCGTTACACGCAAAAATACCATATGCTTCTCTATAGATTTTAGTCAGCCAGAATCCATAAAGCTTAGCACTGGCGTAAGGGCTGGTGGGATTAAATTTAGTCTCCTCATTTTGAGGCTCAGTACTTCCATTTCCGTATAATTCACTTGTGGAAGCCTGATAAAATCGGATATTTTTATCCAAAACCCTTATTGCTTCCAAGATGCGGGCAACTCCCAATCCTGTTATCTCTCCGGTGCCCACCGCTTGTTCAAACGATGCGCCAACAAAGCTTTGTGCCGCCAGGTGATATATTTCATCTGGCTTGGCAACTCTGATTGCTTCAAAAATTGAAGAAGAGTCAAGCAAATCAGCGGTAATTAAGTCCACTTTATCGAAAACATCAAGGTACTGCAATCTCCAGAAGTTGGGACTTGACAGCCTGCGGTAAATACCAAAAACTTTATATCCTTTTTCCAGTAAAAATTTAGCTAAATATGCGCCATCCTGACCAGTAATCCCGGTAATTAAAGCACGCTTCACTCTGATGTACGCTCCTTTGTATATTTACTTAATAATTGCATCCATCTTTTTGACTCCAGGTCCCAATTATAATATTTCTCTATAGTCCTACCAGCACAAATTGAAATTTCGTTAAGTTTTTTGTAGTTATTTAGAGACCACAAAACTCTATCAGTAAATTGCTCCAAATTCTCTGCGACAATCAAATTAACCATGTCTTTAGCTTCCGGCATAGCCCTTATTAGTGAAGAATCTGCTATAACAGGCCGGCTAAAAGCCATGTATTCCAACAATTTTGTTGAGACTCCATTATCAAGATGCACTGGTATTAAGCAGATATCAGCCGCACAAATATATTCTTGTATATTTGGAACAAAACCAACGAATCTAACAATTCTATGTATTTTGTCGGGCAAATCTCCCGATCCTGTTATAATTATTTCAACATCATTATGCTCTTTTTCTATAATAGGAGCTAAAACATTATTGATCCAGAAGGCGGCATCCCTGTTTGGCAAATAAACCCTTTTCCCGCCAAAGAGCAGTATTTTCTTATTTCCTTCTATTCCTAATTTTTCCCTTAATTCAGCACGATCACTTATTTTAGGTATTTTTTTCAGATCAATACACAAAGGAATTACACTTACTTTTTCCTCTTTAAAACCTTGTTCCACATATAGTTTTTTATCTAAAAGAGTTGGTACCACCAGCATATCCGGGAAAGAACCCAGGCATTTTTCAAAAAACCAGATCATAGCTGTATATAACTTAGAGTTATTAAGTTCTTTACAAGCGGAAAGTAGATTTCCATGGCTGTCCCAAATTAAAGGTTTCCTATAAAACATCTTGATTACTGAACCAGGTAACAGAGAATAAAGATGTTCACAGAAAATAATATCGCACTTATTACCGTGCTTAAGCCCATAAATTATTGTTTTTAATAAATATAACGCAAGATTAAAAAAACCTAATATTTTTTTTGTTGTAAAAAAATCATTGCTAGATTCGAAACCTATTTCGTGAATAAAATGCAGACCTAATAGATCTACATTTTGCATTTTCAAAAAAGAAATTATCGGCACCAACCTTACATCTGAGTTAGGATGATCCTCATACTCCAACGGAATCATTAATATTTTCATCAAACCGTACTTCTTTCTTGAATTTCCTTTTCAGCGACATTTTAATAACAGAAATCAGAACTGACACTCCATGTACAACAGGACTTCTTTTAACTTCACTGCTATAATCGACTTTGATAGGAACTTCCCGAACAATTAGTTTATTTTCCTTTGCGCGAAATTGCATTTCCGATTCCACAGAAAAGCCGCTCATATTAAAAGACAGAACTTTTATAGCCCGTTTTGAGAAGGCCCGAAAACCATTCTGCGAGTCAGTTAAATAAATGCCTGAGCCTAAATTAGAACAGTATGTAAGTATATTCTGACCTATCATTCGATAAAAAGGAATTGATTTTTGGTTATTTCCCAAATAGCGGGAACCAACCACCATATCCGCACCATCAGATATGACTTTAACCAACCTGGGGATATCATGGGGGTCGTGTTGGCCGTCACCATCAATAAGTACAAGAATTGAAACAGATGAACTTCTTGCATAATTAAATGCTGTATTTATTGCGATGCCTTTTCCTTTATTTACATTGTGTTTAAGCACATTGGCGCCACAACTCTCCGCCACGGCCGCTGTTCTATCGGTAGAACCATCATCTATTACTAAAACTCTGCCGTATCGTAAAGACGATAAGACTACTTTTTCAATATTATATTCTTCATTGTAGGCAGGTATAGCAATAAGCACATTATCATTATTCAATTTGAACTTCCCTCACCTATTTCTTCTATTTGGAGTAGAAACTGTAATTGCATTGGCATACTAACTTCCATGCTTTAGGTACAGATAATAGATGATTAATTGACGTGGTGATATATCCGAGTTTTTATCTTGAGGGTAAAGATAGAATCTAATGAGAGAGTTATTCTGATTCCCCACTCAGATTTTAATGATCTTTTCCCGGTTAAACACCACATGCTTCGTGGCATTCCTCGTGTCAAGCACCAGCTTCGCTTGCTCCACCACCCACTCATAGTCTAAGCCTGAGTGATCGGTTAGAATCAATACACAATCAGCTTCTTTTATACGCTCGGCAACAAGAGGGCTTCCCAGGATCGCCCAGTTGTATGGGGAATGTGGTTTTAGAAATTGCACATAGGGGTCATGGTAAGAAATATTAGCGCCGTCTTTAAGCAGCAGGGATATCACCTTTAACGCGGGAGATTCCCGGATGTCCCTGATATCTTTTTTATAAGTAACCCCCAGGACAAATATTTTAGCCCCCTGTAAAGATTTTCCGGATTTGTTCAAAGCCCGTATCAGCTTGCGAACCACAAAATATGACGCTTCAATATTAGTTTCACCCGCCAGCTCAATGAAGCGGGTATGGAAATCGTACTGGCGCGCCTTCCAGGTGAGGTAAAAGGGATCGATCGGGATGCAGTGCCCTCCCACACCCGGCCCTGGATGGAAAATCTGAATGCCAAAGGGTTTTGTGGCGGCGGCGTCAATAACCTCCCAGACATCTATGTCCATCCGGTCGCACAAAAACATCAATTCGTTGACCAGGGCAATGTTCACAGCGCGGTAGGTGTTTTCAAAAAGCTTGGAGAGTTCGGCCACTTCAGGGCTGGAAACCGGGGTCACTGGAGGGAACATTTTGTCCTCACGCCGCCGGCGGGGCCCATCAAACACAATAGCCTGATTATAAAAAACCTGGGCTATTTCCAGACAGGCCGGAGTTATACCGCCCACTACCCTGGATGTATTTTTCGCGTTATGAAAACCGTTACCAGGGTCTACCCTTTCAGGAGCGTAGGCGAGGAAAAAGTCATGACCGACTTCAAGGCCGCTCTTTTCCAGTTGGGGAAGCAAGATTTCCCTGGTTGTGCCCGGATAGGTTGTGCTCTCCAGCGTTACTAACTGACCGGGCCTGAGCCTTCTGGCAATTTCCTCGGTTACATTTTGAATGTAGGATATATCGGGCTCACGGTTTAAGGTGAGCGGGGTGGGAACACAGATGATAATCACATCAGACTCGGGCAGACAATCGTAACCCGTGCTGGCGCTAAGCATCCCTTCAGACACCAGACGCTTTAGTTCCGCCTCGTTCACATCAATGATGTAGTTTTCCCCACGGTTAATCTTTTCAGCCCGGCTGGGGTTTTGTTCAATACCCATAACCTTAAAGCCAATTTTAGCCTTGCCGATGGCCATAGGCAGACCCACATAGCCCAGCCCGATAACCGATACTACGGCTGTCTTATCGAGGATTTTTTGCTTCAGCCTATTGGCGCTAACGCCCATGACCTCTAGTTTAAGCATATTCGTTCTCCCAACAATAATATTTTTTAAATTTCAACCGTATATATATTTTCGGCTAAAACAAGACTTACTTAATATACAAAATAAACCAGGAGTGACTTTTTTATAAAATATTAGACTATACACGTTCGCCCATTTCCATTAACGAAGTATCCCGATTATTCTGTATAGGACAGCTATTACAAATATTAAGAGCAGAGGCAGGATGGCCAGGTATAAAACACGTTCTACCGTACTAAACATAACAATTTTTAAGGTGTTTTTGGAGGTATTTACCGCTCCGGCCGCTAACTCCTTGCAAATAAACAAGACTATCAGTACTAAAGGCCCCAGAATCCCCAGGCCTTCCACCAAGTTGCCGACTAACAGGGCGGTAATCATGGCTAGAAATGCCAGTGCCGCCACCTGCGCCCCTGTCATTTGTTCGTAAAGCGCAAGTGCCCCCAGTTTCTTACAATCTGTTCTCTCAACAAAGCCTTCTGAGTCTTTGCCCGCCAAATCATTCGCGAAGCTGTCATCCTCCCGTTCCTTTGACGCGTGAGGAGCGCCGGTGACGGTCGCGGCATCTTCTGCCGCCTGATCTTCCACGAGTTTGGCCACTTTATCTTCAATCAGTCCCGCTATTTCATCTTTAAAAGCTGCGGCTCCCGGGCCGTCATACCAGGCGCCCAGTTGGTCCCGCAGGGACTCGAGCAAGGTGAACAACTCTTTTTTCAGAATTATTTTTTGTCCTTCTATAATCTGTGCCTGTGCGTAATGCAGGTCCGCCCTTTTATAACCATCTTCGATAATCTGAATTACCCTATTCCGGGCTTCATCAAGCAGTATTTCGCCCGCCACCTCAGCCTGTTCCCTGGCCTTCCCCAAAATCTCGTAATCCACCTGGCCTGAAGCTGATGCTAAAGAAGACGCCCGGTCAAGCAGGGCCTCATTTTCAGCTTCGACCTTCCTCAAATCCGCGTCCAGGCGGTCGATCTTTTTGAGGCTTTCCACAATATAAGAATCAACCCACTGGTTTACCTCTTTTTGACTGTAACCAAGAAAGCCGGTACTAAATTGTTTAACCACATCTACCGCCTGCCTGTACATTTAATAAAGATTGTGGGTTAAATTTGGTCATAACTAGGGCATTTCTGCGTCAGGCTGCAAATTCTTAAGGTCAACTATGATATTTTTGTATTTATTAAGTACATCCTCAAATTCTTTTCTTGCCATGACAATATGAAGCTGCAATTCTTCTACTTCCTTTTTCTTGGCTTCGACTTCAATAATAGCTGCTTTCTCAATTTCGTCAGCTTTCCTGTGGGCTTCTTCTTCTATGCTTGTTGCTCTTAATTGAGCTTGAATGAACACTTCCGCAATAGCTTTTTCCGAGTCTTGATACTTTCGCAAGTTTGTTTGCATAGCGGTAAGTTCCGTCTTAATCTTTTCATTTTCCATAACCACTTTCTCAATATCATCCTGCAGTGACTGGATTTTCTTTTCATATTCCTTTATTAACTTATCGACGTACTTATCAACCTCTTCTCGACGGTAACCCATAAGCTTCGTTGAAAATTGCATATGCAACTCCCCTAACCCGGTTTTTTAGATAATAATATTATAAGGCTTTCACAAAAAAAGGAAATAGTTTTTTTTAAAATCACTTAACACTTAAATAAATTAATTAAATTATTTTATATTTCTTTCCGCAACCTCTTTGATATTTGCCTTATTTTGTTAATACAGCCATTCATAGCATAGTGATGGTACAAATGAACTTAACAAATTCCTTTCCTCTTAATTCGAACAAAATAATATGGTATTTCAGTTTTTTCTAATTTACCCTTAAGGAAAAACATTATCAAAAAAAGAGGAATACAAGCCTTTATATGGAATTAATAAATGGGAAACTCAACCAATTCCAACAAGAGGATACTTTAAATGCTAATATTTTCCTGACAAATCTCAATAGATTAAATATTAACGGCAACAAGCTCTCAAACGTTTTTTTCCTTTCGAATATGAGAGACCTTCAGGTGCTTTACTTAAATAATAATTTCATTAACGACTTGACACCTTTTGAAAATCTGAGCCAACTCCAGACGCTTGTTCTATATGATAACCAGATAGAGTCCGTTTTTGCTCTCAGGCACTTGAGCAACCTTAAAACTTTAAATCTTGGCAAAAATAATATCGTTGATATTTCCCCGCTCAAAGAACTGGTTAATCTACAGGACCTTAACCTTAGCTATAATAAGATCACCCAGATAGGAGAATTGTCCGGCCTTGTAAAATTAAAACAATTAAACCTCACCGGCAACAGTGTGACGGATAAGTCCAGCCTGTCGGGTCTGCCTATATTAAAAAAGATCATAATATGTTTTCGGATTTCCGAGAGTCTACCTTTACTTATATAGGGGGAGAAAATCAATTGCAGCTATTTGCGCATATGGGAATAACCCTTGGTGCAGCCATCTGATTTAATATCCCGTAAAAAGCTGCGGGAATTTATCACTACTGGAAGCCTGAATTATCCTATAAGAAAAAATTCCGGATGTAATTCATCCGGATAAAAAATAATGAATTTATAAATTTATTCTTAACTCCTCAGCTCCGCTCCAAACTTCGCGGCCAGGGAGCCGGCAATTTTTCCGGTGATTTCCCCCGCCTCAGCGTCGGTCAGGGTGCGGTCCTCCGCCTGGAACTTCAGGGCAAAGGCCATGCTGCGCATACCCTCGGGCACCTGTTCTCCCTGGTACACATCAAACAGTGAGACCTCGCGGAGCAGTTTGCCGCCGGCCGCCTGGATCACCCTCAAAATATCGGCGGCAGGGATGTCTTTCCTGGCCAGTATGGCGATATCCCTGTCGATGCCCGGGAACTTGGGCAGCTGGCTGTATACAACCGGGCGGCCTGAAATCTCCGCCAGCCGGTCGAAGTCAAGCTCGAAGGCCACCACCCTGGCGGGCAGGTCGTAATTTTCGAGCACATCAGGGTGCAGTTCACCAATCACGCCGATTTTGGTCCCGCCGGCCTCCATATACGCGGTTTTACCTGGATGGTAGCTGGGGTCGCCGGTTTCCGGCAGGAAATTCACTGCCCCGGCGCCGGTGCGGCTGAATAGGTTTTCCAGCACGCCTTTCAGATAAAAGTAGTCATAGTCCTGTGCGGGCTGGTTCCAGCTTGCGGGGGAACGGCCCATGGCGGCGCCTGCCAGTATGGTGCGCTCCTCGGGCTGCTGGTTCTCACCCCTGGGTATGAACACCCGCCCCAGCTCAAATACAGCTCCGTTCTGCACTCTGCGGTTGTAGTTCCTGGCCAGAATCTCCAGCAGGCAGGGCAGCAGCATGGTGCGCATGACTGAGCGCTCTTCACTGAGGGGGTTCTTGATCTTTAAAGCGTTTCTCATCGCACTGTCCGGCGCCAGATTCATCTGGTCAAAGGTCTTCGGGTTGATGAAGCTGTAGGTCATTACTTCGTGCAGCCCCGAGCCGGCCAGCAGGTCGCGGGCCTGGGCGGTGAGAGACTGCTCTTTGGTTTTGATGCCCCTGGTGGACCGGCCGTAGGTGAGCGTGTCGGGGATCTGGTTGTAGCCGTGGATCCTGGCCACCTCTTCAATCAGGTCCACTTCCTGGCTTACGTCCATCCGGTGCGAGGGCACGGTTACCAGCAGGTTCTCACCGGCGTCCTGCACTGTGAAGCGCAGGCTGGTCAGGATGCCGGTCACCTTGCTTTTGGGGATGTCCGCTCCCAGCACGTAGCCGGCGCGGGAGGGCCTGAACTGGATGACCCTGTCCGCCAGCTTGGCCGGGATATTGTCGACCATACCTGCAACAACTTCCCCGGCGCCCATCTCAGCTATCAGCTGGGCCGCGCGGTTAGCCGCCCTGGCGCAGCCGCCGATGTCGATGCCTTTCTCAAAACGCTGGGAAGCCTCGGAGCGCAGCCCGAGGGCCTTCGACGTCCTGCGGATGCTGATCGGGTTGAAGAAGGCGGATTCAAGCAGTATTGAAACGGTTTTATTGGTTACCTCAGTGGCCAGGCCGCCCATCACGCCGGCTATGCCCACGGGCCCGGAG
>Ga0116191_1004190_pt1 | contig 10319 bp, 8 predicted proteins | sample AD_UKC111_MetaG_FD_89897 | JGI IMG/M metagenome (GOLD analysis project Ga0116191, IMG submission 89897) | Active sludge microbial communities of municipal wastewater-treating anaerobic digesters from Hong Kong - AD_UKC111_MetaG | ecosystem: Engineered > Bioreactor > Anaerobic > Digestate | place...
CCCCACAGCGCTGCGAGCATGGTCACGATCCCCAGGACGATGTTGCTTCGCCGCAGAGGGAATCGTGCCGAGAGCAGCCCGAGTATCGGCCCCGATACGGCCGCGCTCGCGATCATGATCGTCAGAAGCCCCGCCGCTCCGGTCGGCTCGTAGCCCAGCGCGATCGAGAGGAACGGAAACCCCCAGAGCAGCGAGAACATCGTCACGGATCCGCCGGCGACGAAGTGCGTCCAGAACCCCAGCTGCGTGCCCGGTCTGCGCAGACTCTCCCGCAGTTGATGAGCGGATGCCGCCCAACTCTGCTGCACGAATGGCAGCTCATTCGGACCTCGGCCGCGGGCCAAGACCCCGAGCACGATGACCACGATCACTGACAGAGCGGCGGCGCTCAGGTAGGTCGGGGTCCATCCCCACGCGTGCAGTGCCAATGCCAGGGGAAGTGCCGACAGCACCTGGCCGAGCTGTCCAGCGGTGCCCAGCAACTGGGTCACGATCGGAATGGTCTTGCCGTCGAACCAGTTGGTGAGAAACCGCACGGCGGAGATGAAGGTCATGGCGTCCCCGGCACCCACCAGGATGCGGCCGATGAGCGCAACGCCGAGAGTGGGCGCCACCGCGAGAGTGCTCTGCCCCAGCGCCATCAACGCGGCCCCGAGCGTGAGCAGCACGCGCGGCCCGACCCTGTCGAGCATGACTCCCACCGGAATCTGAAGAGCCGCGTAGACCACGATCTGCACCACAGCGAGCGTCGAGAGCGCGGCGGCGTTCACGCTGAAGCGATCGGTTGCCTCGACCGCGGCCACACCCAGCGATGATCGCTGCAGAACGGCAACCATGTATGCGGCGATGGCGATGGAGAACATCAGCCACGCGCGACGGGAGTTCATCGCTCCCATGCTACGGGCCTACTGGAGCGGGGTGTCGTCGTATCCGTTGCGCCGCGCAGCGAGGAAGTTCTGCAGCTCGGCGGCGATCTCATCCGCAGTGGGCAGCTCGCCGTCGACGTCGGTCAGCGGGGATCGCAGCGGGTTGTCCTGCATGTAGCTGTCGTGACGCTCCTCGAGCGTGCCGACGAGCTTCGCGAGCTCCTGGTTGTTCTCCACCTGGGCGTCGATCTTCGCGAGGAAGTCGCGCCCCTCTTCGCGCAGGCGATCCGTCGGGAAGATCAGTCCGGTTGCCGCACTGACGCTCTCCAACGCGGCGACCGCCGCGAGGGGGAACTCGGTGTCGGCGAGGTAGTGCGGAATAAGGAGCACGAAGCCGGTCGTCGGGTGGGCCAACTCCCGGAGTCGGAACTCGATCAGGTGCAACGCGGTCGCCGGCACTTGCGTGCGCGGCTTCCACACCGACATCGCATCGGTGAGCTCGGAACGGTTGCCGCTCACCGTGACACCGATGGAGCGCGTGTGCGGAACAGGCATGGGAATCGAGTTGATCCACGTGGTCGTGCTGACCCCGTAACGCTGCACGATATCCAGCACGGCAGCAGTGAATCGCTCCCACTGGAAATCGGGCTCGTAGCCGGTCAGCAGCAGGAACTGCTGCCCGAGCTCGTCGCGCGCCGAGTAGAGCTTCAGAGCCGCGGGCTGGTAGTCGCTCAGATGATCCTGATCGAAGTACATCGTGGGGCGCCGCGCCCGGTAGTCGAGCAGTTCGTCGTTGTCGAAGGTCAGCACAGTGCTGTGCTCGAGGGTGTCGAGCAGGTACTCGCTGACCTGGCTCACAGCGCTTCCCGCATCCGCAAAACCGGTGAGACCCGCGACGAGATGCAACCCCGATGGCACCTCGATGACATCTGTCGAGATGTCGTACAGGCCGCCCGGATCGCGCATGCAACAACTCTAATCTCGGCGACGCACGGCATGCTCCGCGCGCGTGATGCCCTGAGCGAACAGCACAGGCGGCCTCGCTACGATGGGGCCATGACCGTGCCCGCTCTGTCTGTGAGCCCAGAACCGCCCCTGACCATTGCCGCCGACGTGCTCGTGCTCGGAGTGAGCAAGACCGACGACGGACCCCGACTCCTGAGCGATGCCGCCGAGCTCGCCGAGCTCCAGCTGGTGCTCGCGTCGATCGGCGTGACCGGCGCGCAGGACGAGCTCAGGCGCATCCCGGGCAGCTACGGAGCCACCGAGAGCATCGCGCTCATCGGCGTCGGCAGCGGCGAGGTCACCGTCGACGACCTGCGGTATGCCGCAGGATCAGCAGCCCGGCAGCTGCGCGGAGTCGAGTCGATCGTGTTCGCGCTGCCCGTGAAGGATGACGCCGACACCCTCGCCGTGCTCGAGGGGGCTGCGATCGGCGCCTACGCGTACACCGAGTACCGCTCCAGCTCGCTCGAGTCGACCAAGCTGCCGGCGACCACGGTGATCGTGGCGGCCGCCGGCTCCGACGCTCTGGTATCGAAGGCATCGATCATCGCCGAGGCGGTGCACACCGTGCGGGACCTCGTCAACATGCCTCCGTCCGACCTCTATCCCGAGTCGTTCGCGGCCGCGGCCCGGGCGCTGGCCGAGCCCACGGTCGTCACTGTCGACGTCCTGGACGAGAAGCAACTCGCCGCGGGTGGATTCGGCGGGATTCTCGGCGTCGGCCAGGGCTCGACTCGCCCGCCACGACTCGTGAAGGCGGTCTACGCACCGAAGGGCGCGACCCGCCACCTGGCTCTCGTGGGCAAGGGAATCACGTTCGACTCGGGCGGGCTCTCGCTGAAGCCCCCGGCATCCATGATCGGCATGAAGTACGACATGACTGGAGCGGCAACAGTGCTCGCGGTCGTTCTTGCCGCGGCCAAGCTGGAGCTCGACGTCAAGGTCACGGCGTGGCTCTGCATCGCGGAGAACATGCCTTCGGGTTCGGCGCTGCGCCCCAATGACGTCATCCGCATCCGGGGGGGCAAGACCGTCGAGGTGCTCAACACTGACGCGGAAGGCCGGCTCGTGCTCGCTGACGGCCTTGTCGCCGCGAGCGAGGAGGAGCCCGATGCGATCATCGACGTCGCGACTCTCACCGGTGCGGCACTCATCGCCCTGGGCAACCGCTACGTCGGCACCATGGGCGACTCGCAGCTCGTCGCCGATGTGGTCGCGGCCGGCAATCGGGTCGGCGAGACCCTGTGGCCGATGCCGATCCCCAGCGATGTGAGACCCATGCTCGCGTCGGACATCGCCGACATCGCCAACATTAAGCCCGGCAACACCGCAGCCGGAATGCTGATCGCCGCCGCCTTCCTCCGCGACTTCGTCGGCAGCGTCGGCGAGGGCGAGGCCAAGACCGTGATCCCGTGGGCGCACCTCGACATCGCCGGTCCGGCGAACAACGGCGCCGGCGGTTGGGGCTTCACGGGCAAGGGCCCGACCGGCGTCTCCGTACGGGCTCTGATCGAGTTCGCGACCGGCCTCGGTGCCAAGTAGGAAGTAGTAGGGTTTTCGAGGCGGGATCTCACCGCCCCAGCCGGTCGTCCACCACACCATCAGGCGCCGGTGCTTGAAGATCCTTACAGAGGAGTTGCTGGTTTTGGCTGAGCACAATTTTGACCTCGTAGTTCTCGGTGGCGGAAGTGGTGGCTACGCCGCCGCCCTGCGCGCAAGCCAGCTCGGAATGAGCGTTGGTCTCATCGAGAAGAACAAGGTGGGGGGCACCTGCCTGCACGTCGGATGCATTCCGACCAAGGCGCTGCTGCACTCCGCCGAGGTCGCCGACGTCACGCGCGAGTCCGCGAAGTACGGTGTCTCATCCACCTTCAACGGCGTCGACATCGCCGCGGTGACCGGCTACCGCCAGGAGGTTGTCGCCAGCAAGTACAAGGGACTGCAGGGCCTCATCAAGGCTCGCGGCATCATCACGATCGAGGGCGAGGGACGTCTGATCTCCCCCACTACCGTGCAGGTCGGGGATGACACGGTCACCGGCAAGAGAGTCGTGCTCGCGACCGGCAGCTACTCCCGCTCGCTGCCCGGTCTCGAGATCGGTGGACGCGTCATCACGTCCGAGCAGGCACTCGAGCTCGACTTCATCCCGAAGAAGGTCGCCGTTCTCGGGGGCGGTGTCATCGGCGTCGAGTTCTCGTCCGTCTGGCGCAGCTGGGGATCCGAGGTCACGATCATCGAGGCGCTCCCCCACCTCGTGCCCAACGAGGACGAGGCGATCTCGAAGCAGTTCGAGCGTGCGTTCCGCAAGCGCGGAATCGACTTCAAGCTGGGAGTTCGCTTCCAAGGCGTGACTCAGAACGACCAGGGCGTCGTCGTCACCCTGGAGAACGGCGAGACCATCGAGGCCGAGCTCCTGCTCGTGGCCGTCGGTCGCGGCCCGCTCACCGCCGGACTCGGCTACGAGGAGGTCGGCATCACCATCGACCGCGGCTTCGTCATCACCAACGAACGCCTCGCCACCAACATCCCCGGTGTCTACGCCGTGGGCGACATCGTGCCCGGCCTGCAGCTGGCCCACCGCGGATTCCAGCACGGGATCTTCGTGGCTGAGGAGATCGCCGGACTCAACCCGATCGTCATCGACGACCTCAACATTCCGAAGGTCACCTACAGCGACCCGGAGGTCGCATCCGTCGGTCTCTCCGAGGCCAAGGCTGCAGAGAAGTACGGCGCCGACAAGATCACGAGCTACGACTACAACCTCGCGGGCAACGGCAAGAGCCACATCATCGGAACCTCCGGATCCGTCAAGGTCGTGCGGGTCAACGAGGGACCGGTCGTCGGAGTTCACATGATCGGCGCTCGAGTGGGCGAACTGATCGGCGAGGCTCAGCTCGCGGTCAACTGGGAGGCCTACCCGGAGGACATCGCGCCGCTTCTTCACGCGCACCCGACCCAGAACGAGGCGCTCGGCGAGGCGTTCCTGGCTCTCGCGGGCAAGCCGCTTCACGGCATCTGACCCCGGCGCGAAACCCCTTTACTAAACTAAGTACGTACGCGGCACTAAGGAGCATCACTGATGAGCGAATCCGTCAACCTTCCGGCACTCGGAGAGAGTGTCACCGAGGGCACGGTGACACGCTGGCTCAAGAAGGTCGGCGACCGCGTCGAGGTCGACGAGCCGCTGCTCGAAGTCTCGACCGACAAGGTCGACACGGAGATCCCGTCGCCTGTCGCCGGAGTGATCGAAGCCATCCTCGTCGCCGAGGACGAGACGGTCGAGGTCGGTACCACCCTCGTCACCATCGGTGACGGATCGGGCGCGACGGAGGCGCCCGCCGCTCCGGCACCCGTCGCCGAGGCACCGGCCCCGGCACCGGAGCCCGTGGCTGAGGCACCCGCACCAGTCGTCGAGGCGCCCGCACCCGCACCCGTCGTTGAGGCCCAGGCACCCGCACCAGTCGTCGAGGCACCTGCGCCGGCACCCGTTGTCGAAGCGCCGGCACCCGTCGCAGAGGCTCCGGCACCCGCACCCGCTCCCGCCCCCGCTGCGCCCGCTGCGCCCGCCGCCGCCCCGAGCGCTCCCTCGGCTGACGCAGCAGGCTACGTCACACCGCTCGTACGCAAGCTCGCACACGAGAGCGGCGTCGACCTGTCCGCCGTGACCGGAACCGGAGTGGGCGGACGCATCCGCAAGCAGGACGTCCTGGCCGCGACATCGGCGTCCGTCTCGACCGCAGCGCCCGTCGCCGCACCCGCGAAGGCTCTCGAGGTCTCGCCGCTGCGCGGCACGACCGTCGCGATGTCGCGCCTGCGCAAGGTCATCGCCGAGCGCGCCGTCATCTCGATGCAGAGCTCAGCGCAGCTGACGTCCGTCGTCGAGGTGGATGTCACGCTCGTGGCGCACTACCGCGATCAGGTCAAGGCTGCGTTCCAGCAGAAGACCGGCGTCAAGCTGAGCTTCCTGCCGTTCTTCGCTCTCGCAGCGGCCGAAGCACTGACGGCGTACCCCATCATCAACGCGACGATCGAGGGTGACTCGATCGTCTACCCGGCGCAGGAGAACATCTCCATCGCCGTCGATACCGAGCGCGGTCTTCTGACTCCCGTGATCCGTGATGCTGCGAAGCTCGACCTCGCTGGATTCGCTGCGCAGATCGCCGACCTCGCCGAGCGCACGCGCGACAACAAGCTGAAGCCCGACGAGCTGGCCGGGGGCACGTTCACCCTGACCAACACCGGATCGCGCGGCGCCCTCTTCGACACGCCCATCGTGTTCCTGCCGCAGTCGGCGATTCTCGGCACAGGAATCGTCACGAAGAAGCCGGTCGTGGTGAGCGACGCGGGCGGCGACGCCATCGCCATCCGCTCCATGGTCTATCTGGCTCTGTCCTACGATCACCGCATCGTCGACGGCGCCGACGCCGCCCGGTTCCTGGTGGCTGTCAAGGATCGCCTCGAGGGCGGCGACTTCGCCGCCAAGCTGGGCATCTGAGCACGCGTTCTAACGCTCCAGGTAGTCCCTGATCCGCCAACCGGCCTCGCTCTTCATCATGAGGAGCGAGGCCGGTTCGCTGTCCGTTACGTCACCCAGCGACACCAGCGCTGAGTCGCCGAGTCGCTCCTCCAGGGTCAGATCCGATGCCGAGACACGCAGGGTGTCGGGCTGCTCCGACCCCTGCTGCAGTGACCTGACGAGCAGCTGGTCCTCAGCCAGCGCCGCGGAACCCGGCTGGTCGACATCATCCAGGCACAGCACCGACAGATCACGGATGCACCGCTCCCGCAGCGCGAGAAGCTCGGGCAGTGCGGCCAGCGGGTCGTCCCCCGCCACGACGCCGTCGCCCCCAGCGTTGCTCGCCGTCGGGGTCGGGCTGAGGCTCGGGTGCGGAGCGGGTCCTGCAGTCGCATCGGGCGACGATGAGGGAATCAGCACCGCAGCCAGCACCAAGGCCCCTGCCACCGCCCCAAGTGCGATCCAGGCGCGTGCGCGAACCGCGAGCACCGCGCGGCGAGCCCGGCTCGCCCACCGATGCACCGACACCGCCAGGCCGGCACCGTCGAGCCAGTCGGGTAGCACCAGGCTCAACAGGCCACCCCTCCCTCCGACCTCCGGCTCAGGCGGCACCGGGGGCGCGGTCAGGATTCGGGCGGGCGGCGCGAGTTCCGCCGGGCCATCGGGCCGAAGCTGCACCGCCTCGGGCGCCCCGAGATCGAAGAGCACCTGCTCGACCCGCTCCAGCCAGTCCTGGCCGGGATCCGGCAGACTGACCGGCAGTGGAAGCCGGTCGAGCACCGCCCTCGCGACGCGAGCGAAGTCATCCAGATCGCGGATGACGCCCTGCTCCTGCTCCAGTCGGGCCGGCGGCATCCGTGGCTCGATCAGGCTGGCAGACCCGAAGCACGAGAGCACCGGTGCGCCGGTTCCATCGAAGGCGACTGCCTCCAGCCTGAGACCTCCATGCACAACGCCGTTGTCGTGGAGGCGTCTCAGGGTTCTCGCGAGGGGAACGAGGATCGTGATCGCCTCTCCCTGACGCAGGGACGCCCGGTCCCGCAGGAGCCTGCCGAGGCTGCCGCCGGCCACACGCTCAAGTATCAGCGCGGGGGCGCCATCAGGTCCGCCGGCCAGGTCGATCAGCGTGACCACATGATCGCCCGCAGCCCTCGACAGCGCCTCGATCTCGGTGATGGCGGCCGTATCGCCCACAGTCGGCCGGAACACCTTGATGGCGACGGCTCGAGCATCATCGCTGTCGCTGCGCGGGTAGGCGAGGTGAACTTCGGCACGCGGCCCCTCGCCGAGTTTGCGAACGAGTCGATAGCCGCCGAGGGTGTCGCCAGTCATGCCACCACCGTGCCTCGGATTGCGGTCGACCCTGACGCACCCGCGACTTCCGTCGCGAAACAGTGCCTGGAGGGGATGGGGAGGACCGGAACGCGCATAGACTCGGATGCGTGATCGACTTTGTCGTCGCGGGGCTAAGCGCCAACTCCGTGCCGTACATCGAAGCTCTTGAGCTTCAACGCGCAACCCATCGTGCCGTCGTGAGCGGAACCCGCCCCGACACCGTCATCCTCCTCGAGCATCCGTCGGTCTACACCGCCGGTAAGCGCACGGAGGACTTCGAACGCCCCACCGACGGCACGCCCGTCATCGATGTCGACCGGGGTGGCAAGATCACCTGGCACGGCCCGGGGCAGCTCGTCGGCTACCCGATCGTGCGTCTCGCCGAACCCATCGACGTGGTGGGCTATGTGCGCCGCATCGAGGGCGTGCTCATCGAGGTACTCGCCGAGCTCGGGCTCGATGCCGGCCGCGTTGCCGGCCGCTCGGGCGTCTGGATGCGCTACGACGAACCGGTGGGCGCGGAGAAGATCGCGGCCATCGGCATCCGGGTCGCCGAGGGAGTGACGATGCATGGCTTCTCACTCAACTGCGACAACAGCTTCGACGCCTACTCCAAGATCGTTGCCTGCGGCATTCTCGACGCCGGAATCACGTCAGTCTCGCGCGAGTTGGGCCGGGACGTCTCCCCCGAGGATGTGCTGCCCCTCGTGCAGAAGCACCTCGAATCCGCCCTCACAGGAGCCAACGCATGAGCACGAGCCACCACCCCGAAGCCAATCAGGTGGAGGGCCGCAAGCTGCTGCGCCTCGAGGTGCGCAATGCCGAGACCCCGATCGAGCGCAAGCCCGAGTGGATCAAGACCGTCGCGAAGATGGGGCCGGAGTACCGACAGCTGCAGGAGCTCGTCAAGGGCGAGAGCCTGCACACGGTGTGCCAGGAAGCGGGATGCCCGAACATATTCGAGTGCTGGGAGGACCGTGAGGCGACCTTCCTCATCGGTGGCAGCCAGTGCACGCGGCGGTGCGACTTCTGCCAGATCGACACCGGCAAGCCCGCCGACTACGACAAGGACGAGCCACGTCGGGTTGCCGAGTCCGTCACCAAGATGAACCTGCGCTATGCCACCGTCACCGGCGTCGCGCGCGACGACCTTCCCGATGAGGGTGCGTGGCTGCACGCCGAGACCGTGCGCCAGATCCACGCGCAGAACCCCGGCACCGGCGTCGAGATTCTCGCGACCGACTTCTCGGGAAACCCCGACCTGCTGGGCGAGGTGTTCTCGTCGCGCCCCGAAGTCTTCGCCCACAACGTGGAGACGGTGCCGCGCATCTTCAAGCGCATCCGCCCGGCGTTCCGCTACGAGCGTTCACTTGACGTGCTCACCCAGGCCCGGGCGGCCGGCCTCATCACCAAGTCCAACCTCATCCTCGGCATGGGCGAGGAGCCCGCCGAGGTGCTGCAGGCACTGCAGGACCTGCACGATGCCGGCACCGACATCATCACGATCACGCAGTACCTTCGCCCGACCCCGCGCCACCTGCCGGTCGCCCGCTGGGTCAAGCCGCAGGAGTTCGTCGAGTTCTCGGAGGCCGCCGAGGAGATCGGATTCCTCGGAGTGCTCGCGGGGCCGCTCGTGCGCTCGAGCTACCGTGCCGGGCGCCTGTGGGCGCGCTCCATGGTGGCGAAGGGCCGCGACATCCCGGAGCACCTGACTCACCTCGCAGACGCGAACCTCGGCTTCGCGCAAGCAGTCTGAGCCGAGCGCTGAGCCGCCTCGCCGAACCCGTATCCTAGACACATGGCACGAACCACCACGACGGCGCCGAAGGCTCCCAAGGAGCCCGGTCGACTGAAGCAGATGTACCAGGTCTTCCAGATGACCCGGCGCTACGACAAGCTCGCGATCTGGTACCTGCTGCTGGCCTTCCTGCTGCCGGTGCTCGCGGGAATCATCCTCGCGATCGCTCTGGGTGGCGACAGCATTCTCGCCGTCGTCCTGTACGTGATTGCCGGCGTGCTCGGTGGCGTACTGCTGTTCCTCATCGTGCTCGGCCGTCGCGCCGAGAAGGCCGCGTACTCGCAGATCGAGGGCCAGCCGGGCGCAGTGGGTGCGGTGCTGAAGAGTTCGCTTCGTCGCGGCTGGACGGCGAGCGAGATACCCGTCTCGGTCAGCCCCAAGACTCAGGATGCCGTGTACCGCGCCGTCGGGCGTGGCGGTGTCGCCCTCATCGGCGAGGGCCCCCGCAGCCGCACGCAGCGCATGCTCGAGGATGAGCGCAAGAGCATCGTGCGCATCCTGCCGAACGTGCCGGTGTCGTTCATCTACGTGGGACCGGACGCCGAGTCGGTGCCGCTGTACAAGCTGCCCACGAAATTGCGCCAGTTGAAGCCGGTGCTGCGCAAGCCGGAGATCCTCGCGGTTTCCAACCGTCTCAACTCGCTGGGCAAGAACGGCCTGCCGATTCCCAAGGGCATCGACCCGATGCGAGTGCGTTCGCAGCGTCCGCGCTAAGGTCAGCGCCTGACGAGCACCGTGCCGACCAGTCGATCATGCATGCCGCGCTGGTCGAGATCCCAGATGAGTGCGGGAATCACCA
>Ga0116191_1004201_pt1 | contig 10308 bp, 12 predicted proteins | sample AD_UKC111_MetaG_FD_89897 | JGI IMG/M metagenome (GOLD analysis project Ga0116191, IMG submission 89897) | Active sludge microbial communities of municipal wastewater-treating anaerobic digesters from Hong Kong - AD_UKC111_MetaG | ecosystem: Engineered > Bioreactor > Anaerobic > Digestate...
AATGAGGTGAAAATGACTATTATTGATGTATTTTGTGCAATTAGAGTTTTTTGCAATTATTATGGTTAATGCAAAAGAGTTCTTAATATTCAGGGTATCACTTGATAATCAGACAGAGCCAAATAATTCATTAGAGATTCCACTCAGTTATAAAAATGAATTTTTAGTTCATGATGAATCTTTTATTGTGATCCCATTTTCGACAGAATGTAACGTTACGATATATAATGAGGCAGAATGGATTTGCATGGATGACACTGGTCCACATTGGTTAGCCGATAATGTATCCTGTACGAGAATCCTAACGCCAGATTAATTGAATAGATCAATGGTTTGTATCATATTCCCAATAATCCTGATTTTTTATTAATTTATGATCTGGAAAGGTTACATTGATTATGGTGATAATTAGATGATGTATTTATCTAAACTCTATACTCTTCTTTTTCAACCAAAAGTTTTTTTTGAGAATAAAAAGGAAGAAAAATTGTTCTGGTCGTTACTGTATTTTATTATACTGTCCAGTTGTACTGGCTTGTCAAGTCTTTTGATGCGATTATTGTTAGCCATCGATTCCCATATGGATCTGGAATTATTTCAGGAATTTTTTTCCCCTCTCATCGTTATTTTTACTCATGATACGATGTATCTCATCATTCCTACCCTTATCGTTGCACTCCTGACCCAGGGTCTATTTTTAGGTAAAGAGAAAAAAGGTATATTAAAAACGCTGATGGTTTTTTTCTATGCCCAGACCCCTCTGTTCCTTTTCCTCCTTCTTAATTACCTATTGCTGGGTCTCTCGTTTTTGCCAAGGCTGATATTCCAGGATATTTCGTTCTCCGCAGGGATGTGGGGGGTGGTAATACCAATCTATTCTATAACTCCATTAATCGGGATTTTCTGGATGTCGATAATCTCTATGAACGGAATTACTGTATTATATGGAAAAACCGGATCACGTAGGGAATGGAGAGTCCCAATTTTTATCACTACTACACTCCTGGTTATCATGATCCTGATGGGTTTTTTTCCATGGACAGGGGTATCATACGATAAACTGACTACAGAAACCCTGAAGATCAGCTCGGATGAGACAGTATTTGCATCCAGCGACGGAAAATATTCTAATTATAAATACAATGATTTGGGAATATCGTTTTTGTTTCCATCATTCTGGTATGTTAATACTACCAAGACGGTCAAGCAATCGAGGATACAATCATATGATCTTCTATTCTATGATCCCGGCGAAAAAAATTACGATCCGAGTTCACTTATGATTAATGATTCCGGCAATTCTTTCAAAGGAACCTCTACGAAAGAGAGAGATTTTAGCCAACATTCATTTAATCCCCTGACGATAACTGCTTCTTTTGATAACTCAAAATCAATTGACACGATGATAAAGAAAATGATTTATGATCAGAAAATTCTAGGATATACGCTAGTAAACCAGTCCCCCGTTCATGTAGGGAACAAAACAGGAACACATTTTCTCTTTCACCGGATTTCAAGTCAGCAGGAGTTGGCGTACTTCTTTTACGGCCAGCCCATAACACGGACTGGGGAACCTAAAGTCCGGGATATTTCTGAGATCATTTGGATAGAAACAGACAATATGAGATATTATTTTCATCTATCAGCCCCTGTTGAAGGGTATGGTGAATACCATCAAATTTTCAATGATATTTTAAATTCAACCGTTTTTTTGGTAATGAGTTTTTGTAATGTCTGAAGAGCACAGCGAACATATTCAGAAGATAATCTTCAATAGTTTCCTAATTTCTTTCCATTTTATTAGTCTCAATGAATTAGGAGAAATCTTTGGATGTCCAGAACGGCACTCCTCTAGGAAAATGATGCCAACTGGATGCCTTGCCAATTTCCGGGAGTAACTGATGGAACTCATATTCGTCAGATCTCATTTAATAATTATATGATAGTAAACTGAGTTATATAGTTTATATTATATAATTATTAAATGAGATCTGACGAATGTGAGTTGGAACTACTCACATTAGATTCCATGATGGGTTGAGTATTTGAGTCCAATGAAATGCTGATATGAGAGAGAGGTTTCTCTTGTAGATTTGTGACCACTTCCAGATATCCGGAAGACCGCAGAGATGAGAGTACAACATCACCTCCGCCAAGTTCAACCGGCTCCTTCATGGTAATATTCTGACGAAATGAGAGCACCTGAAGGATATCAGATGATACCTTTGAGAAACTCTCTTCGACTGAATGAAGATGCTGTACTTCTGCCTGTTGCTTGAGGGATGGAATATAATACGCATTCAGTACCGAGATGAATGCACGCTCTCGACTAACATGACATGCAGGAGCGCGGTAATATCATCTGCACTGAGCAGGTCATTGGCTGTTCGCTTATTGGACCGCTTCGGTGTTTGAATTTTATCCAGTTTCTTTTCGTTCAGTGTGACATACTCTTCATCGATCAACCACCGATAGAAGGTCTTCATCATCCCAACGTAATCAGCAATAGTGTGGGGTGCAAATGGTTTACCTCTCAGAGATTCTCCAACCTTAATTCTTGAGACTCCACTATAGAGGTCAGCGATTGAGTTATCTGTAAAAGGACCGATGAATCTTATAGGAGTTACGCAGAATAGGCACTTTGACAACTAATAAAATATAATTAATCGGCAATGACATAGGAAAAGGTTACCAAAATTTTAACTAGGTTCCCCACCTGCGTAACTCCTATCTTATGAGGTTTACCAGGACGAAGACGATCTTCTGTGATCGTTTTCCACCGATATTCCGGGTAGTCTGAGAATCGGCAACATACTCTCTGATCAGATCAGCATCTTGTTTTGTTATCTGTCCTGAAGCGAGAGCTTTTTCGATCGAGCGATCAGGATCGTCCTCTTTGATACCATGAAAGGCAAACTCCGAGGGTGGTTTTCTCGGGTGCATGAGGAAAACGTAGCGTCACTATATGGATAAATTTTTGGAAAAGAAGTGAACAAAGTGTTCCAAAGCCTCAGGCGAGATTTGAACTCGCGACCTCGTCCTTACCAAGGACGCGCTCTGCCGGCTGAGCCACTGAGGCAAGCGTTGTGCCTCTACAAGTGTGTTTGAACAATATATAAACATATTGAAATATCCTCTAGCACATTCTTTCCTGGAACGAGGTGAGGTACATAGATCACGATCAGTTTTTTCATCGCTTCTTTCGAGATATACGGAGATGATCTGCGGGGTTGACGAAGCAGGAAAAGGTTCGGTGCTCGGTCCATTGGTGGTTGCTGCCGTTGGATGTACAGATATGGAAGAACTGAGGGTTCTCGGTGTGGCGGACTCAAAAAAACTTACTCCAGCGAAGCGAGAAAAAATCTCTGCAGAAATAAGAGAGAAATATCCGTACTCACTGGTTATCAGAACTGCAGATGAAATTGATGATCTTCGGCAGGTTATGACCATGAATGAGCTTGTTGCTCAAACTCACGCGCAGGCCCTCACTTCACTTCATTGTACGTGTGCCTATGTTGATGCATGTGATGTAAACGAACGTCGATATGAAGAGACGGTCTCTTCATTTGCATGCTCCCCCTGTAAGATCATAGCCAGACACAAAGCAGATGTTCTCTTTCCGGTGGTATCTGCCGCATCAATCGTGGCAAAGGTTGAACGGGATAGGATCATTGAGGAACTTGCGCACATATATGGTGAGATTGGGAGTGGTTACCCCTCCGATCCCCACACCATTGCGTACCTGACTGCGTATATTCGCCAGCACAATCAGCCCCCACCCATTGCGCGTTCATCATGGGAGACGGTACGAGCCCTTCTTCATCAGAAAAATCAGCGTTCTCTTCTTGATTTTTAACAGTATGCACACAACTATTTCTTTCACCCAGCGCTACCTGTAAAGAGTCATGGATTGGTTTTTGATTCTGCTTGCCTGCATAACTGGCTATGCTATACTCCTTGCCTACATAAGGACATATAAACCATATCCCCGCTTTATTACGTTGTATGGCCCGATCATCGGATTGAAAACAGATTGTGTAAATTTTTTTGACTATTTCAAGCGATTTTCACGGTTTTTGCGGGTTTATGGGACCATCGGCGTTGCAATGGTGATTATCGTATCAGTCGGTATGGTGATCATGCTCCTCCTCTCGATAAATCTCACCCTCGAGTTAAAGCCTGAGCCGACACCCTTGCACAAGCCCCAAAATATCTTTCTCATCCCTGGCGTGAATGAATTTGTCCCCTCAACCTTTGCTGTCTGGTTTGCCTTTATCTTGACGTTGGTAATTCATGAGTTTGGACATGCTATACTTTGTCGGGTTGAGCATATTGCCGTCAAGAGTATGGGTGTCTTATTTCTTTTCATCCCTATAGGTGCTTTTGTTGAGCCTGATGAAGATGAGGTAAAAAAAGCTGCTCCTTGGCCAAGAATGCGAATGTATGGCGCAGGGATTATGAATAATCTCCTTATTGGACTTGTAAGTTTTGGCCTTATGATCTGTCTGATTGGTATGGCTGTTCCAACCCAAGAGCCAGTTGTGATTGCGCTGTACAAAAACTATTCTGCAGCTCAGGCTGATGTTCCAACCCCTTCCATCATCCGGACCATAAACGGGGAACAGGTCTTCTCCTCTCAGGATGTATCAGACGTCATGAATACGACCCGCCCAGGTGACATGGTTGTTGTAGGATTTGAACATCATGGCGCGATAAAAGAGTATACATTAAACGTATCTTCCTGGCCTGAAGTACTTGGGAGTCGAGAGTCTGGATTCCTGGGTGTTTTTTATTATAATGGTCCGGCTATTATTAATGCTGTACAGCGTATGTTCTCCCCAGTCGGGATTTTTATGCTCTTATCTGTACCATTTAATCCCACCATGGAGGGGCAATACTTACGCATTCTTGGATTTGATGTTGCTGACACAGACTATTATCAGGTTCCGTTTCCTGGGTATTGGCAGGTCATCCATATCCTGTTCTGGAGTGGTTTTATCAATCTTGCAGCAGGGTTGTTTAATGCTCTTCCCATGATACCGCTTGATGGTGGATATATTTTCAAGGAAGGGGTAGAACGAGTCTTACGTCGTCAAGGACTTGCCCAGTACACAGATTCCATCGTAGGTCTTGTCAGCACAGGGATGGTTGTTCTCATGGTCGCACTCTTCACGCTCCCCTATCTCTTTCATCTCTAATACATCTCTCCTTTTTTTCCACGTCAGAAAGTTTATGCAGTATCTCTCGTGAACAAGTACTTGATACATATGCAGTCTGGTTATTGGTCCATAATTTGTATACTTGTAACTACACTCCTTCTCTCTGACGTTGCACTTGCAGCTTCCTCAGCCGGAACAAATCCTGGTTTTTCATCGTTACCCACTACGTTTGAATGGGAGGGAGATAAGGTTCTCAATGGAGAATCTACCACATCCCTCTTTGAGGAGTCTTCTCTGGGTGATACACTATCTGAAGGCATGGTGATGTACTCGACCAGTGGACTTTCCAATGACACTATGGCCACTAATCATTTCGGTAATAACACAACGAACTCCACAAAGATAGGCTCAAAACCAAATAATGCACTTTCTGGTTATGCTTCGGTAGGAGATATCATCAGGGCCCATGACTGGGCTGCACTTGAACGATATACATCAAGTATCAATGCCACAACTGAAATAGCGGATTCTTCCGTCTCTCTTGAAAACAGAAATAGTAACTGGAATAAATTGTTTCAGGATCCGCAGCCGATCATAGCCTGTGGACCCTGTTAATTTAGGACTCTATTCAATCTTTTCTGGTTGATAGTATACGAGACATGCGGCAATCATATCGTGAAAACCTTGTGCGTGGCGGGTGTATGCAATAGCGATAATTCCGGCGAAAAAAAAGAATACTGATATGAATTTTGAAAAATGCCGGAGTGATGCTCGTGCAAATGTAATCCGTCTTCCATGGAGATCGGTGACGATTGCTCGTGCAGCCATCTTCCCCAATGTTGCTTGGTTTTTTGAAGACTCGAGGATTGCAAAATATAACCATGGGATGATGATGCATGTCACCAACAGAAATGTCGCAACTTGGCCTGGTAAGAATGAGGTGACGAGTACCCCATCCACAGTCCTGACTTCTTCATGCCTGATCATCATAAGGAGCATTCTCCATCCTTCAGTTAACCCAAGATAGTACGTCGCAAATCCATCTATCAGGACAATGATAAGTCCATCAATGAGCCCGGCGACAATTCTTCTCCCCAAACCGGCATAGTACTTTTTTTCTTCTAAAATCTGCTCATTTATGTTATTATCAGACACATTACAATATATCCTTTAAACAGCAATGAACCTGTCGCAAAAAGGATGACAAAAAATATCGTGAAAAATTGTTTGCAGTTAAATTTTTGTTGGTTCGCTAAAGAACATTACCTTTGTTGAGGTATTGTTTGAGGGGGATTCGGAGAATGTATTTTTATTTTTTCCTTCCTTGAGCCATGGTTTTGTCTGCATCAATTCATTATGCAATGCCTCTAATTCGGGATCAACCTCAAGAGTTGCAAATGTGTCATCGACATGACATGCCGGACAATAACTTTTTGTCTCAACAGATGTTCCACTTGATGTGCTCTCTCCGGTACTATTCCCAGATAATGCATCAGAATATTTGCTTAAATGACCATGGACCATTTCCCACCAGCAACAGTACATAGCGGCAGATATTGGGTTATTTGGGTCGTACTCAAATTGCCAGTATCCGTTCCAGTTTTGTACGCTCGGAGAAACATCTGGAATTGACCAGGCAGCGTGTACTGGCGTTGCTATGCACACTGCCATGACAATGAGTATCGAACAAGGGAGGAATAATTTCATAATTATCAATTATCTCGGTACCCAATAAAACTATCAATCTCTTCGTATAGTAAATTGTGAATAGCCGCAGCACTCTTTTTCTTGTACTTGGATATTTGTTACGTGGATAAGTCCCTCCTGTGTATGAGAGATCATTTTGATAAACTCATCGAGCATGACATTATCTCCTTCTGCGTCAATCTCGACAGTCCCGTCAGGCAGGTTTCGAACCCATCCACCCAAATTCATTCTTTCTGCAAGATCCTGAACATAGTATCGAAAACCAACACCCTGCACCCTTCCTGATGCGATTATTGCTACTCGTTTCATGGGGAATAATTATGGTGGGGACTCCATGAATATGTATGTGGCCAGAGATTTTTTTGCAGCATTGCAATAAATTTTGCCTCAACCTATAATTATAAAGAATAAGGTGGTACCTGTATTGTACGAGAGCAGGTATCGGTTCTATTCATCATGGTAAAAATTCTTCTTATCCACGATGGAGGGGAACAAGCATCCTGGATGCAGTCTCATCTATCAGAGTATCTTCAGATTGAACTATGGTCGGTCAGTTCAATTCCTGATGGTGAAGAGTTGTACCAGAATATTTTTCCTGATGTAGTTCTCCTGCCTCTTTCCCTCCGAACCGAATGTGATCTGGAATCGATTGTCTGCTGGCAACGTCGCTGTACTACTGTCCATGGTTCTCGTCCAGGTTTTCTTTTTTATGTGATTCATCATAATGATCTGATCTTTTTTGATATCTCGCAGGGGAGTACATTGATATCTCTGCAAACGTCTGATGCACTTAAACAGGTCATCACATTGATGCGACAGGTTGCAGGTCGATCAAAAGTTGAGCGATCACTGCGTGAAGATTATGATCATCATAACCGAATTATCAGCACCATGCCTCTTGCAAGTATGGAAGTGCAGGGAGGGATGATTGGATGGGTCAATCCAGCATTTCTTCGTCTCATTGGGCATGATATCCATGAAATTATCGGAACGCCCCCTTCAAAATGGATTAGTTCAGTACAGGATGTATCTGGGGATCAGTTGTCATCTTCGCCGGTAACGATGGAAGGGAGTATATGGGCGTGGGGAAACGAGGAAATTCCGTGCCGAATTACCGTTCACCCTACTAAATCAGCAGTTCCTGGAGATGGAATCTGGTTCATCGAGGATCGCAGAGAATATGCCTCCTTATTATCCCTGCTCAAAGAAACAGAGTATCGGTGTCAAGAACAACTCTATCTTGCTGAAACAATGGTAATTCGATTGCTCCCAGATGGGATCATATCATTTGCAAATCAGGCAGCAGCGCGTTGTTTTGGATATGAATCTGATATACTCATTGGGAATCCTGTTTCTGTGCTGTTCCCTGCAGGTGCTGGCATTGGAGAAAACCTTGCAGAATTATTTCTTGAAGTGTCTGATGAATCGTCCAGTGCCCTTCACATCATTGAACATCGAAAAAGGGATGGAAAACGTCTTTGGGTTTCATGGATGAGCAGGGGGCTTTATACTCCCGATAATGATCTGGCTGGCATTATTTGTGTTGGTACAGATATGACGGAGATGGCAGCAGATGGCAGGGAACGGATCTCTACTCGGGTTTGGCGTGATCGCATCCTTATGGAGACAGACATTCAGCCAGATGTATTTGATTCGGTTCTTCAGGCATGTATGGAGATTGGACGAGAGGGCCGGGAAGGTAAACCGGTCGGTACAGCATTTTTAGTTGGGGACTCTGAAACGGTCATGCGATTATCTCGTCAGCTGATTCTCAACCCCTTTGTCGGCCATCCACCTGAGCTTCGTATGGTATCGGTACCCGATGTCAGAGAAATGCTCAAAGAGTATGCGCTCCTTGATGGTGCCTTTGTGGTACGTGGAGACGGGCTGCTTGAGGCCGCAGGACGGTATATTACTGTGGATACTTCTATTGTTACCCTTCCAAAAGGGATGGGTACCCGTCATTCATCAGTGGCAGCTATTACTTGTGTTACTGATGCGGTGGGATTTGTAGTATCAGAAAGTGGGGGAAGGGTTTCCATCATAAAGAAAGGAAAAATTGTAAAGGTTATTGCGTAAATCAGATCGGTCGAAAAAGAGTCTTAGCCGCAAGACAAATTGGACAAACCCAGTCCTGTGGCAAAGACTCAAAATCAGTCCCAGCGGGGGCATTTTTATCCCCGATTGTTGGATCATATACGTGACCACAAATGCTGCATCTCATTTTCTGCATATCACTGGATATAGGCAGGTAATCCATTAAAACGTATGGATATTATTGGTTCTTGTTTTGGGATGTCATTTGGTTCTTTTTGATGAGCGATCCGTTTTTCCTCATGAGACATTAATGGGATGTGTGTGTCGCATGCACAAATCGTATGTACGAAGGATGCGGATATTTTTACGACATCACATGGTATATCTTCGCAAATACTTGGAATCATGCGGGTGTGAGCCAGACCTTATCGCCCTCATCAGGTTGATCTCACGTCAGATGGATCCCATTAGAAAGGCATTTCTTGAAAATCAGATGTATGAGCATTCAGTGAATGCTTCAGGAGAACTTCAAGCCCAAATGGATACCTGGGCAGATCAGCACCTGATTGAGGTGGTTGGTCAGTCAGGGCTGGTTCGTGAACTCGCGTCCGAAGAGCAGGCTGATATCATCACGTTTGAAAATGCCCGGTGTGAGTATTGCATGGTAATGGATCCACTTGATGGGTCATCCTTGATATCAACAAATCTTGCCGTAGGTACGATTGTTGGAATATACGATCATGGCGGGGTGCTTCAGCCAGGAAATCGCCTACGTGCTGCATTTTATACGCTTTTTGGACCACTAACCGTCCTTGTGGTATCTGTGGGGAAGGGAGTGCAGAGTTTTGCATGGGATCCAGAGAGCGAGCATTACCTTTTGCTCAAAGAAAGTTTTACCATTCCTGAAGGGACACAATATGGAACTGGAGGAACCAGAAAGGAATGGCTGCCAGCCCATGTGAAAGTGATTGAGTACTTTGATGAGAATGGGTTTAAGATTCGGTATTCAGGATCGTTTGTAGCTGATTGCCATCAGTTACTCGTTTATGGAGGTATATATGCCTACCCTGCAACACGAAAAAGTCCACATGGTAAGTTGAGATTGTTGTTTGAGGCAAACCCCCTTGGATTCATTGTTACACAGGCAGGTGGCCGGATCACCGATGGCACGAGAAATATTCTCGATATTATCCCAGACACACCACATCAGAAGACACCGATATATATCGGCAGTAAAGGCATTATTGAAAAGATTGAGGAGATATATGCAATCTCCTAATTCATGTTCGTGAGTTGTTCGTATCAGGAATCTTTAATATGGCTGCAGACCTTATATAAGGCAGATGGTTAGTAGCATTGTCCTCCCAATTAAGAAAGTATATTCTCTTGTTGATAGTGTGATCTC
>Ga0116191_1004206_pt1 | contig 10297 bp, 9 predicted proteins | sample AD_UKC111_MetaG_FD_89897 | JGI IMG/M metagenome (GOLD analysis project Ga0116191, IMG submission 89897) | Active sludge microbial communities of municipal wastewater-treating anaerobic digesters from Hong Kong - AD_UKC111_MetaG | ecosystem: Engineered > Bioreactor > Anaerobic > Digestate | place...
AAGTGGTTTAATCCCGCCAAGGGGTACGGTTTCATCGGTCGCGATGGAGCTGAGGATGTCTTTGTCCATTTTTCTGCCATCCAGATGGATGGCTATAAGGTTCTGAAAGAAGGTCAACAGGTTGAGTTTTCAGTGGAAACAGGTCCAAAAGGACTCCAGGCCGCTGATGTAAAGGCGATCGAATAGTTCTCACCTATCTCAGGTAAAAAGCAGAGCTTAACGCTCTGCTTTTTTTTTGTTACAACTGGTCAATGGCTGATTTCATTCGTTCCAGCGCAGCGGTCAATGTTTCGCGAGAACATGCAAAATTCAACCGGACGAATCCCTTACCAGGTTCGCCAAACTCGGCTCCTTCATTTAGCGCCACTTTTGCCCGTTCCAGGAAAAATTTCTGTGGAGGCAGCGGCAGATACAAGTCACGGCAATCCAACCAGGCAAGATAGGTTGCCTCGGGTTTGACCATTCTGATCTGCGGAATATTACTCCGTAGATATTCATAGAGAAAATCCCGGTTGCTTTCCAATACTTTTATCACTTCCTCCAACCAGGGTCCACCCTTCTGGTATGCCGCCTCGGCGGCTGTCATCCCCATGATGTTCACCCATCCCAGCAATCCGCGGCGTGATTTCTCGATCTTTTGCCGCAGCTCCGGGTTGGTACAGATCAGCATTGAACAGGCCAGGCCTGGAATATTGTATGTCTTGCTTGGCGCTATCAGTGTAACGGTATTTGCAGCGATCTCAGGATCCAGAGTAGCAATGGGGGTATGCGTGTGGCCGGAATAGACCAGGTCGCAGTGAATTTCGTCTGCGCAGATGACCATGCGATGGCGCAGGCAAATATCCGCCATCCCTCTGAGCTCCTCCTGCGTATACACCCTTCCTATGGGATTATGAGGATTGCAAAGCATGAAACAACGCGTATCAGCCTGGATGGACTGCTCGAAAGCCTCCAAGTCAATCGCGTACCTGCCCTCGGCGTTCAACTTGATTTCATTAAAAACACTCTTCGCTCCGGCGTTGCCCGGAACTGTGAAAAATGGAGGGTAGACTGGCGTTTGAATCAGGATGGATTCACCAGGTTGAGTCACCGCCTGGCACACCACATTGAACCCCGAGATAACACCGGGGATGAAAAGGATATCATCCCGGCTAATATGCCAGTGATACCGCGAGCCCATTCTCTCAATTAGCAAATCCTTGAGTGGAGTAGATTCCAGGCCGTATCCAAATACGCCGTGTTCCACTCTTTTTTTCAATGCCCCGGATACCTCGGGAGGAGAGGAAAAATCCATGTCGGCGATCCATAATGGAAGGACATCATCGCCAAATACTCCCCATTTAATGCTGTCAGTTTTTCGGCGGTCAGGTGTTTCGAGCATATTTTTACCTTTCGATTGGTCATTCTGGGCTTCAGCGATTATATCCCCAAACCTGATGGGCGTTTCATCTTTTGTATCTGATATACTCATTTCATGCCTGATCAAAATAAAAATATACTACCTCAACTTCAATTACTTGCTGCTGCTAACTGGAAAGAATATTCCCTGCTCGACAGCGGCGGTGGATTCAAACTTGAGCAGTTCGGCCAGGCACGGTTAATCCGACCTGAGCCTGAAGCTGTCTGGCAGCCAGCGCTTCCTGAAAGTGAATGGAAAAAAGCTGACGCCGTCTATAAACCTGCACCGGAGGAAAACGGCGGGCATTGGGAATATCGCCGCAAGCTCCCGGATCGCTGGAAGATGAGTTATCAGGATCTCTCCTTTTGGGTGCAGACCTCCGCATCGCGACACCTCGGTGTCTTCCCCGAACAGTCCTGTCAATGGGACTGGGCAGACAGGGTGATCAAGGCTTCCAAATCGAAGCCGAAAGTGCTGAATCTATTCGGTTACACGGGTATTGCATCCCTCGCTTCTGCACGTGCCGGTGCGCAAGTCACTCACCTGGATGCATCGCGCAAGGTGATCACCTGGGCAAATGAAAATCAAAAGTTGAGCGGTTTCGATTCCCTTCCCATCCGCTGGATTCTGGATGACGCGGTCAAATTCGTGCAACGCGAACAGCGCCGCGGCAATTGTTACGACGGCATCATTCTTGATCCGCCAAAATTTGGCCGCGGTCCTAAAGGCGAAGTCTGGGAATTCTACAAACTGCTCCCCGACCTGCTGGATTCCTGCCGACAGATCCTTTCTCCGCAGCCGTTATTTGTACAGCTCACTGCATATGCCGTGAAGGCATCAGCTGCCACGATGTACTATGCGGTAAGCGAGATGACCAGGGCTTACTCAGGTATCACGACGGCCGGTGAGATCGGCCTGTTGGAGCAATCAGCTGGACGTTACCTTTCCACTGCCATTTATGCTCGCTGGTGCCGGATTGATATTCTTCATAAATTGAACCAAGAGTCATCTTAATCGAAAGGTATATAAATATGAACTCACATCCTTTCAATCGGTTCCCCTTTGCCCATACATTTTCAATTGTTGCGCGTGACCCTGAGACGAGTCAGCTCGGTGTGGCTGTTCAATCACACTGGTTCTCAACCGGATCTATCGTCACCTGGGCACAGCCTGGCGTCGGAGCCGTCGCTACACAATCCATGACAGAGGTCAGTTACGGTCCCCTCGGTTTGAGCGGTTTACGTTCTGGTAAAAAACCGACCGAAATATTGAGCGAGTTGCTGCAGAAAGACACTGAACGGGAATTGCGGCAGGTCGCGATTGTTGATGTGCATGGGAACGTCGCTGTTCATACCGGCTCGCATTGTATCGCTGAAGCTGGCCACTATATCGGAAACCAGTACTCGGTGCAGGCAAACATGATGCTAAAAAACACAGTTTGGTCAGCCATGTCAGCCGCGTTTGAAAAAGCCAGCGGCACTCTTGCGGAACGTATGCTGGCTGCTCTCGACGCTGCTCAGGCTGAGGGGGGAGACATCCGCGGTAAACAATCCGCAGCCATGCTGGTGGTTTCAGGAGAACATAGCGACGAGCCCTGGAAAGGTATATTGGTCGATCTGCGGGTTGAGGACCATCCTGAACCGCTAATCGAGCTGCGTCGCTTATATAAAGTACAACAGGCTTACGAGGCCATGAACCGCGGTGACGTTTTCTTGAGTGAAGGACGAGTTAAAGAAGCTTTCCAGGCTTACGAACAGGGCGCGTCACTGGCGCCAGAAATCGATGAACTTCCCTTCTGGCAGGCGGTTACCCTCGCGGATACAGGCCGGGTGGAAGAAGCTCTTCCGATATTTGCCCGGCTCTTTACAACCGAACCCAATTGGGCACTGCTGCTGCAGCGTTTGCAGGCTGCCGGGTTGTTCTCGGATGACCGTAAATTGATGGAGAGGATACTGAAAGTCTCAGGATAATAGACAATCATTCATCTGCGAACAACCCCATCATCCGGTTGAGCGTGATCTTCTTTTTCTTCAATTCCGAACGAACATTATTCATAAATTTGAATCGCACTGGAAAATGGGTTTCCAGTTCCATCAAGAAAGCCTTCGAATAATACTTTTCCATGCGCAGAATACCGTCGATCATCAGAAGATCGATCCCCTTCATGGACATCTGTTTCAAAGGTCTGACGCGCTCATTATCAAAACTATCCATTCCACTTAAAACCTGGTGGGCAAAGCAGAACAGGCGCCTCATGGTCAGGTCCGCTTTTCCGGTTCGTGCCGCTTCAGTGAAAATCGTCAGAGCGTTCTGATGCAGGTCGCTGCTCATATCCTCCTGGTCATCCATCAACTGCGCGAACGCGCCAAAATTGAAAATGATTCCCATTTCAGATTCACGCAATTCACCTGCTGCGAGAACACCGTCCGCCAGAACGGATGTCCCTCCCTTTCCAAACGACAAACCTAACACATCCACCGAGTATGGCGGTACTGGAGCTGAAGGCATGCGCATACTTCTATCTTGTGCTGTATGAATGGCGATCAAGCTGTCATACACCTGTGGATACTTGTTTCGCGGGTACTGGCTTTCGATCATTCTCACCAGGTCAAGGACCTGTCGCTCATTGGGGTTCATTGGAGATATCATTTCCCCGTTGAGGCAGGTTCGAAATCGTTCGTTGTACGCGATCTTTTCTACGTGGCTGTACCGCGGATCATCCAGGTAGTTATCCGAAACAGGATAGAGCATACTATAAGCGAACAGCGCAGGGGTTAAGACCACCGGCAGATTCAACAGTGCCTGCAAATAATTGCTGGTCCATACATTCCGGCATGCCTGGTAAATGTCGCTGGAATCCATTTGAGGATCGAAATTGCGCGCCCGGCGATAGAATTCTCCCGTCACCTGATCGATTCCCAGGTTGTGAAAACAATTCACTTGATCATCTGACAGATCGAAAACCTCCCGGGAAAAATTCTTAATCTTCTCGCCAGTTTCACGCGAGATTAGTCTGCGCTCTTCTGGATTGATGATTGGCAATGATAATTTCTTTTCCAGCCAGGCCAGCAGGTCTGAAACCTGTTCTTCATTTACTTTTTTTACATTTTGAGAAAATTCCACCGGAATGGACAACTGATTCGGATCGCAGGCGTACCACATTTCACGTAGTGCTTCCGTCTGCTTCTTCTGGAATTCATCTATGGGAATGGATTGGAATATGATCATATGGTTATGTCTTTAACACATATACGCTCGCTTGAAAAAAGAGTTGCAAAAATAAGTATCTCTTTCCCCGCCTGGTGATTATCCATCGTTTGCTGCACACGGTGTTACATGCAGGAACATCACCTCTTGACATCTCAAGAAATATCGCTAAAATATGTAACATTTGAATATATATTCAATCGTTTGTTAGAAAGGAAGAAATGGCATCTCCATCACTCTTGAGCGAACATACAGCAGCACATGTAGCAGAACTCTTTCGAGCCTTCAGCGACACCAGCCGCGTCCGGATCCTTTCTGTGATCATCGATCAGGAAATGAACGTCTCACAGCTCGCAGGCCTGGTCGGTGTGACTGAATCGGCTATATCCCACCACATGCGCGGATTACGCCAGATGCACCTGGTCAAATCCAGGCGGGACGGAAAAGAAGTTTTTTACTATGTCGATGATCCCCACATCATTGCCCTATTTACGCAAGGCATTGAACACATTAAGAATCGTTAACGGAATCGTAGACGTCGAAATCAAAAAACACGACAAGGATCTCTATGAACACATCTACATCATCCCAAAATAATTCCGAGATACAGAAACATGCAACACTAACCGGCCTCACGAATGAGGAAGTGGTTGAACGCCGTGCAAAATATGGCGAAAACCGGCTCCCCAGTGAAAAAGGTGTATCGACATGGGCAATTCTGCTCAATCAGTTGAAAAGTCCGCTGGTGTATATCATCCTCGCCGCAGCTGGCATCTCCCTCGCCCTGGGTGAATTGGGTGACTTCGCAATCATCATGGCTGTGGTCGTCATTGACGTCATCCTAGGCTTCATCCAGGAATACCAGGCACAGCGCACCTATGAAACACTGAAAGGTTTGCTCAAACCAACCACTACTGTGATCCGCGATGGACAGCGGGTCGAGGTTGAAGTATGGGAACTGGTTCCAGGCGACCTCGTGGTACTCAACGCCGGTGAAAAAGCTCCCGGTGACGGAGAACTGCTTGAAGCCACCAAGATAGCGGTCGATGAGGCCATCTTGACCGGTGAAAGCGAGCCGGTGAATAAAGAAGCTGTCGGTAATCAGACAGATTCTGCAGCCAATCATGCCCAGCGATCACAGGTATTCATGGGCACGACGGTTGTCACAGGTAGAGGAATTCTACGTATTACGAAAACCGGTGTCGATACTGAATTGGGTCAGATCGCAGCCAGCTTAAGTGAACACATAGAGGAGGATACCCCACTTCAAGTACGCCTGAAGGCATTCAGTAAAATCCTGACCTATATCGTTGTGGCCGCCACGGTGGTGATTCTGGCCGTCGGCGTGATCATGGGGCGCGAATTCTTTGAAATGCTGCGCACATCCATCATCCTGGCAATCGCCGCTGTCCCCGAAGGGCTGCTCATCGCGGTCACCGTTATTCTGGTCATCGGTATGCGCAAGATTCTGAAGCGCAACGGCCTTGTAAAGAAGCTGTTGGCGGTGGAAACCCTAGGCTCCGTAACCACCATTTGTACAGACAAAACCGGTACCCTCACCGAAGGCCGCATGCGGGTGAATCGTGTCGATTTGCAAGACGAGGAACGCGCCCTTGAAACCATGGTGCTGTGCAACAATCTCGAAGGTCCGGTGGATATTGCCTTATGGGAATATGCAGAGAAAACAATGTCCGGTAGCCCGCAGGACCTCTTCGACAGCAGCCAGCGCCTGGCCGAGGAATTATTCACCAGCGAAACAAAATACATGATCACCGATGTGAAGAACAACCTTTTCAATGGAGAGCATTACTTCTTCCTCAAGGGAGCCCCGGAGATCGTGCTTGGCATGTGCATAGTATCTGGTGAGGAGCGTGCAAGAATCCTTAGCAAGGTGGATGAGTGGGCTGGAGAAGGACTGCGGTTATTAGGCTTGGCATACCGCAAGAATGGAACTCTGGAAAACTACAGTGACTACACCTCGCTCGGACTGCTTGGCCTTGAAGACCCCGTACGTGAAGGAGTACTGGAAGCTATCCAGGTAGCCACGCATGCAGGGATCAAGGTGAAAATGATCACTGGTGATTACCGGAAGACAGCAGAACACATCGCAGAAAATATTGGGATGTCAGGCGAGGGCAGTCAAACCCTGGAAGGAAACCAGATTGCTTCATTATCTGATGAACAGATGCAGCAGCAGGTAGAAAACACCACCGTATTCTCACGTATCCGCCCTCAGGATAAATTCCGCATCGTCCGCGCGTTGCAGGCAAACGGCGAAGTGGCTGCCATGATTGGTGACGGTGTCAACGATGCACCGGCACTCAAGCGTGCCAATATTGGCGTTGTGGTGGGAAGCGCCACCGACGTTGCCAAAGAAACCGCGGATTTGATTCTGCTGGATGACAACTTCCGCACCATCATTGCAGCCATTGAAGAAGGTCGGGTGATCTTTTCCAACATCCGCAAAGTGGTTGCATATGTGCTCTCCAACTCCTTTGCAGAAGTGCTTACCATCTTTACGGCTATGATGCTACAGTGGCCTACCCCCCTGGCTGTGGCACAGATTTTGTGGATTCACCTGATCTGTGACGGTCCATTGGATATCGTGCTGAGCTTCGAAACCAAGGAAAAGGGCATCATGGACGAAAAACCGCACTCCATAAAAGCCCCGATCCTCACTCGGCTGGGAATTTCGTTGATCGCCGTGATCAGCATCGCCAGCTCCATCTTTGCCTTGACGTTATTCGGACATTTCTACCAGCTTCACAATAACCCTGCTGAAGGTCAAAGCATCGTGTTCGCCAGCTTTGCCATCAACTCGATTGTGTACATATTCGCCTATCGCAGTATGCGTGATCCCATCTACCGCATGAACAAACTCAGTGCGAATAAACCCTTGATCTGGGCAGTCATAGCAGGGTTCGTCACCATTGCCATACCCTTCCTGATCCCTGGACTGAGGAAACTGCTTGGGATCGTTCCCCTGTCCTTGCAGGAATGGGGACTCGTCATTGGCATTGCATTGCTTCTGTTGATCTTTGTGGAAATCGCCAAGACCATCAACCGCCGTTTTCCAAATCATGAGTGATGCAATACGCACTCAACCATATTCAGAATCGTCCCCGCCATCCCTGGTTTTGGATGGCGGGTTTTATTACCAATGTTTCAACAATGGCATGGGAAAAACTGACAAGGTTGTCTGCCTTTACGCTCGAAAATGATGATTCACTGGAATATTAGGAACAATGCCTGTTCTATTCTCTGATATCTAATTGAAGTATGCTGAAATTAGGTCTAAGTATTCTCGATCCTGAGGTGTGCCGTGGAATCAAACCACTCAAACCAAAATTCCAATCAATCTCCACCTCGGTTTTATTGGATTCGTTTGTCATTGGTATATTTATTGATCCCGCTGATCTTATTTCTCTGCAGTTTCGATCAGAACTGGTGGCAGGCATTGGTTTATGCGGTTCTAATCGTCGTAGTTGGCGTAGGAGGGCGTTATTGGGCTGAACAAAAAAATCCGGGGTTAATGGCAGAGAGAATGAATTTTGATAAGAGTCCAGGCGTCAAATCCTGGGATAAGGTACTTGCCCCCCTTGTGTCAGTCAGTGTTGGTTTTCCGCTGGTCATTGTTGCTGGATTGGATCACCGTTATGGTTGGTCTCCCGCGTTCCCCTTATGGCTCAACATAATCGGATTACTTTTAGCAGCAGCCGGGTATGCGCTTGCGGTGTGGGCATTGGTGGAAAACCGCTTCTTTTCCAGCGCAGTGCGCATCCAGACCGATCGCGGACATGTCGTGTGTGACACTGGTCCCTATCGCATGATCAGGCATCCGGGATACGCTGGGAATATCATACCGCTGGCAGGTATCGTGCTGGCATTCAGCTCTTTTTGGACGATCATCCCTGCAGCCATTGCATCGATTCTTATTTTAATCAGGACGGTATTGGAAGATCGTACGCTGAAAGATGAATTACCAGGATACAAGGAATACGCGCAGAAGGTCCGCTATCGCCTCTTTCCAGGGATTTGGTGATAGATCATACACTGGCCAGCGCTGTTATTGAATACGCTGACAATCCAATAGATTTCCTGAATCTTGTATGGGAACCGTTTAGGGAAACCTGCTCGGGTCAAGTTTTAATATTGAGGACTCATCAATTGACTTTATCAGTCAACATACTGTGAAAGAGACGTGTCCCTTCGCCATTTTTATTGAGTTATCTAGCATCTCAAAATAACTTCCAGGCTGGAACAATTTTTTTGTCAAACCTGGAAGTTATTGTCTTGGAGGCGGTCAATTACCTTGTTTTCTTAAAGTTTGCCGTGAAAGTCTTGTTGCTATCCATAGTGACAATTAATGGGTTACTGGTGCTGGTGATGCTTCCAGTCCATCTGAAGAAGACAAATTTCGGATTGGGGGTTGCTATCAATGTAACCTGCGTGCCGGGTGTGTACAGGGTGCCGCAATTTGGTGCCGGAGAAATCGAAACCGTTCCGCTTCCACTCGGTTTGACACCCACTGTTAAGCTGTAACAGGTCGGTGTACTCGCATTAAAGGTTGCGGTAACTGCCTGAGCGGAAGTCATCAACACCGTACAGGTTCCGGTTCCAGAGCAAGCGCCGCCCCATCCGGCAAACGTAGATCCTGTGCCCGGGGTCGCAGCAAGCGTAACGCTGGTGTTCTCATCGAAGTCATAAGCACAAGCCGTGCCGCAGTTGATACCGCTGGGGGAGCTGGTCACCGTACCGGTACCAGTGCCGTCTTTTGTAACACTCAGCGTGTACTTCACAGGTGCCGAGGTAGCCAGGTTGACGATACTGACGGATTGCAGTCTTAAGCCGGCATAACTACCGCCCCAGGTCATACTGTGTGTCAGGTAATCCCAGGTATCGTTCAGATAGACTGTGTTGGTTGAGCTGTCGTAGCCGATCCCGACCACCGTATGGCCTTTCAAATTCAGCATCACCGGCCGTCCGGCATTGATTTCTGCCTGGAACATGGCAAAGGAGAACCCGCCCTTGATGATGTTATCGGTATTCTGGTTGTAGCAATCCGTCACGGTGTAACCTTTTGCCTCGTAGAATTCCTTCCGGCCGTAGGTACCATCTTCAGTGATACCGTTGGATACCATGTCATCACACGTCAGCGGTGCAGAACTTCGAGTCCAGTTATAAAAAACGGTTGACCCATCTACATTGCCGTACGCAGATTGGCTGGTCTTCATGTAATCACCAATGGCGTCTCCCCAGGTATGTTGCGTCCAACCGTTGGTGATATACGGATCCTGAGCATTACTGAGATACGAAACCCAGTAATCATCGATCGAGCCGCGGGTAGTCCTACCGTCCAGTCCGTTATGGGATGCGGTCAAGGGACACTGTCCGTAAGTATCTCCGATTCCGTCCGTCCACTTCGGCCACACGCTGCTGTCCAGGGGCATCACTCCGCTGTTTGTCGGACCTGTATAGATATCTGTGAATCCATTCCTATCGTAGAAGGCTGCAATCATCGAACCTGAAGTCGCTGAACATCCAAATGACCAGTCGTAAGCAGGAACTGTCAACGAACCCACGCCGAGTGCAGCATCCGGAGCAGGGAGAGAAACGGTCTTCCTTACCTGTCCTGGTGGCGGGTGGGGCGGGCCGTGAATGATCAATCCCTTGACCTGGTTTCCGTCCTTC
>Ga0116191_1004207_pt1 | contig 10292 bp, 9 predicted proteins | sample AD_UKC111_MetaG_FD_89897 | JGI IMG/M metagenome (GOLD analysis project Ga0116191, IMG submission 89897) | Active sludge microbial communities of municipal wastewater-treating anaerobic digesters from Hong Kong - AD_UKC111_MetaG | ecosystem: Engineered > Bioreactor > Anaerobic > Digestate | place...
CATAAAATTGCTTTAAGAGAAGAATCATTTAACGCTTTTTGCAAATCATTTATGCGTTGGTTTTTTGTTCCTGCAAATCGTCCATAAGCGCTACGAGCAAATTTTCCTTCACTTATTTCTAAATTCCACGAAGCTAAAACTTTTTTGGCCCCTTCAATGTAATTCGGCTCAATACAAGAAGCTGGGGAAATAATTTGGAGTCGATCTCCTGATTTTAAAAATGGTGGAATCATTTAAATGTTGCTTAAAATAAAATTAAAGATTTCTAATTAAAAAATACTAAATGTTTGTCTCATCATTTTTTAACTTGAAACAATAAAATAATAAGGTTTATAACAGTTGTTTTTCCTTTTTTATGAAGGTTTTTAGTTTAATAAGATTATAAATTCAAAAATCCCTTTTCACAATTTATCATTGAAATATCTAAAATTAAACGCTTCCTGTGGCAAAAAGAAAGCGGGGTTTTGTACAAAACTTCCTGTTGAAAAACAACATTTTGTATATTCCTTGATGTCAATGTCAATTTATTTCAAATCAAATTTTATTTTTACAACTCAGTATTAAATCATGCAGCCTTCGCAATAGGCTAATTCTCCTCTCAAACGCTTTTCAATGAGCAATCGCATTCTCCCTTTCAGTGCTTCGATTTTGATATTTTCTATGACATCATTAGTAAAAGCAAACATTAACAGGAAACGAGCTTCAGCTTTAGAAATACCACGACTTTGCATGTAAAATTTTGCTAATTCATCCAATTGACCAATAGTTGCTCCATGAGAACATTTTACATCATCTGCGTAAATTTCCAGTTGAGGCTTGGAACGCATTCTGGCATTCTTGCTCAGCAAAATATTTCTGTTGCTTTGATAAGCAAAAGTTTTTTGAGCATGTGGAGCTACATATATTTTTCCGCTAAAGGCACCTTTTGAATTTTCATCAAGAATATATTTGAATAATTCGTTGCTTTGCGAGTTAGGCTTTTTATGAACAATAGAAGTAAAATTATCAACTGTCTGAGTTTTGTCGCCTATAACCATTCCTGTCAGTAAAGTTTCGCAAAATTCACCATCTATGTTTACTTCAATGGAATTCCGTGTGATACCATTATGCAAAGTGATAATATTAGCGAGCACTTTTGAAGAAGTTTGTTGATTAACCAATAAGGTAGAAACATTGGTCGTTTGTTGATGTACATTTTCCAGATGATAATGCTCATAATGAGCATTTTTATCAACAAAAATTTCCGTCAAACGATTCGAGAAAAATTTCACGTTATCCATTGTATGATCGCAAACCAGCAATTGAGCTTCTGCACCCTCTTCAATGATAATTAAATTGCGTGTATTTGCCATTAAATCGACATTGGAATGCAGAATATTTACTAGTTGAACTGGTTTTTTCAGTTTAACATTTTTTGGAATGTACATAAAAAAACCATCCTGAGCAAACGTTTCATTGAATGCAATCCAGCCGTCATTTTTTTCTCTGCTTAATTTACCCATATATTTTTCTACCAGTTCAGGATATTTCTCTGCAGCCCCCATTAAACTGTCAATGATCACACCTTCTGGAAATTGCTGATTCGAAGTCAAAGTCACAGGATAAAAAGCTTCATTGACTACAAAATACAAATAAGAACGTATGCCAGGAACATCGCACTTAAAAACTTTATAAGGATTTACAGGAATTGGCAAGTGATTGATATTTAAGCCATAATCTACTGCCAAAGGTTCTTTCATGTCAGTGTATTTGTAATCTTCCAGCTTGGCGGTAGGAAAACCTAATTTTTCAAATTTAGCAAAAGCTTCATCTCGAAAAGCATTTAACAAAACTGCTGAATGTGATTTTATATCTTGATGATAACTTTTGTAAAAATCTATATATTGTTGTTCCATAATGATTTGTAATATTCAAAACATTTTTATTGTCAAATTAAAAATCTGACATTTTTCACGTTTAATATTGAAGTTCTTTTTCTTCCAATTCCTTTTTAATCCAGTCGTATCCTTTTTTTTCAAGTTCTGCTGCCAGTGTTTTATCGCCTGTTTTCACAATGCGTCCGTCATAAAAAATATGAACATAATCAGGAACAATATAATCCAATAATCGTTGATAATGAGTGATTACAATAATGGAATTATCAGGACGTTTCAATTTATTCACTCCATTTGCCACAATGCGTAATGCGTCAATATCTAAGCCTGAATCTGTTTCGTCCAGAATTGCTAGTCGTGGTTCCAGCATAGCCATCTGAAAAATTTCATTTCGCTTCTTTTCACCTCCTGAAAAACCTTCATTAACAGAGCGATTTGTTAATTTATTGTCCATTTCCACCAATTCTTTTTTTTCACGCATCAAACGCAGAAAATCGGTAGCCGAAAGAGGTTCTAGATTTTTATATTTCCGATGTTCATTTAAAGCAGTGCGTAAAAAATTAACCATACTTACGCCAGGAATTTCTACAGGATTCTGAAAACTTAAGAAAATTCCTTCGTGGGAACGATCTTCAGGCGAAATTTCCAGTAGGTTTTTTCCATCAAAAATAATTTCACCTTTCGTTACCTCTACTCCAGGATAACCTACAATAGCTAATGCAAGGGTTGATTTTCCGCCTCCATTTGGTCCCATAATAGCATGAACTTCACCTGCTTTTACGGTTAAATTTACACCTTTCAGTATTTCTTTTCCATTAATATTTGCATACAAATTTCTAATTTCAAGCATATCATTTATTTTTTTTCATTCAAACAGTAATAAACTAATTTTCAATAAATCTAAAAAATAATTTTCTTCTTTTCAACCATTCATACATTATCCAATTGAATTTTCAAGCGTTATTTGCAATAATTTTTGTGCTTCAACGGCAAATTCCATCGGTAATTTATTAATAACTTCTTTGGCATAACCGTTTACAATCAGTCCAACGGCATTTTCGGTAGAAATGCCCCGTTGATTGCAATAAAAAATCTGATCTTCACTGATTTTTGACGTTGTAGCTTCGTGTTCTACAATAGCATTTTCGTTGCCCACGTCCATATACGGGAAAGTATGAGCGCCACATTTGTCACCCAGCAATAAACTGTCGCACTGAGAATAATTTCGTGCATTGTCAGCATTTTTTGCCACTTGAACCAGTCCTCTGTAACTATTTTGACTATAACCAGCCGAAATCCCTTTTGAAAGGATATGACTCCGAGTGTTTTTACCTATATGAATCATTTTTGTTCCCGTGTCAGCTTGCTGATAATGATTGGTTACTGCAACCGAATAAAATTCAGCACTGGAAGAATCACCTTGCAGAATGCAACTGGGATATTTCCAAGTAATAGCTGAGCCTGTTTCTACTTGTGTCCACGAAAGTTTTGCATTTTCTCCTTTGCAAACACCTCGTTTTGTTACAAAATTAAAAATTCCACCTTTCCCTTCTTTATCGCCAGGGTACCAGTTTTGTACGGTAGAGTATTTTACTTCAGCATTTTTTAAAACCACAATTTCCACAACGGCTGCATGCAATTGATTTTCATCCCGCATGGGAGCGGTACATCCTTCCAAGTAAGAAACATAGCTATCTTCATCAGCAATGATCAAAGTTCTTTCAAACTGACCGGTATTATTGGCATTGATGCGAAAATAACTCGAAAGCTCCATTGGACAACGTACTCCTTTAGGGATATAAACAAATGAACCATCACTAAAAACTGCACTGTTTAAAGTGGCAAAGAAATTATCACTATATGGAACTACTGATCCCAAATATTTCTGAACCAAATCAGGATGATGTTTTATTGCTTCACTAATAGAACAAAAAATGATGCCTAATTCTGCCAGATTTTCCTGAAAGGTAGTTTTAACAGAAACGCTATCCATGATAGCATCTACTGCCATGCCGGTTAAGACTTTTTGTTCTTCAAGCGGGATTCCTAATTTTTCAAAAGTTTTAATAAGCTCTGGATCAATTTCATCCATGGTTTTCGGACCTTTTTTTCGTGGAGCAGCATAATAAGATATTTTTTGAAAATCAATGGGTGGAATTTTTAAATGAGCCCAAGTAGGCATTTTCATAGTAAGCCAATGACGATAAGCTTTCAATCTAAAATTGAGTAGCCATTCAGGCTCGTTTTTTTTAGAAGAAATCAGTCTAATAATATCTTCATTTATGCCAGCAGGAATAATTTCGGTATCTATATTGGTAGTGAAACCATATTTGTATTCACTTTGTGCAATTTCATCTAATATATCTGAAAACATAAAAAATGGTTTGAAGGAAAATTTTCAAGTAAATAAAGAATATTTCAGATTATTGTTACAATAACAGTTGGTTATTTGATTTTGTTTAAAAAGGGTTTTCTTTGTTTTGAAAAATTTATTTGTTAGAGTTACATTTTGTCTAATAATCTCTGTTGTAATTTTGAGTCCCTTCTTAAAACCTGATTTTTAAAAGAGAAATATTAAATTTTTTTGTTGTTTCAATATTTTACAATAAATTCCAATATAAAATTTTCGATAAAAATAGCTTTTGTAAAATATTAAATGCTCTTTGACTCATTTGCATGAATGATATATTTTAGTGTTCGAGCGAAGTTTATCCACAATGAATGAAAGTAAGTTCGCAAGTGTGTTTAACAAGTCCGCGATAACATATCTTATCGTTGGATAATGGTAACCTAATTGAAAAATGGCAGTTTCAACATTTATTTCTTGGCTATACAATTCCTCTTGGGAAATGTCTTGCAGTTTTTGTCTCAAAAGAAAAGTAACAATATTTGCCATTTTCTGCCTTCCTGGTAATAATTTGCAATATTCTTCAAGTTCACCAGAAGAAGAAAATAAATTTAATTGCTTTTCAGTTCCTGACTTTGTAAACATTTTAAAATACTAAAGTATAATGATATATGCAAACTTTTTCATCATTTTTATACTTTTTATAACATTTCAGAAATGAAAAAATATTTTTCTATTTTTGAGCGTAAATTGGTATCATTTTTTTTATAAACTACTTTGGTGCTGTAGAATACAAATAAAAACCAATTAAAATAAAGACAAAATTTGGTAGCCACACTGCTAAAAATGGCGACATAACTCCACTTACTGAAAATGTGGTAGAGACAGTAGAAAATAAAATATACAAAGCACTTAGTGCTATTCCGATACCAAGATGAAGCCCCATTCCACCTCGTACTTTTCTTGAAGATAAGGAAACACCGATTAGAGTCATTACAAATGCAGCAAATGGCATAGAGTAACGTTTTTGATACTCATTTTCAAATGCTTGAATATTACCAACACCCCGTTCACGCTGTCGGTGCAAATAATTCCGAAGTTCTGCATTATTCAGTTGTGCACTTTCTTTGGAAGTAATAAAAAATTCTTTGGGTTGGACATTTATTACTGTATCCAGAACATCTCCTTTTTTAATCTTTTCATGCATCCCAACAAAATCTCTTTGTAAGTAATTGGTAATTGTCCAATGGTAAGCTGAGTCCCACTTGATCGATTCAGCAGTGAGTCTGGAAACCAGTTTTTTCCCATCAAACTTTTCCAGCGAAAAATGATAACCTTTGTTGGTAGTAATTTCAAATCTTTCAATATATAAAATCACACCTTTTTCAATTTCCATCTGAACATTTCGAGCATTTTCAGGCTTGAATTTCTTAACATATTGATTTTCAAAGTCTAACATTTTTTTAGTAGAATGAGGAATTACATAACCTCCCAATCCAAAGGAAAAAAGAGCAATAAAAGTAGCCGAAAGGAAATAGGGTAGCATCAATCTATTAAAACTTACTCCACTCGAAAGAATGGCAATAATTTCATTATCGCCTGCCATTTTTGACGTAAAAAAAATAACAGCAATAAAAGTAAACAGGGGAGTAAACATATTTAGATAGAAAGGAATAAAATTCAGATAATAATCAAAAACAATCGCTTTTAATGGAGCATTACTTTCAAAAAAATTATCCAGTTTCTCAGTCAAGTCGAAAACAACTGATATACTTAATATCAATACCAGGCAAAAGAAGAAAGTACCTAAAAACTTATTGATAATGTAGGTATCAATTCGTTTAAGCCCAATTTTTTGATAATCGAATTTCATTCGCTTTTAGTGTAAACTTCCTTTTAATGTATGTTTATCAAAAATATTTTTATATTCTTTGTCCAAGCTGTTGAATAATACTGGTTTTCCATTGAACAAAATCATCACGCTGAATATGGTAGCGAGCTTCACCAATCAGCCATAAATAAAAAGCCAAGTTGTGAATTGAAGCAATCTGCAAAGCTAATATTTCTTTATTGATAAATAAGTGATGTAAATAAGCTTTCGAGTAAACTTTATCAACATAAGATGTTCCAAATTCATCGAGGGGAGAAAAATCATTTTTCCATTTAGCATTTTTGATATTTATAATTCCTTGTAAGGTAAAAAGCATTCCATTTCGACCATTTCGTGTGGGCAGCACACAGTCGAACATATCAATACCTCGCTGAATACTTTCCAGAATATTTTGAGGTGTTCCAACTCCCATTAAGTAACGAGGTTTATTTTTTGGAAGAATCTCGTTGACAATTTCAATCATTTCATACATTTTTTCCGTTGGTTCACCCACTGATAATCCTCCAATAGCATTCCCATCTCTATTTTCAGCAGCAATAACCTTAGCCGATTCTTTTCGCAAGTCAGGATAGATACATCCTTGAACAATGGGGAAAAAAGCTTGCGAATAACCATATTTAGGTACTGTTTCCTCAAAATGTTTTATTCCCCGTTTTAGCCATTGATGTGTTAATTCCATTGACTTTTTAGCATACTTATAATCAGCAGTGCCGGGGGTACATTCATCAAGTGCCATTATAATATCTGCTCCAATAGAACGTTGAATATCAACAGTGTTTTCAGGTGTAAAAAGATGTTTGCTGCCATCAATATGAGAACGAAACATCACCCCCTCTTCATGTAACTTACGAATTTCGGAAAGCGAGAAAACTTGATAACCTCCACTATCGGTTAATATAGGCAAATCCCATCCCGTGAATTTATGTAATCCACCAGCTTCTTCTAAAATATTTATTCCCGGACGCAAATACAGGTGATAAGTATTTCCTAAGAAAATTTGCGCCTTAATATCTTCTTTTAATTCTCTGAAATGCACAGCTCTAACAGAACCTGCTGTCCCTACTGGCATAAAAATTGGCGTCTCGATGACGCCATGTGCAGTGGTAATTTTTCCAATACGGGCATTACTGTCAACATCGTTATGTAAAACTTCAAAAAACATTTGTTCACAAGTTAATCAAACACATAATCTTTAAACTTGAAATAAAAAATTCTCCAAAATTTTTTGACCAATTTCACCAGATTTTTCCGGATGAAATTGTACTGCATAAAAATTATTTTTATGTAAAGCAGCACTATATTCCAACATATAATTCGCTTTGGCAATGGTATATTTTGATACCTCTACATAAAAACCATGTATAAAATAAACATAGGAATTTTCTGCAATTCCTGAAAAAAGCGTGTTCGACAAATCGTAAATATTATTCCAGCCAATCTGTGGAACTTTATAACTATTTTGAGGAAAATGTTTTACTGTTTCTTTAAAAATACCCAAGCAAGGTGTATTATTTTCTTCTGAAAAAGAGCACATTAATTGCATTCCCAAACAAATGCCTAAAACAGGTTGAATCAATGAAGGAATCACTTTATCCAATTTTTTGTCTTTAAGATATGCCATTGCCGAAGAAGCTTCTCCCACGCCTGGAAAAATCACTTTATCAGCACTGCGTAGTTTATCTTCTTCATCAGTAACAATTGGATTCACCTGAAGCCGTTCCAAAGCAAAAAGTACTGAACGAATATTTCCTGCATTATACTTTATTACGGCAACATCCATATAAAAAGTCAAATAAGTTGGTTAGTAGCCGTGTCAGGATATATGATAGTAGGTTTGAACAGTTTAGCTTCTTCAATTTCCATAAGAGCAAAAGACATAATGATAACTATGTCTCCTTGTAAAGCCTTACGAGCTGCAGCTCCGTTCAAGCAAACAACACCCGAACCTCGTTTGCCAGGTATAACATACGTTTCAATTCTTTCTCCATTATCATTATTGACTACTATGACTTTTTCGTTAGGAAGTAGATTAGCTGCTTCCATCAGAGCTTCATCAAGAGTAATACTGCCTTTATAATTCAAATTAGCTTCTGTTACTGTGACTCTATGAATTTTAGATTTTAAAATACTCACTAACATAATTTTGGATTAATTTTTGGATTAATTTTTTCAAAAGAAAGGAATCAATTATATCTAATATTATCAATTAGCCTTACTTCGCCACAATATACTGCAACACATCCTATAGCCGATTCTTTCCATGATTGAACAGGAAGTAAGGTTTCTGCATTGACAATTTCGAAATAATCAACCTTAAAAGCTGGAATGTTATTTAATTTCTTGGTCACCCATTTTTCAATAGCTGAAGGTGAAAGTCTGGGAACAAGTTCACGGCTTTCAAATAATATTCTGGAAATTTCAGGAGCAATTTTATGTTGTTCTGGGGTTAAAAGTTCATTTCGACTGCTCATGGCTAGACCGTCTGCTTCTCTAACAATTGGGCAAGGAACAATGTCAATATTGAACTTCATTTTTTTTACCATATAACGAATAATAGCTAATTGCTGAAAGTCTTTTTCTCCAAAATAAGCTCTGTTGGGTTGCACTAACAGAAATAACTTGCTTACTATTTGTACTACGCCATTGAAATGTCCTGGTCTAAATTTACCTTCCATCATTGTATCAAGTCCCCCAAAATCAAATTCAAAAGGCTGATTCAGTTCTTTTTCCTCATACATTTCTTTAACAGAAGGCGTAAAAACCACTGTACAACCTAAATCATCAAGTAACTGAATATCTTTTGCTGTATTGCGAGGATATTTTTCCAAATCTTTTTTATTGTTAAATTGAGTAGGATTGACAAAAATGCTCACCACAGAAATATCATTTTCATTGATACAACGTTCAATCAACGATAAATGTCCTTTATGTAAAGCTCCCATCGTTGGAACCAAACCTATACTTTTCTTTTTTTCTTTTATTTTTTCAATCTCCGACTGAAGCTCATTTTTAGTTGAAACTACTTTCATGATTAAATCAAAATGTATTCATTAGACAGTTTTTGCCCAGTCAATTTTTCCTGTTTTGAAAAACAATGCAAAATTACTAAAATTTCTTTGCTTATTTTTCTTTTTGTAAACAAATCGAATTTCTTCCTCTCCAAAATTCCTGTTTTACAATAAATTGGAACAAAATTATTTGATGATAATTTAAAAAAATCCAACCGCTTATTTTACCTGAAAAAAAATCAGATTCAAAAACAAAGCCTTATTTCTGCTATTTAACACTCATTAGTTATTTATTTTAAGACACTTCGGGTGCAAATGTCTAATTTTTTTTGTATCTTTGCATAATGTAATGAATTATTTTAGTTGGGAATAATGAATCAAGTATCAAAAGTATTGTACATTTCACAGGAAATTTATCCTTATCTACCTGAATCTGAAATGGCAATGATGGGAAGATACCTTCCACAAGAAGTTCAAGAAAAAGGTTTGGAGACTCGCACATTTATGCCTAAATTTGGTTCTATCAATGAGCGGCGTAATCAACTTCACGAAGTAATACGGCTTTCAGGAATGAATTTGATTATTGATGATACCGATCATCCACTTATTATCAAAGTTGCTTCTATACAGCCCGCCCGCTTACAAATTTATTTTATTGATAATGAAGATTATTTTCGTATGAAACATACCGTTGCCAATGAAAATAATGAAGAATATGATGATAATGATGAGAGAACCATTTTTTTTGCACGTGGTGTGCTGGAAACAGTAAAAAAACTGCGATGGACTCCTGACGTGGTCCATTGTCAAGGTTGGATGACTGCACTTGTTCCTTTATATATAAAAAAGGCATATAATGATGATCCATTTTTTAAGCACTCAAAAGTAGTTTATGCAGTTTTTAATGAAGAATTCAAAAAACCTTTCAATAGTAATTTTGGTGAAAAGTTAATGATTGATGGTATTCAAAAAAAACATATTGCCTCTCATTTAAAAAATCAACCCATTGATTATGTTGCTCTCAATAAATTGGCAATAGACTATTCGGATGGAGTCATTCAGGCAAGCTCTACTATCAATGAGGCTGTTTTGGAATATATTTTGTCCACCAAGACAAATTTCTTTCCATATGAGTCAAATGATGACTATGCTGATAAATATATTAAGTTCTA
>Ga0116191_1004209_pt1 | contig 10289 bp, 25 predicted proteins | sample AD_UKC111_MetaG_FD_89897 | JGI IMG/M metagenome (GOLD analysis project Ga0116191, IMG submission 89897) | Active sludge microbial communities of municipal wastewater-treating anaerobic digesters from Hong Kong - AD_UKC111_MetaG | ecosystem: Engineered > Bioreactor > Anaerobic > Digestate...
GCGTGGTGTGGCTGATGCTGTGGATACAGTTAGGGTTAGACATGTTTCAGGCGGTATCTCAAGTCTTGGTAAACGTGCAAATCATAAGTCCACCAGTTGTCATCAAGCGTGCAAGACATTCGAAATAAACAGAGCTATCTGGCTCTTCATCAAGACTGATTCCATGCTTTGCTGTCCCTTGAAACTTTTCTCTCCCCTGATCATAAGATTTAAATCCAAGACTTGAGATACCGCCTGAAACATGTCTAACCCTAACTGTATCCACAGCATCAGCCACACCACGCCTTCGTGTTGGGTCTCCTATTATCCGATCTTTAGGAATCATCCCTGTTCCTAGCTGATCAAGTGGGCCCAAAAGCTCAAACTGTAAAATGTCTCTTGTGGTTTCGCTCGTCTCACCGGCTGCCCACCACTCCACTGCATGATTAAACCGTTTGCCTTCCCACCATTTTGGATAAAGACCAGTTAAATGAACTGCCGTTTCAAAACAGCTCATAATCGTTTTTCCACATCTGTTGCCGGCAATCGCCGCACGCTCTTGGTGAATGGCTCCTGCTTTAAAAAACTCTAAGTGCTTTGAATAAAGCTCACGCCTTAACGGGCCACTTTCTGGATAAAGTGTTGAGAGCTTGTTAAGTTTCTCTCGTCTACTTTTTTCTTGTAAAAGATCACTTAGATTCACGCTCTGCTTTTATCCTTTTATTCATTTCATCAACCAACATTCCTCGGACAATTAATCGCTTAAGATTTTCTCGTTGAATCAAAATCTGAGATCGAATAAGTGGTGATTTTCGTTGAATCATGAGCTGAGTTTCTATTTCAAACGTATCTGTAATTGGTTCTTTTTTTCCAAAATAGAGCGGCATTTATACCTCGATTGAATCTTCGTTTCTTTGTCGGAAATAGGCTCTAATCTCATCTCTGAATCTGATTTGTCTGTGCGTTCTACATTCAAGCTGCATAAGCCCTTGCCAATCACGCTTGACGTCATCATCCGGATCGAAGTTGTTTTTTCTTATAATGTCCCAGCGCTCTACATATTTTCTGTCTGCTTTTCTGCCGTGCCAGTAATGATAGATCGTGCCAGGCACAAAACCGATGTCTCTTTTAATGTATTTCTCTGCCCTTGCTTCCCAGATGGTTAGCTCGTTTAAGAATTTCTTATTTATATTTTGCGGGGCGGAACGTTTGATTTGACCAATCAGCCCCATGGCCATCGAATGATCTCCAGAGCCAAGCACACAAAAATCAATAAGACCGCCAAGATAATCAAACGCCTCTCTGCGCATAGCCCATGCAAAACCAGGATGCCAGAAATTTTTCTTTGGTGAATATGATCCATAGTGACCGGGCCCCACCGGAGGGCGACAACCGTTTTTAATATATTCGCTAGCAAATGAATTATGTAGCTGCATGGTTTGTCCGCGAGGTCCGAGATCAATACAGTTCTCAAACATCTGCACAACCATGTAAGTCTGTAGTTGTTGTACAGTTTCTATAGCCCAATCAGGTCGCAAGAACCCCACATCTCCGTCGATCCACGCAAGGTATTCCCAGTCGCTAGGAAGTCTTGAGACACCTATGTTAATCATATTTTCTTTAATCCAAAGTTCATCATATGTGCGAAGCTGAATGTGTCTTGGATTTGTGGAGTCTGTGACCTCAAATGGCCTATCGCCCTGTTGGGTCTCCACGATATAGAGTTTAACTCCACTCTTTTCCATCTCTACCATGAAGTTTTTAAATAACCTGTAGCGCGTTTCATACCTAACTGGATTTGAAATAACCGCGACGACGTGTAAAAGATCTGACCTCATTGTCTTGCTCCCATTTCCTTAAGTCGCTTTTCGACCTCAATATTAATTTCTTCTTCGATTCTTTGGTTGAGTTGTTCGTCTGATAATTGAGATGCACCATTATTAATGATGGTTTTATCGACTTCTTCGGGCTGTTTATCTTTCCACCCACAAAGGTTTTTGAGACAAAAAATAAGCATTACGTTGTCGCCTTTTAAGCCTTTATTTATTGCTGTGCGTATTAAATTAAATCGGGTGTGAACCATATTTTGTTCGCGAAACTCCGCAAATGTAATGTCAGAGTGTTCTTTTATCCGTCGTTCAATCGTATCAGGCGAGCACTTAAAAAATGCAGCACAATCTTCAAGCGATGGCTTTAACCTCATGAACGTGGCCAACTCTTCCATGTCTATTTCAATAAACGGTCTAGCCATTCACAAGCTCTGCTTTCTTGCCCGTGAACTGCTCCCAGCGAGCAATAATCACATCCACATAATGAGGATCTAATTCCATCATGAAACATTTGCGGTTTGTTTTTTCGCAAGCGATGAGTGTTGAGCCAGAGCCGCCGAAGAGGTCTAAAATTAAGTTTCCTGATTCTTCTTTAAAAAGATCAAAAATTTGTTCAATTAATTTCACTGGCTTTTGTGTTGGATGAACACGCATGTCTCCCTTTTCTGAGTCACGTCTAAAGCCGTCCCAAATATGCTTAAAAAGTCGCGCAGGCTTTTTAATGTTTGTGTATGCGAGTTCACAATCGGCAAATGTAACACGTTTTCCATCTTGTTTATCCCACACAATCCAACATGATGAGCTTGGGAATACGGTCGAATAATGATTTGCGCCCCAGAACACTAGGTTTGTATCCATTTTTTGACACAACTGAAATGCCATTTCGGCGACGTTAGTATTTTCATCGTTCATAACTTGTTTGTACTTCCCCTTTGCACCGCCACCTACTGATCAATTTTTTGACACAACTGAAATGCCATACGGCGGATCAGTAAACACCATGTCCGCTTTCTCGCCATTCATCAGTCGAGCCACGGCATCCTTATCCGTCGAATCCCCACACATCAACCGATGCTCGCCAAGCTTATAAATCTGACCCAGCTTTGCTTTGGGCTCGACCTTTTCGGGGACAGCGTCTGCGTCCTTGTCTTCGTACTTGTCCGCTGGCTCTATCTCAAAATCCTTAATCCCCAGCATGTCGATATTAAAATCAGGCCCAAGCTCGATGATATCTTTATTAATCGCCGACAAATCTAAAGTCGCCCAATCAGCGATAGCGTTATCCGCCGTCATATGAGCGTATTCTTGCTCGTCGTCAGTAAAGTCTTGATAACTCACTGGCACTTTTGAAAGGCCGTTCTGAATGGCCGCTTCAACACGCCCATGTCCTGCGACAATGTAACCAGAGCGATTGCTTACAACGACTGGCGACCTAAAGCCCTGATACTTTATAATCTCAGCCAATCTTTTGATTTGCTCTTTAGAATGTTTGTTTGGATTTTTGGGATGTGGTTTTAAGGTTTTAATCTCAACCCATGAAATTTTGTCGTTGTGTTCCAGGCTCATAAAAAAGAGTTTAAATAACTTTTTCAGTAAACTCTTTTTTACTTTTATTTACTTGGAGCAAATAGTTGACCTTAGTTTTATAAGGTTTATATACTTTTATTTATGGAAATAAAATCTCTGCCGACTAAAGTGAGAATTGAAGACCTGCCAGACATAGGCGACAGAAGCACTGAACGTGTTACTGCCGCGGTTCCAAGGGAAGTAAAAGAAAAGCTAGATATTTTAAGAGCGAAGGGGAAAAATCCGAGCGCCCTTATTCGAGCGTTATTAGAAGCTTTCTTTAAAGATGTCGAAGTATAAAATTTTAAACTAGTCCAGTCCAGTTTATAGCCAATTATTTATAGTCAACACTCTATAATGTGAATAAACGAGTGCTTGTTATTGGCGATTTACACTTTCCATTTCACCATATCGATACATTCCGATTTCTCTCTGCTATCAAGCGAAAGTATAACCCAGACAGAGTAATTTCTGTTGGCGATGAAACAGATCAACACTCTTGGAGTTTTCACGAGCACAATCCAATGTTACCTAACCCCGAAGAGGAGCTCACTCGCGCTAAAGCTGATATTCAAAAACTTTTTCAGCTTTTCCCAAAGGTAGACATCCTAGAATCCAATCATGGTTCTCTTGTCTATCGAAAACAGGTCGCGGCTGGGCTCCCTCGGGGAGTTTTTAAAACGTACAATGAAATTTACGATATAAATTCAAGTTGGAAGTGGCACAGGCAATTAACAATAAAACTCTCTGACAATTCATGGTGCTTTTTTTGTCATGGCAAAAGTGCCGATGTTCTTAAAACGTCAATGTCTATGGGAATGAGCTGTGTACAGGGCCATTACCATGAAAAAATGGGTGTTCAATATTGGGGAAACTCATTGGGGCTTTATTTTGCTGCACAAACCGGGTGTCTTGTCGACGACGAATCATTATCTATGGAATACAACAAAACAAATTTAAAGCGACCTCTTATTGGTTCACTCATTATTCTTGATGGGCATCCAAAGTTGTTGCCTATGGTGCTTAACAAAACAGGTCGTTGGATTGGAAAGCTTAGATGAAAGAGCCTAAACACTACAAACTTGAACTTTATAATATGAATTATTATTTTTTTATTGGATGGGAGCCGAGAGCCTTTAAAGAATATCTCGATTTGCAATATGATTTAGAAGCAGAAGTTTCGGACTATGATCAGGGTATTACAATCTTCGATGACAATCTAAGATCTATATTTCTGTGGGTTAGGCAATCAAACGATATGGCTGCAACACTTTGTCATGAGGCCGTTCACGCCGCTTGCTTCACGCTTAACTGGGCCGGCGTGTACATAGACACTAAAGAGGATGAGGCTCTAGCATATCTTGCCGAACTGATATTTATGAAGGCCGCTGGTCGCACTACAGCAAATTAATAGACCGCTATTATATCCTCGTCGTTCATCATAAGAAACTCTTCGCCCTTATAGGTCACTTGTAGGCCAGAAAAGTTATTATATAAAACCCTATCGCCAGCACTGACATTCATTGGGATGATGCTGCCGTCTCGCTTATTTGTCTTCCCAGGACCCACTGCAATCACTTCTCCACGCTGGGGCTTTTCTTTTGCTTGATCGGGGATAAATAATCCGCCAGGTGTTTTATCGTCGTCTTTAATTGGTCTGATAAACACGCGGTCTAAAATCGGTTTTAGTTCTTCATTTACTTGTGCCATTTTTCCTCCATTTGCATAATTATGCGCATAAAATAGCGGGCTATTACACCCGCCACAACTCTACTCTGACAAATAGATACTCTTATCGTCTATAACGACAATGGCGAACCATTTGTTTGAGTTTAGGTCTATTCCTAAAATCATACTAATCACCTCCCATAGTATTATATTCCTAGGGTGTGAAAGCTGAGTCAGGGCTATGCCACGACAGGCGACTGGCTTGGCTGGATTCGAACCAGCAATACGCCCAAGCAGTTACGACCTAAATACCATTAGGAACCACGTTGCGCTAAAACAAGCGCCGCTAGCCCGACTCAATGGAGTGTTCTTCGACCGCTCGCCACCCATCACGGAATTACACCGTGCCAAAGCCTCGTCCGTCGGAACACTCCACTCAATCGTCCACTTAAGTCATATCAAGTATTTCCAAATTTAAACTAGGAAAAAGTGGAGGTTTTTATAAGTCATCTCCCATTTCTAGTTCATAATTTTTATTCTCAAGATCATTTATCTGATCTTTTAGTTGTTCAACCACAACCGCTTGTGCTTTTATAAACTCACGCAAAAATATAGCATCTGATACCGTTACTATATCGTTATCAAGTCCATCAAAAATAGCGATCAGTCTTTGCTCTAGAGCCTCTGTCACTTTCCGCTCCATTTGTTGAGGGCTTCTTTTGCTAATTTTCCGTTATCTTGAGCTAAAACTAGTTGTCGTCGAATATAGATTTCCGTTACCGGTGAGACCATGCAAGTATTTTGAGGAAGTCGAGATTCTTTACTGTAAAACTCAAGCGCACTTTCGTAGTCGGCTATTTGCGCCTTTGCATCGGCGAGTTTAGCGCCCCATTTACCAGCGACTATTGCGGCATCTGCGAGTTTAGCCCGAGCTGCGTCCAGTTCTTGCTGGAGTTTTTGAACTTTATCACGAAGGTCGTCTATCTCTAACTCCATGTCTTGATTTTGTTTAATGAGTATTTCTTCTCTACTCATTTTTCTTACTCTTTTTACCAGCAAAGTAGCATTTCTTACATCGTCTAGCTGGACCTTTTCCATTTTGCGTTTGTATAGAATTTTCTTTTGTTAAGAGGTGTCCATTTTTGCATAAGCCTGAATTTCTTTTATTTCTATTTTGTTGCGCCATCGTGACCCAGCGGCAATTATCTTTTTCATATCCCTTTGTGTTATCAATTCTATCAATCGTATGTTTTTTTGTTGGAGGCAATCCCATGTCGCTAACAAAGTTTTTAAAGTCTAACCACCTTTCACACACAGTTATTCCTCTGCCTCCATAATACTTGTAGCTTGTACTTGATTTATAAAGGCAACGTTGTCGCATGCAGTGCCAACGGTTATACAGTGGGTGTTTTTTAATGGGCTGATTTTTATTTTCCACCCTCGACCTCCGCGAAGTAGTCATCTATTGAATGAAGAACATCAAGCTCTTTACACGGCCCACTCCATGGCACATCACCAATAACTGTGCCAGCTTTAGTTAACAATACCTCACACTTTTCGAGGCGCGATTGGAGCTTTTGCCATTCATTATAGTAATATGGTTGAGCGCTTAACATTTTTTGATGTAATTCATCCAATTCAGCTTGGAGGTTGTCGTAGTCTATCTTTTTTATTACTGCGATTATATATGATTCTTCGGGCAACGAGTCTTCTATGTCATCTAAAGCTGCTGCTTTTCCTTCGGTAGCTCCATACCATAGATGATCGGCGTTTACATGACCGACTCTCGGCGGCGGCTTGTTGGTCATTTTAATTCCCATGCGACACAGTTTTCGCTCTTGGCTTGTTCTGATTTCGCTAACTCTTTAGCCCTGGACTCCTCGATCTTCTTTGTTTTCAAGGTTGCTTTCATGTTAACTTCTTTTGTGTCCTTATCGACAAAATATAAAATTATTTTCCATGATTTATTCATCCCCAGCCTCCGAGTTTTTTGTGGGTTTGTTTTTCTTCTCTGCCCGATAAAGAGCGCCGTCTATCATGAGCAAAATCATGTCTTGTTTCTCTTTTGAAAGATCCATAAATGAAAGCATCACTTTATTCAAAGCTTGCCATTCCGAGAACCCCACGGCAGTTTCCTTTTTGCAATGCTCACAAGTTGCTGTGTATTTCATCCCTCACTCTCACTTTCTCCCGACTGCGCGGTGGGTTTTTGTTCTTCAAAAACAATTTCTATATTGTTTGGATTAAAAACTTTTGCAAAAGCCTCACGCACCCTAGCCTCAGTCACTCCGACAATCTCAAAACCTTGTGCGATATCTCCGTAAAATGGAAATACTATGCTTCCGATAATTGTGCCCGTGTAAAGATCTTTTGAGCGTTTTGAAACGTGAACCTTAAGCATCCTCGCCGCCTTTCTCTGTGGTTGGGGGTGGTTCTTCTGGCTTTGGCTTAACCCAATCATTCGCTCTTAAACAGGCTTTTGCGTATCTCATTGGATCACCATGTCCTCGCATTAGATCTTCAATAATATTTAGCAGATCTACTTTGTCTCTATGTAAAGTTTGAATTTTTTCAATATTTACCTCAATCATATCAGCGATTGAATGTAGTTGAGTGTCTTTTTGCATTCTTAAATAACTTGGTGCATATATTTGCGCCTCACTCATCCCTCTCCTTTACTTTCTCCGCTCGGTGCGGGGGTTGTTGGTTTAAAATTTACTGGAACCATTTACCTTTTAAATCAGAAGAAAGAATCGCACCTATATTTTTTCTTCCAAAAGGAATTAACATAGAAGGCGCTCCTGCTGACGTTTCCTTTTTAAAGTCTTTGTTTAAAAAACTAACGCGTCCCTGAAGTTGAAAAAATCCATTTTCAATAAATGGCTGAATCCATTTTGTTTCAAGTCTTGCGAAAATCAAAGCCACACCATTATTGTGTTCTTTTAATCTATCTAGCCACAGCTGTTGTTCTTTTCCATAGGGAGGATTTAACCATACACGCCCCTCCCAAATAGACTTAAGGCCATCTTCTGGTAAGCAAATGAGTCGCTCGGCTGTGTTATGCCCACAAAAACCACAAGGATCGAGGTCAAATCTCCCAAGAGCGTTGACAATATGTAAGGGCGTTAACCATGTGTTGGTTTTGCCTTTTTGTGATGGCGGATCGGTTGCAACAAAGCTCATTCCCCACCTCCGCGCCCAGCATCCCCTGAGTCTTGGGGGGAGGGCTCTGCTGGTTCATAAGTTGCTGCAAAAATATCTGGCTTACATGGATAGAATTCTCCCTTTACGCCTTTAATAATCCAATCGCCGATGTTAGCTTGATGCTCTCCCTCTAGCGTTGGAATAAATAAATGGTTAGATAGTGTTCCCATTCCTTTGCAGGTTAGTCCCATTTTTTGAATAGCCGCTTCACTTTCGATGTCACAATTCCATTGTACAGCTTCAATCACTACTGGTTTTTTTCTGTATTTCATCACTTCTCCTTTTCTAAAATGGCATCCAGTGGGGATTCGGCGAGGGCTTGTCTGGCGCGTTTACCTGCCAGTCCTGTTGCCGCATTTCGCTCCTCAATATCGGAATACAAAATACACCTTCTGCTAAACCCATGATTTGAGGTATCGTAGTCTATTGAGTAGTTCATGTAGTCAGCATAAAACTCAAGCGCCGCTCTCAACTTCTCATTTTCTTCGATGAGTGCGGTGAGAAGATGCTTTAATTGGCTAGTGTCAAAATTACCCTCATACTTATTGTAATCTCTCTCACAAAGCCTCAGTAATTTCTCGCGTCTGGTCATGGCTTCGACTCACACCACTTAATCTGCACAGGGAGCACTAGCTCTTGCTGCCAGGTTAAAGTATCAAACCACTGCACACCGAAGTTTTCACGCACACAAACATGAAGTTTTTCAACGCACTTGTCGCTCGACTGCATCATACAAATTTGCATAATTATTTGTGATAATAGATTCATTTTTTACTCGCTTTCTTTAGTTTCTTCATTTCTCTTTTTTTACCATTCATCAAAACACTACCTAACATCTTCGATTCGGCGACACCGCTTTTACATTCTTCCCATAGCAAGTCACTCAAATGACCAACGATCTCTGTCACCTGAGCAATATCAACCTGCTTCTTTAGTTTTTCCCTTTTACATAGCTCTTTAATTAAAGCTTTTACTGTCATCGTTTCTCCTTCTGCCTCACCGGCTTATTAAATAAATGGCTACGGCCATGTAAACTATTATCGTTAATAAATAAAAAACATCTCGCCTGTTCACAGTCGCCCCAACTCTTTAAGCTTAAAATAGTTGTGAATCTTCTGCTCGACACGATTTAGGTTATTTCTAACCCACAGATACTTGTTATCGGCTTCAATATAATCTTCCATTGACGCCTGTCCTTCTTGGATGTCGTAAAAGATATTAAAGAAACGCAAGAAATCGATTGCACACTTCTGCTGGTATGAGTGTGTGATTTTAAGCGCGTCGTCGTAATAATAGTTTTTAGCCTCTATTATTTGCTCTCGTGTGAATCTGTCGAGGTGCCTGGTTCTAGCCATTTGTGTCGCCTTTTTTGGTGTCGGAATTTATGAGGGCGAGGGCTTCTAAAGTCCCCTCTAAGTAAGCTCTATTACGGCAATGGATGCATGGATTTCTGTGTGCTTGTGGTTCATCGGCGCTGTAGCACATACAGATGGCTTCACTAATTGCAAAGCTGATAGCCTCAACCGCCACAGCGAGCTTTTGCTTGAGGGCGTCGGAGTATGATTTTTCAGTGTAAGCAATAATTTTATATCTTTCTTTGGCGCGACCTGACGAAAGGTTGTAATTAGTCGCTGCTGCCTCAGAATAATTATCGTCCTCATGAAAGTAATAAACGAAAGGCTTCGTGCTCATGGCTGTCTCGGGGCAATCGCAGAAATTAAAGTTATTATAGACAGATTGAAAAAAATCTTTTCTCGGATCGAACTCATCGATGCCAAGCATAGGGTTATTACATTTCTTGCATTTCTCTCTACCCGCAGATTGAGGCCGATTGGAGTAATCAAACCTCATGGCTGGGCCTCCTGATTTTGAAGGGCCTTTAATAATTTATTGAGATTTTCTTTTGTGACTTCGCTTATCTTGAGTTGAGGCTCAGTTGGTTTAGAAATATTTGGTACCACCGTTGGCTTTAAAAACAAAAATGGTCTGCGCTTGGGAAATAAAAAAATCATGCCCCCTCCACTGTGCTTAATAATTGCTCAA
>Ga0116191_1004211_pt1 | contig 10289 bp, 7 predicted proteins | sample AD_UKC111_MetaG_FD_89897 | JGI IMG/M metagenome (GOLD analysis project Ga0116191, IMG submission 89897) | Active sludge microbial communities of municipal wastewater-treating anaerobic digesters from Hong Kong - AD_UKC111_MetaG | ecosystem: Engineered > Bioreactor > Anaerobic > Digestate | place...
CATAATGGGCCTGAGCAAAGCTGAGGGCTTGAAGAAAATCGGGTTTAATATTGACCTCGGTGCAGTCCCTTTTATTTGGATTTACAACAATGCCCGCAACCTTTGTCATAAACCAGTTTGCTATATCACCGAAGAAATGATGGTTGAGAGAATTTGGTCTTTTTTCTCTTTCTAGGCACTGAAAATCCTCTGGGAGACAGGTAAGCCCTCTCTCAACAAACCATCCATAGGATGGGAAGTCCCTGCGGGTAATCATTTTATATGCAAGCTCGCCCTGCCCGAACTCACTCAAAACATGGAACAGCGCTCTTATCCCGAGCATACCGACATCGAGGTGCTCACCGCATTCGCCGATTATATCCATAAGCACTTTGAATGCTCCCGCTTTTTCTGCGGGCTCAAGCACATCGAAGTAAAGCGCCAGTGCCTGCCCTGTCTGGCTTCTGCCGACAACTGTCATAGTATTCATATCGATAAGATTATCCCTAACGGCAGAGCGGATTTCGTTATAGAGGCTTTGAGCAAAGCTTTGCTGAAGAGAAAGTCCAAGCTCGCCGAATATATATGCAGCTGCTTTGCATATGCCGAGAGTCAATACGGAATCGGTGAATTCAAGGGGAACCTTGTACCAGTCGGCAGGTCTGCCCGCGGGGAGCCAGTCGCCCAGACCTATTTTTATCAGCCCGTATTCATCACGGCGTTTGCTGATATAGTTGAGATACCTGAAAACAGAATCTGCACACTCTTTGAGAATTTCCTTATCTCCCCTGTAAAGGTAGGTGAAATACGGAATAAAGGTCAGCGCACAGTCCCATGCGGGGCCGTTGCCCCATTTGAAGCCCCATCCGCCTGTGGGCACAATGCCGGGCAGGCTGCCATCGTCCGCCTGAGCCTTGCAGATATTTCTTATCCACTCAATATAGCTCTTTTCGGGCGCAAAGTTCAGGGTTACCTGCTCACAGGAAACCGCAGCGTCACCCATCCAGCCGTTTTTTTCACGGTGCGGGCAGTCCGTCGGGAAGTAGTAAAAATTAGCAAGGTCAGAGCGCATCGCCATTTCATAAAGCTTGTTTGCTGTTTCGTCGGAGCACAGGAAGCCGCCCCTACTCCCGATATCGGAGCTGCAGACTATGTAAGTAAGGAGTTCCTCCTTTGCCTGCTCATCTTCAATGCCTATTACCTGACAATATCTGAATCCGTGATAGGTGAACTGAGGCTCAAAAATCTCCTCTCCTTCGCCCTTGCAGATATATATATCCCTCTGGGAATATCCGTCCGGATAAAAATCAATATTTGAATATGAGGGCTTGCCGTCCTCCTCAAGGTATTCGCAGAACTGCAGCTCAATCATCTGCCCGGGTTTGCCCTTGATTTTTAGCCTTATTATACCGGCCGTGTTTACACCGAAATCGTATAAGTAACCGTCATACCTTTCAGGCTTGAAGGGAGTTTTATAATTCCCTCTGGCCACATAGGAGGAGGAAAGCGTCGCCTTCCTTATTTCAACTGGTATAATCTCATAGAGCCTGACAATCGGGTCGGCACTGCAGACTCTTGCCTGACCTCTTGGTGTTTCCGCCCTCAAGGCATTCCTCCATTGACTATCGTCAAACCCGGCATCACACCAGCCTGCCTGCTCCTTGCGGGCGTCATAGAATGCACCGCTCCTCAAATCGTCAAAAAATAAAGGCGAATCAGCTGTTTTAAAGCTTTCGTCAGCCTCAAATATAATTTCCCCTCCGTTTCGGAGCTTTGCCTCAAAGTACAATGCAAGCCTTGGCGCTCCCCTGAAGGCAGCCCTGTCAAAATCCCAGACAAAACCGCCCGGGCAGTTCTGCATGCCGTTGCCCAGTTGAATGCCGATAACATTTTCGCCCTTAACCAACATATCAGAAATATCATAGTCATCATAGTATATTATATCGTCGGGATTTGATATATAGGGTGCAAGAAGACCCTTTGTGATTTTTTTGCCGTTAATAAAGAGGTCGTAAAACCCAAGGCCGCAGATTCTTATACCCGCGGCTTCCGGCTTTTCATCCAATGTAAAGGTTTTTCTGAAATAAGGTGAAGGAATATGCTCCTCATATGTGTTATAGTCATATCTTGCGCATATGAATTTTGCGGAGAACTTCATAATCACAGCCCCTTCAAAAATAATCAATATTAAGATAACATAAAAACACTTCAAAGTAAACGATTTTAACTTATTGAATTTTAATTAAATTTTTGCTATAATTTGGATAAATTTTTGGAAGCAGGTGTAAATAATGAAAAGAGCTGTTTCAATTTTCCTTGCATTAATTCTTACGCTAATGTGTTGGCTGCCCGTCGGTGCCCAAGAGTATTGCACTTGCGGCAATGAGCCCATTGTTATTGTTGAGGGCATGAACTCAACTCCTCTATTCATAAATCACGCAACGGCGCAGGAAAAGCAGATTTTCGTCCCGTTAGCTAAGGATATTATTTCAACGGTCAAGGGTCAGCTTCTTCCCCTTGCGAGGGTTATTGCAGACAGGAACTGGGACGCTTTTTGCGACAGCCTGATTCCAGCAGCCAACCAACTGTTTGAATATGCAAAGTGCGGCCCCGACGGCAATTCAAAATATGATGTTTACTCCGAGACTTTTGATTATTCAGCCGCCTGCGGTGATATTCCGGGGGGAGCAATAAAGGATGCTGCTTCCCGTGAAATTGGAGCGAACCATGTTTACACCTTTGTTTATGACTGGCGGCTCGACCCTATGGACCACGCTCAAGCTCTTAATGACTTCATTGATATGGTTCTGGCTCAGACGAGGCACAGGACTGTTTCGCTTATTTCTGTGAGCATGGGTGGAGTCGTAACATGCGCATATCTCCAAAAATACGGCTGTGGTAAAATCAGCAGCCTTGTTATGACCTCCTCCGCATTTTATGGTGTGGAGCTTATCGGAGACCTTTTCACGGGGCGTTTTGATATTGAAATGGACGGACTTATCCGCCTTGTATGTGAATTTATCCCGGATGATACAATAAGCTCCCTTATAAAAAACACGCTTAATATAATGAATGCTGCGGGAGAGTTTGACGACATTCAGCAGTTCTTTGACCAGTTCATAGAAAACTGCGGCGCAAGGGTGTTAAAAGAGGCAGTTACCCCGCTTTTTGCCTATATGCCCGGCATATGGGGATTAATCCCAGAAAAGGACTTTGAAGCGGCAAAATCGCTCCTGCTTGACCAAAGCGCTAATGCAGAGCTTATCCGTAAAATTGACGATTATCATTATAATGTCAGAATTCATGTTGAAGATATTATTAATGAAGCAATAAATAAGGGCATGAGGTTTGCCGTTATTTCAAACTATAACCTTCAGGGCGCTCCCGTGGGCAAAGGTTATGCCCTTCAGAATGATACGGTAATCGACACCGTATATACAAGCGCAGGCGCCACCTGTGCACTTCTTGACAGGACACTCCCGAGCGGCTATGCTCAGGCCGTTAATTGCGGGCACAACCACCTTTCGGCGGACGGAATAATTGACGCCTCAACCTGCCGCTGGCCTGAGCAGACATGGTTCATCAAAAACATGTTCCATGTTGGGCAAAAAGATGCAGGTAACAATACAGACCTCTACATATGGCTTGCAACCTGTGATACCCAATGCTATATTGACTCCAACCCTGAATTCCCGCAGTTCTTGGAATTTTATGATGAAACCGGAATGCTCTCACCTGTTGAATAAATGCCAAAAACCACAACGGAGTGCCTGATTTATTTCAGGCACTCCCTTTATTTGTAATAATTCAAGGCCAAAAAGCGGACTTTGCTAAAAAATTGAACAAGATTTAATAAGCAAAATATAATGTTAGTAAAATAAGAGAAATGAAGTGATAACTTGGCTATTAAAATTTTTATTGACCAGGGGCACAATCCCACGGGATTTCATAATACTGGTGCAACGGGCTTCGGTCTGTTTGAACAGGATGTTACATATAATGTCGGTATTTATCTGAGGGATTTGCTCAACAGTGACCCGAGGTTTGACGCAAGGGTTTCAAGGCCCACACCAAACACCGTTTTGGGAACAAACAACTCGACCAGCCTGATTGAGAGGGTGCGCATGGCAAACAATTGGCCTGCGGATTATTTTATCAGTATCCACTGCAATGCCAATGTAAACCCTGATATTAACGGAACAGAGGTCTATATTTACCGTCAGTACTCACAGGCAAACTGGCTGGCCGAGAGGGTGCTTGATGGAATAGTCGAGGCTGTTGGAACAAGGGACAACGGAGTCAGGGTAAACCCAATATTCTATGTTCTTAGAAGAACAACTATGCCCGCAATTCTGACTGAGTTGGCTTATATTACAAATGAATCTGATAATCAGAAGCTACGTGATAATCAAAGGCAGTTTGCTGCCGGAATTTATAACGGAATACTCAAATATTTCGGCTTTGCATGAGCAAGAAAAACATAAAAATACACCCTGATATCAATGATACCAGGGCTGAGCCTTGTTATGCTTAAATAGCCTTTTGTAAATTAACGGCCGGACATATATTTTTCAACAACCTCACGAAGGCACTCAAGGAAGGCCTCTTCTCCGATTGTATTAAGCTTAAACAAAACCGCCTGGCTGCCTCCCGAGGTTATTGCCGAAAGAAACAGATCGTTGCCGTTGCCAATTAAGGTCAAGTTTAAGCTGACACGGTTGCTGCCCGTCATGCTGTACCTTTCAAAAACCCGCACGGCACATCTGACGGTGCCGACAATATAGTCGCTACCATCTTCAATATGGGCTGAAAGGCTGCCGCCCAATATTCCGGATTCAATAGTGTTAATAAGTTTATCAAAGTTCCCTTGCAGATGACATTCATATTTTGCCATGTTCATACCCCCTAATTTAAAAATAAAAGACCTTATTCCATGCCGAGGATAACAATACCGACTGCGGCAACTGCAATTACGCCATACTGCGCCTTTGTCAGCTTTTCTTTGAGAATAATTCTAGCCCATACCAGTGAAAAAATGCAGTAAGAGGAAATCAGGGGCGCAGCTACAATAGCATTATCGCCGAGAGCATATACATATGCGAACTGACCCGCCGTTTCGCACAGAGCCGCCGCCATTTTGGGCTTTTCGTGTGGGAGGCTGATTTTCTCTTTTTTGATGATAACCACATATACAAAGCCGATTACCGCCATCATAAAAAATGTCAGCTCATAAGCAATGTTTGCAGCCTCCTCAGAAATAAACCTCTCGAGAATCACAGCATCGGCAAAGGTGCCCAGTCCGTCAATGATACAGTAAAAAATCGGGAAAAGAATTGCGATAAAGGAGCGTGCATAGTTCGTACCGGAGCCGCCCCTTTGCCTTCTGCTGGGAGTCTTGTCATAACGCCTTTCAATAGCCGCAAGCGATAATATTGCAGCGCTGACAAGGCAGACGGCAAAAAGCTGCATAACGCTCATTGTTTGTTTGAGTATGACAAAGCAGAGTATGGCGGCAACTGCTCCAGAAGAGTTGCAGATAGGTGTTGAGAGTGACAGCTCTATGTAACGCAGGCCGACATAGCCCAGAACCATCGAAAATATATATAAGGCTGATGCAGGCAGATATGTTACCATATCAAGAAGTGAAAATTCAGCACCCGAAATGAGCATGACCGCCGCATGAATACCCATGGCAGTACCAACTGCCATAACTAATTTCCAGTGGCTGTATTTATCCTCGGGGTTTGAGCCCATTTTTGAAAACAGGTCAGACCCGCTCCAGAATAAAATAGCAACCAGCGAAAGCCAAAACCACATATCTATTCCCCCATAATTTTACAAACCCTTTTTAGTTTAGCAGAATCGAGGGGTAAAGTAAACAAAACTTTTATAACTTGAATTTGGGATATAAATTAGCTGCCTCCGCAGCGACATAACTGTGGAGACAGCTTTCTTTAAGGAGAGTTTTTATATTATGAGATTCGTGTTCCACATTTATTATATGTTGCAAAAGTGAATTATGTTCTATTGAATAAATTTACCGTATTCTAGCTATGAATTTATTCCTTGACCTGTAAAAAGCCTCGCCGAGCAAAGTAGAGATTCCGATTACAAGAATAAAATATAAAATCGAGCTTGCACTGAAAAGTGAATAAAGAATAGAATAAACAAGAAAATGTGAATAGTAAATTGTCGACGAATATATCCTTAGCCTATATGCATTCATTTTATGGAGAGGATACTTTTCACTCCCTCTGACAAGCAAGCATAACAAATTCGGAACAATAATAAGAAATGCAAGGTAAAATTCAGCTCCACCGTCTCTCTTTGGCAGCTTTAAAATAATAAGGACCTCACAAATAAGCAGCAGATAACCTAAGCATATGCCTAAAATATTGTTTTTTGTCACTGATAAATATTTCGGTAAACCGTTTTTCCCGAAGCTATAGCCTATTGATACAAAGGGGATGCCGACATAGAAGGCATTTCTGCTGATTTCAAACAGGTTTTTATAAACATCTTTATCTGAAAAAAGCCGGAATATGCCCGAATAGCTGTTAAAAAGCAGCCCGAAGGCATAAACAAAAGCAAGTAAAATCAATAACGGTTTTTTTATTCCTCCGAAGTACTTTTCCACAAAGCAAACGAAGATAACACCGACAATGAGAGTATATAAAAACCATAAAGCTCCCAAGGGATATCCCAACAATAATAATTTTAGGTTTTTTAGCAGCTGCACTACATTGTAGTTTTTATTAATTACAAAGGCAAATGCAATATTCATTAGGCTCCAGAAAACATAGGGGATCCCGAGGCGTACCGCATATTGCTTTGCAATCTTTCCGGGCGCACTGCCCGCCTTTATTTTTTGCCCCAGAAAGTATCCGGAGGCAATGAAGAAAAAGGGAACCGCCAGCCTCCAAACAAACACCTTTAATACAGAGTTGAGACTATTTGATATGTCGTAGAAAAGATAAATGTGAATTGCGGCAACGCAATATGAAAAAAACAGCTTCGCCAGGTCAACGAGGGCAAGTTCCTTTTTCATCTATAAACCTCCCAAATTCAGAAAATGACATTACCGTTAAACTGCCGCAATGGTCTCCTTGTCTTTTTTGAGCTTTTTTTCAAGCATCAGAGTAAGCAAAAGCTGAAGCAGAGTCAGAACCAGAAGAACATAAGGCATGAGCAAGAAGGTTGTTTTTGACGCCACAAATCCGAAAGCAGGCTGAATAATGAGTGCTCCCATATATGCACCGCCCATCTGATAGCCCACAATATCGGGTGAGTATTTTTCACCGAACCTTGCAGATGTGGCGTGAATGGAGCATGGAAAAATCGGGCCATAGCCTGCACCTATGAGCACAAGGGAACCAAGCAAAAGCATGTTGCTAATCGGCAGCATTAATAAAATAGCTCCGAAAAGCCCGATAGAGATGCCGCCTAAAATCAGTACCTTATCTGAAAACCTCATTGAAAGGAAGCCGTTTATAAACCTTCCCGCAACTATACCGCCAAAGTAGAAGGAAATCCATTTTGCCGCGGTTGCAGCATTAATTCCCTTTGTGTTAATAAGGAAGCTCGCTCCCCATGTGCCGAGAATCATTTCGACCGAACAATAGAATGCAAGTATGACCATGGCTATGCCCACGCCTTTAATTGTAATAGGGCGGACTTTTTTCTCGTCAGTTTTTTTATGATCTTCTGCGGTATCCTTAAAGTCATTCTTCGACATCTTTTTCCACAGCGGCAATGCAGATAGCATTATTACCGCAATAATAAACAACAGAACGCTTACCCTTCTGTAACCGATCCGCCAGTTATCGTCCTTGAGGCTTATGGCCATAATAAGCGGGCTGACCGTGACACCGACGCCCCAGAAGCAATGCAGCCAGCTCATGTGCTGAGGCTTGTAATGACGGGATACATAATCATTTAACCCCGCGTCAACAGCACCGGCGCCTATGCCAAGTATTATCATAAAGAGAATCACAAACCAGATTGACGGTGCGAACGATATACCTACAAGTGAAATGGCGGTCATGAGGATTGAAATGCCTGCAACCTTCCCCGTGCCGAATTTTCTTATAACCTTGCCTGCCACCATACTTGTCCAGACCGTTCCGCAGGCAATAATTACTGTCATAATGCTCGCAAAGCTCTGGTCAAGATGAAAATCAATATGCATTACAGGCCAGGATACCCCGAAAACGGAATCAGGTAGTCCAAGTGAAATAAACCCTATGTAAATAATAACTAATAGAAGCAAAGACATTTCTAATTCCTCCGATTATTTGCTTTGAAAATACAATCGAAATAATACTACCATATTTTTGATTTTTTTCAAACCGCAAATAGAATAAATCACCGTTTTTTTCGTTTTTCTCACCTTTTTTATAATTTTTCAACTATTTCCGTGAGTATTGCAGAAAATTACTCACCAATAACCCAATATGGGTGACCCTGCAGGAAGTCTGCGGCGCAAAGGAAAAAAGAAATTTCAGGGTTGGAGTCAAAGCAATTATTAACATCATCAGGCATATGAGCAAGGCAAGGTAAAATTAATGCAAAAAAATTCCGTATTCTATTCATTTCAGATTAGGATACGAAAAAGCAGCCACCTCTATTGAGATGACTGCTCATTTGGCGCCTGTTGTAGGACTCGAACCTACGACCCTGCGGTTAACAGCCGCATGCTCTACCGACTGAGCTAAACAGGCAGAATGACATGGTTTACAGACGAGATTATAACATAATCATAGCTTTTTGGCAAGTATATATGCACCGGAAGTTTTAAAATCATCATCGGATATTTTACTGAATCTTCTGCTTAGCTGCTTCCTTTTAAGTGAGCTGCCGCTTGTAATCCTCCTGTCCTCAATAAGAACGCAAAATCCGTTTTTCCTCATTAAATCCAAGTGAGTGGAACACGGCTGACGGTTAATTAAAAATAGTTTTGTTGCCCTGATTAGCTTCCACGAAAAATCACTATATCCCCAGTGCCTGTTCCAGTAAGGGGACTGTGAATGGCATCTGAAATCAATCTGATGAGACATCAATGAACCACTTTTAAGCAAATTACTCATAAATGAATATGCATTATTAAGCCCGTCTATATGTTCTAAAACGGCTTGAGAGAACACAAAATCACAGCTTGGCAGGTTTTTTATTTCGGCATGCTCCCACGGAGCAATGTACCTAATCATTTGTCTCTTGGAGGAATCTTTTTCATTGAGCTCACAACGAATTTTATTAATCCTCTCATCGGTAAGGTTTTTTCTCAACAATTCATCAGTGAGTATTTCTGACGGAAAGCTGTAATCCTTTAGCTTGGGGCTAATATTGCCTTCGGGAATATCGGCATGACTTTTAAAAAGCATTACAAGCTCATCCAGAATCTTTGCTTGCTCGCTTAAATCGCTGTATTCAACTACATCCAAACCAATATAGCGCTCGGCTCCGCACAAAAGAGCCGCAAGCCCGCAACCGATAGACATGCCCGGGCCTAATTCCGCTACAGTTTTTGGTATCCGGCAGCTGTTGGCTTTATATGATAATACCAAGTGACGCATCCAAACTCCGTAGCAGTAAAGTGCGTCATTTGTACTGCCGCCTGCTGACGGTGTAAAATTGTGTCCAGGAAAACACTTAACAAAAAAGCCACCAATAATATGTATCAGTGTGTCCATGTATAAATATTTGCAGAGCTTGTTTTTTATACTTAAAATAATTCTTTTCAATATTCCTCACCTCAATAAAAGACTGCGAAAAAATAATTGAAAATGTGCAATAATATTTTATCTAAATATAAACCGGTCAACATTAAATGTCAACCGGTCAAAAGATGTCGGCATTGACCTATCTTCCCGAGCGGCTTCCCGCTAAGTATTTTCGGCACTGATGAGCTTAACTACCGTGTTCGGGATGGGAACGGGTGGACCCTCATCGTCATAAACACCGACTATATGATAACGCCTCAGAGGGCGTTATTCTTTTTTTGGTGACCCGTACGAGATTCGAACTCGTGTTGCCGGCGTGAGAGGCCGGAGTCTTAGGCCACTTGACCAACGGGCCACGATGGTGCACCTTCGGGGACTCGAACCCCGGACACCCTGATTAAGAGTCAGGTGCTCTACCAACTGAGCTAAAGGTGCTCATATATTTTAGCTCTTACGCCCGTTGATGGCTATACCCTGAAAACTGAACAAAGGTTTAAAGTGAATGCAAAAGCTTGTAAAGACCAAGCTAATGGTCAAGCCCTCGACCTATTAGTACTGCCAAGCTCAACGCATCACTGCGCTTACACATGC
>Ga0116191_1004214_pt1 | contig 10286 bp, 11 predicted proteins | sample AD_UKC111_MetaG_FD_89897 | JGI IMG/M metagenome (GOLD analysis project Ga0116191, IMG submission 89897) | Active sludge microbial communities of municipal wastewater-treating anaerobic digesters from Hong Kong - AD_UKC111_MetaG | ecosystem: Engineered > Bioreactor > Anaerobic > Digestate...
GATGCTGGCTGAGGCAGACATGCCCGAGCACCAGTTGAAGGCGTTTGACATCAGCTACAACTTCACTTACCACTCAGCACTTATGAAGGTGGTGCACGACGGCGAGCCCGCGACGCTTATCCGTGAACAGTGGGAGCGAATGCACGCGTTTATGCCCAGCGGCGCGCGAATGTTGCATTACAGCGACAACCAGGATCAGGGCCGCTCGGTTCTATCCAACGGCGGACGCGCCGACATGGCCATGACGGCGCTCAACGCGACGCTCGACGGCATTCCCTTTCTTTACAACGGGCAGGAGATTTGGGACACCATGCCGACCGATTCCGGCAAGACGAATCCCATTCGCTGGCAGTTGCTTGCCGAACGGGGTTGGGTGTTCGACGCTTACAGCCGGCTGTTCCACTTGCGTTTGCGCGAACCCGCCCTCACCGCGGGAGAGTTGATCTGGGTGGCGAACAGCGAACCTTCGTGCGTGGTGAGTTTCTTGCGCCGCAAGGGCCTGGATGAAGTCGTGGTCATCGTGAACCTGTCCAGCCGGAAGGTCAGCGGTACCATCGAGCTTCCGGTGGCCGACTATTGTCCCCTATACGACATATTCCGCAACGAGCGCATCGGTTACCGGATGTATCCGGGCAAAGTGCAGTTCTCGCTCAACTCTTACGGATTTCACATCGCGAAGCGCGAGCCGTCCATCGGCATGGGCGATTTCGACTATCGCCGGCCCGGCGCGATGCAAGAGTACCTGAAGAAACGTAAGGTGGCGCCGTGAGGCCTTTTTCGGCAGACGTTCGTCCGTATCACTGGCTGGCCATCTACTACGACCTCTTCTTCGGCAGCCTAGTCCCCTGGATGGCTGGCGCGAGGGAACACATACTCGGCGGGCTCATGGGAAAGGTCGAGTCCGTCTGCGACCTCGCCTGCGGAACCGGCACCCTGGCCGTCGACTTTGCGCAAAAAGGAATCAAAACGTACGCTGTGGATCTCTCTCCCGATTTCTGCAGGCTGGCACGCGCGAAAGCCCGCAAGGCCGGGGTGAAAGTGCGCGTTATGCGCGCCGACATGCGCAGTTTTGAACTGCCCGAGCAGGTGGACTTGGTGACATGCCAGTTCGACGCACTGAACCATGTCCCGAGCAAGACAGGATTGGCCCAGGTGGCGAAGTCTGTAGTGCGCGCGTTGCGGCCGGGCGGCTATTTCTGGTTCGACGTGAATACTCGACTGGCGTTCAAGGAGACCTGGGTCCACACGTGGTGGCGAGAATGGCCCGGCATCGTGATCGTCATGCGCAACGGCAACGACAGCGCGCACGACCGCGCCTGGACGGATGTCGAATGGTTCATCCGGGAGGACCGGCTCTGGCGGCGTCACCACGAGCATGTCGAGGAAGTGTGCTGGAGCGGCGCGGAGGTCCGCCGCGCGCTTCGCGACGCGGGCTTCGGCCACATCCACACCTGGGACGTCGGCCAGTTTCTGAGAAACGACCCGTTCGTCAGGCCCGGCCACCGCACCTTCTACCTGGCCCGCAAAGCAAACCGTTCAGTCGCCGGGGGCTAGGCCAGCGGCACCGGACGCTTGATCAAGTGCAACACATTGCCCTCGGGGTCCTGGAAGAAGACGACCTGGTTGCCGCCGCGTATGCCGGGCTCGCTCAGGAAATTGACGCCGGATGCTTTGATGTTCTGGTAGTCGGTATCAAAGTCGTCCGTAATGAGCGCCAGGTGTCGCAGGCCGGAATCCTTCATCTTGATCGGTTGCAGGCCGCTCTCGGCGAGGATGATCTCGATGCGCGAACGGTTTCTGGCCACGATGAAATAGTTGCGCGTGGACGGGTTGTGATCTTCCACCGTGAAGCCCAGGTACTTCACGTACCATGCCGCCAGACTATCGGGGTCCGGAGACGCAATCGCCGTATGCTCTATGCCTTGGATCATACCCAAGGATTCTATCAATATTTCGAAAAGTCGAAGTCTTCGAGCTTGCCTTCGAAGAAGATGAGCTTGCCGTGGATGGAGGCCGCCTCGCCCGGCGCGAGGTCCTTGAATTTCGGATCGGCGTGCACGCAGGGGTGGTTCGGGTTGGCCACCATTGAGATTGTGCCGGTGCCCCAGGTCATGGCCATCAGGCGCGCCGCCTGGTTGGAGACCACCACAGCTACGGGGAGGTCTGCCACAGGCCTCCCTGAAGTCCTCCATCCGACGCGATAGGGGCCTGCCGCGCCTTCTGGAATCGGAGCCGAAAGCGGCAGCCACCCGGTTTTGGCGAGATGCACGTACTTGTTGGCGCGCGTGTAGTCGCCGAATTCGCGGATGGCGCGGAGAAACGCGCACGTCTGCAATGTTATGTTCTTCAGCGGCTCCTTCGCACCGTTGCTAAGGTGCAATTCGAGCGTGACCACCGTTTCGCCCGCCTTGCTGACGCTGCCGCCGAAACTTATGCCGTTCGGCAGTTTGCGCTCGTAGGAAATGCCATCCGCCGCGCGTCGCCAGGCCACCGGCGGAAGGTCATGGAAGACGGTCGGAAAAGGCGGATTGACGTGGCTTAGAAACAGCAGTCCCTGGCTCGTAAAGATCGCCTCCGGGAAATCCAGCCATACGTAATCCTGGCTGGGCCAGGGAGGACTGATCCAGGCGATATGTTCCCAGGGGTAATGCGGGCGCCATGCGCCGGGCAGTATACGAATCCCCTTGGCGTGTGTCTCGTAAGTGCCTTGCGGCGACCCACGGACCGCAGCAAGCAGACCCGTCAGTCGCAGAAACCCACGCCGCGAGGTTCTGGCCATACAAAGTCGCCCTGCGAAGCCCACCCAAGTGTCACTATTTCTTCGGCTGGACCTTCAGACCCTTGAGAGTCTTCTTCTCTTTGTAATACTTGCCGCTGTCGTTCAAATCATGCGATCCAGCCTTCACATGGCAGAACGTGCAGGGTTTGTTTTCTTTCTTGGTGTACTCAGGCTTGGCGTAGGAAGTTGCCGTCAACGCCAGAAAACCGGCGGCAAGCACCGCTGCCGGAAGAACCAGTTTCAGCATCCGCATAGTCTCTCCTTGCGAAAGTAACAACCGCGTACTTAGTCTATTACAACAGCGGTCACATGCCGCGCAACTATTTAATGCGCAAATTCGCGCAAAACATCCAAGAGGACTGTGCCCACCACCTGCAAGCTATCAGAACGGGGACAGCAACCAATTACCCTGTTTGCGCGGAGACCATGCTGGTCTGTGGCTGCTTGCGGGGACGACCCGGGGGCCTCGGCGTCAGGTCCCGCCCAACCGCCCGGCTCAGCCTCTCGATGAATTCCTGGCTGCCCAACGGCGCGCCGCGCCGCGTCGCTTCCCGGATGCGCTCCTACCAAGCCTCTTCCTCCAAGCCACACCGCAACACCTCGTGCCAGCGCTCTCCGCTGTATCGCGCACGCCACTCCCCGCAATCCAGCAAACCGTCCATGTCGTCCTGCCGGCAGTGGGCAGCCGCCGTGGACCATCGGTATTCCTCGGCCGCAGTCCCCCCGCACAGGATTCCGCTCGACATAGGCCAGCGCGTTCCGGGTGTGCTCCGCCTCCAGCGCGCAACTGTAAAAGCAGGCCTGCCAGAGGTGTCCGCAACTTCGGCGCGCCAGGTTGGCGTAGCGCGCGTAATCGGCGTGCGTCCGGCCGAAGACCTTCGCCAAGCTGAACTCCCGCTCGGGAATCACCACGAAATGCACGTGGTTGGTCATCAGCAGTAGCCCAATACCCGGAGTCCACAGCACGACGCGTAGTCGAAAAAAGGCCGCCAGGTGGACCTCGCGGTCGCGGTCCGTGAAGAAGACGTCCTGCCGCCCGTTGCCACGCTGGGTGACGTGATGCGGGGTGTCCAGCACGACGGCCCTCGCGTTCCTCGCCACTGACACGAAAGTGGTGACGCGGAGGAGAATCTCTCAAGGAAACTGGCTATTTGGTGACTGTCCCGGTTTCCTTCACAACCGCGTTGGCGATTGGGTTCACCGGAAGAACACGCCGCTTAGCCAGGGCACCGCGATATCTCTCTTGAAATAGTGATTCGGATGGTCGACGTTGACGTATTGAAACCATTCGTTCTGATCGAGGCCCTCCGGAATCTCCACGTAGTCGGGCCGCGTGCTCGGATCGCTATATTTCGGGTAATAGTAAATCGAGATCTTATCGCCCGCGCCCATGATCTGGTAGGCCTTTTTCAAGAGGTCGAGGTCGCGAGTCGCCCCACCTTCGGTCAAGATCAACGGGCGGGGTGCAAGGCTTGCGAGCAAATCCGGGTAGTCGAACCACTCCCACAAGCCTGGAACGCAATGTGGCAGAAGGTTCACTACGGGTCGCACACCGGCATCTGAGGGCTTGGTTAATACGGTGGCGCGCTTGATAGTCCGGCACACAAAGTCGTTAAACACAAACGCGCGAATGTCCGGATCGAGCACGCCGATCGCCATGAGCGGCTCAGTTCCGAACGAATGCCCACTCAGCGCGATCCGGTTGCGATCGATAAAAGGGCGCGCTTTCATCCACGTCAAGATCTGCGTACTCTGGAAGGCGGAGAGCCCGAGATAGTGCCAACCCATATCGATCAGGTATCGCGAAAAGCCGTCACGCTCATAGGAGGGAGCGCGGCCAAAGCGCTCCAAATCTGAGCTTTCGGCGACGCCCGGGTTATCAACCGCCACCGCCACCATGCCACTTTTGGCGTAAAACAGCGCCATATGATTGCGCTCGGCGTTACGGGCCACGGTATACGTTGGGTGTAGTTCCGCCTCCCCCGCAAGCCGAAGTGCAGTGGACAGGCGATCAACATCCAAAATGCGTTTCGGATGCCCTTGCCAACCCCGGTGAGCCCAGCATCAGTGCAAAGCTTCACAAGAACCCAGTTACATCGAAGTGCTTGAACGACCAATGTCTTAACCTCAGTGATTCTCATCAAACTCTACCTACTCTGTTAAGCTCGAACGGACCTGCGCAAGAAGGGCTTCTTCTGCGTTCTCATAGTGGTGCACGGCGATCTTGTCTGCCTGCTCGCGGTCGCGCAGGAACGCCGAGAAAAAGCCTGTGACAGTAACTATTTACACCGTTTGCGTGGAGACCATACTTGAGGAAAAGGGGCAGACGCATTTCTTTATCTTATTTTTCATCCGCTAGGCAGGTTTCAGAGAACGTATCCGAAGGATGCAGAATAACGCAGTTCCAGCCCGTTTGCATAGGGTAACGCGCTATAGACATGCGGCGGCGACTGTGCCTTTGGCGGATATGTTGCACCTTCCCGTCTTCTTTGGCGCCGCGCCGCTCGTTTCCCGATTGGGTGATCCACGCCCGCATTCCCGCCGAGGTTCCACACTCGACGGCTTCCCGCAGGTTGCTCTGTCCAAATCGTGTTCACCTCGAATGCAAACTTTTTATTTCGCGCATTATCAATGAAATAGCCCTGCTGCATCCCGTGGTTTCATCGCCCCGCCTGCTACAATCCACACCGAGCCCACATCATGCTTCTCATCCGACTCACTCACAAGCAACTCGAAGCCGCCCGGCGCAACGGCGCACGGTCTTGCGGCCCCAAGACGCCCGAAGGTAAAGCCCGTTCTGCTATGAACGGCTTCAAGCACGGCCGTTACGTCAAGCTCGCGTGCGTCCTCCGCAGCGAGAACAAGGACGCGTTCGACGACCTTCTCCAATCCCTCATTCGCCGCTTCCAGCCCGCCGACGAGGCCGAACTGAACCTCATCCTCGACCTCGCCTCCATCGATTGGCGCCTCGCCCGCATCGTGGCCGCCGAGTCCCGCATCCTGGATGTCAAAATCGATGTCCAAACCACTGCGTTCCTCGCCGCCCGCGAAAGGCAGCTCACTTTCCAGCGCCAAGCCGTCCTCAATCAGCTCCGCCAGCTTCGCAGGGACTGGCCCCTCCCCGCGCCTCAGCCGCAACCCGTTGAATCCGAACCGGTTGACCCCGAAATTCCCGCCGCGACCGAACCCGGCGAACCCCCCGTAACCGCCCGCCCGGAGGCCGCTTGACCCGTGACAAAATGCCATCCCGATCGTGAGGGGAAGCTACAGCAAAGCATCCGCCAAGTTAAATCCCACCGCGCAACTGTTTACTGCTCAAGTTCGCGCAAAACATCGAGGAGGACAGTGCCTACCACCTGGAAGCTATCGGCGCTGAGCTTGTCGATGGTGTCTTTCTCCGTGTGCCAGTAAGAATTCGACGGACCGTAGTCAAAATCGATCAGGTTTAGGGCATTCACGCCCAGACGCACAAAGGCGGCGTGGTCGTCCTCGACCAGGGAACCCTCGTTCAGAAAGTGCCTGTCATAGCCTCTCCGTCGGGCGGCGCTCCACACCCGCGCGCGCAGGCCGGGTGAAGAGTACCCCTCTCTCAGGATGCCGAGATCCCGGTCTCCGATCATGTCTACGTTGATGAGTGCCTTAATGCGGCCGAGCGTGCCGTCGGCGTTCCAGCGCGCGGCCAGGTGCTTGCTGCCGTAAACTCCGTCGGTCTCGGACCATTGCGCGATGGCCTCCTCGCCGTCAAACCACACCAGATACACGTCGTGCTGGCGGGGCTGGCCGGCGAGCGCGCGAGCCATTTCCAACAGGAATCCGGTCGAGGCGCCCCCATCGTTGGCGCCAACGAAATTGATCCCGGGCATCACCTTGGTGTCGTAGTGGCCCGTGAAAACGATGGCCTGGCCAGAACGGCCCGGGAACCGCGCGATGATGTTGGACATCCGGATGGGGCCGAGCGGCGTCGAAGCCGTAAACGTATCGTCCCACACCTGGCAGCCGCGCTTAGCCAGTTCCGCGCGCAGGTATGCCTGCTGTTTGTGCATGGCGGGCGAACCGGGAGTGCGCAGGCCGAGCGCCACCACGCGGCGAGTGTATTCGAGCGCCGATTGGCCGCTGAAGTCGCCGCCTGCGGCTAACGCAGCCGTGGCCAGAAGAGTCAGGATCGTTTGTATGCCGTACATATGTAACCGAGAGTGAAATCGCACCGCGGGTCGAGTCGGTCGAGCAGTGGGGCGAGGAGAGCGGGTGGCGTCAGAAACAGCGCCGCCAGAGGGAACAGGATTTCGGGGAAGAACTGCAAGCCGTTCAGGAGCCGCCGTGAGATCAGCCGGAAGTAGCCCCCGACAGGGCGGATTTCGCACCGCTCGAAGCCGGCTTGCTCAAGCAGCCAGGCGCATCCGAACCGGGTGTAGCGAAAGTAGTCGTGGGGCGCCTGGTGCACTTCCCATTCCTGCGGAACGACGAGCAGCAGCCGGCCGCCCGGTTCCAGGGTGCGCGCGATTTCACGCAGCACGCGGGCCGGCTCGCGCACGTGCTCGAGGGTGACGATGTTCAGACAGGCGTCGAAGACGCCTTCGTGAAAAGGAAGCGCGGACAGATCTCCGATCACGTCGAGTTCTCGATAATTCCAGTTTGCGTCCCCGATGCCCAGGTCGAATCCCACGTACTGCTGCCTGGAGAAGTGACTACGGTAGGCGCCTTCGCCTGCTCCCGCGTCCAACACGCGCGCGCTTGTGGAGAGCGCAGCAGCGAAGCTCCGCACCGCCTCCTCGGTTTCCTGCTCGAAATAGAAAAGGTACCGGCGCAGAAAGCCGGGCAGCACGCGCTGTATGCGGCGGTAGATCATGATTTCTTGCGCGCTTCCACCATTATGGTAGAGCCGGCGTGGCAGGCGGCTTCAAGCATCGCAAACGGCAGGCAGGCCGCGGTCAGGCCGCAGTACACAAGGTCCTTGAACAGCCGCCTGTTCGGGGTTTCCGGAACGCGGCGAATGCGGCGCGCCATGGGGTCGAGCGACGGCGCCAGGCTGGTTGCCATTCCTGCGGGGTTGTCGCGCAAGGAGAAGTACTTGGTCCGCACCACTTCGAAGCCGCATTGGTCGAGCAAGACTTCGAGCTCCCTGGGACGGAAGGTGAGCAGGTGGCGCGGGACATCCAAACCGATCCAGTTCTCACCGAGCAGCAGGAACTGCCAGCATTGCGCGTTGGGGACTTGCACGACGAGGCGCCCATCCGGCTTGAGCAGTTCGTGCGCCGATTGCAGGTAGGCTGCTGGTTCGTAAAGGTGCTCGAGCACATGGAACATGGTGACCACGGCGAAACTGGCCGGCGCGAAAGGTGCGCGGGAAAGGCTACAGCACACGGCCGGTACCCCATTGCTTGTCCAGGCGACTGCGGCGGCTTGCAGACAGAAGTCCAACCCGAAGACTGGCAGGCCCTTCTCGGCCATGAGGCGCAAGAACAGCCCGCCCCCGCAACCGACATCCAGTATGGGACCCTTCTCCCCACATCCGCTCAGAGCCTGTCCGACAAAGCGCGTGTGATCGCACAGCACCGTCCGGCGGTAACGCTCCACCCATTGTCCGGCGGCTTCCATCTCAGGAACGTACCAGTAGTTGTCCGGATAGTATTGCCGCAGTTCGGTGGGATCGGGCCATGGCTGGAGCCGGAGCAGGCGGCAGCGGCGGCATTCGACGATGGAAAAGACCTTCGTTGTACTGCGGTACAGACGGTCGGTAGCGGTGAACAGCGTCCGCGATTCGGCGTCGCCGCAGGCCGGGCAAACGCTCGCCTTCTCCGGCGCCGGCCCTTTGAGCGTGTTGTTCAACGCTTGACTCACTCGATCACCTCATTCGACGAAGGCCCGCACCGGCGGGCAGTTCTCCAATACCAGGCGTCGTACCTGGGCCGGAGCAAGCCGCCGGAACCGCTTGACCTGGCTGCGCTTGGCCAGGATCCTCGGCAGCAGGAGCAACGCCTGCCAGTCGCCCCGCACAAACGCGGCGGCCAGCCGCGCCTTGCCTGCTGCGCCAGTGAAGCGCGCCGCGTCGCCGCGTCCCGCCAGTGCGGCGCGAAGGCCGGCCAGCAACCGCACCGTGTAGTAGAAACCGTTGAGCCAGAGCAGGCTCCACGGGAAAAGCTTGGCGGCCAATAGCACACGGTTGCGCTCGATCAATTCCATGCGGCGCGCCGATTCGATACCCAAGCTCGATCCGCGCCGGTGCCGGACCACGGCCGTGGGCTCGTACATGCACGTCCAGCCCGCAATCCTTCCCCGCAGGCCCAATTCGGCATCGTCGCCGTAAGCAAAGAAATCCTCGTCGAAGCCACCAATCTCGTCCAGCATCGCGCGGCGGTACATCGCAGCGCAACCGTCGGGCCACAGGACTTCTTCCCGGCGGTCGTAGCGGCCGTCGTCCGGCTCGCCGGTCCCGCGGCCGCGATTTTGCCCATCGGGGTATATCAGATGGCCCGCCTTGTCGATCCTTCCGGGATCGTCGTAAGAGAGAATCTTGGACGCAGCCATGCCTACCCGCGGGTGCTCATCAAAGCAGCCGCGCAGAGCCATGAGCCATTCCGGATCAGCCTCCGCGTCGTTGTTGAGCAGGGCGACGAAAGCACCGCGCGCCTCCGCGATTCCCTGATTGTTGGCGGCGCAGAAGCCAAGATTCACAGTATTGCGGATCAATCTCAACCGGAGACGCCCGGGGCGGATGAATACCTCCTCCACCATCTCCGCTGAGCCGTCCCGCGAACCGTTGTCTACCACAATGACTTCAAAGTGAACGCCGCGTTGGCGCTCCAGCGATTCCAGGCAGGATCTCAACAGATCCTTGCGATTCCAGTTGAGCACAACCACCGAAATGTCCGATGCGCTGTCGCTCACTGCCTGTAGTATTATAGCGTCAGGGAAGTACAGTACTAGCGATGGAATCGGCAGGCGAGCGACTGCGAAGGGTGCGGCTCGAACGGGGGTTGGATATCCGTGCCATAGCAGGGGAGTTGCGCATCAGCGCGCGCTATCTGGAAGCTATTGAAAACGGGGATCTTAAGGCTCTGCCGGGCGGTTTCTTCTCAAAGAGTTTCTACCGCCAGTACGGTACCTACCTGGATGTATGCGATCAGCAGTTCGAAGCCGCGGTAGATGCCCTTTTCATTAGCGAGGAGGCGGTGCCCCTGGGCGCGAACAGCCCCTTGGACAGCGCCCCCGGCATTGCGCCCATGCCTACCGCCTCGAAGCGAGGGCGGGCGCGCAAGCCATTGATTTCGCTGGCCGTGCTGCTGCTGGTGGTGGCTGCCTGCTCCGGGATGTTCGCTCTTTGGCAGCGGTTGCAGCAAACCAATCCCATCGAACAGGCTGTTCGCGCCACACCGGCGACGCCCGCGCCAAACGCGCCGCAGGTCGCGCCAACCGCACAGGCTCTGAACGCGCTTCCGGCATCCTCCACGCCTGAGCCGGCGACTCCGGTCTCCGCCGTGCCCAGCGGCGTGGTGCTCAACTTGTCGGC
>Ga0116191_1004215_pt1 | contig 10286 bp, 8 predicted proteins | sample AD_UKC111_MetaG_FD_89897 | JGI IMG/M metagenome (GOLD analysis project Ga0116191, IMG submission 89897) | Active sludge microbial communities of municipal wastewater-treating anaerobic digesters from Hong Kong - AD_UKC111_MetaG | ecosystem: Engineered > Bioreactor > Anaerobic > Digestate | place...
ATGGCATGGATAAACGCCTTGATGATGTAGACAAACGCCTTGACGGCATGGATAAACGCTTTGAGGATATTGAAAATAGACTTGATGTTATGCAGGCTGACATTGATGAAATTAAGGAGGATGCACACATAACACGAGGTGCGCTTAATTCCATTATAGATACGCTTCAGTCAACTGGCATTATACGATAAAAGGCTGTTGAATAAAAACGGAGTACCAACAAAAGCAGGTACTCCGTTTTTTTTATAAAAATATCAGCTATAGCAATATTTTGCTGTTAATTATATCAGCGGCGACAGATTGGCCCGCAGCAGCAGCGCCAGTAACGGCCATTCCAGACCCAGCCGCAGCGCCAACAGCAGCATCTACAGCAGCAACACACAAGGCATACCTCCTTTCAATGTGGTATGTACCCACTTGTGCAGCTGCTTTGTATAGTACATTATATTCAGCAAATTCGGATAAGGTTACAGCTTATTCCGGCGGCTGCAGAATATAGTTGTAGCTTGTAAAAATCCAACCCTGCGGAGAAGCTGAATAGCAGTTTTGAGGATAATTTGGAACAGCCTCGGACATATTGGAGTAATACTCAATGGTAAAGCTTCCTCTGTCGGCATAGCCTATAATATTACCGTAGTCATCAAGGAGCTCCTGTTGGGTATCATAGATTTTCTTTTTCCTTGAATCGGTGTTATATTCCGCGTAGCTGGTAATTATAAGTCTTCCCGTGCCATAAGGCCATCCGGAGCTTGCTGTTATTGCGTGAAGAGTCCCGTCAAAATCCTTATATTTCTGGGGAGCTTGGTTAAAAATCTTATCGGCTATGTCCTTGCTGAACAGCGTTCTCATATATGCTTTAAGCGTGTCGACAGTATTAAATCTGCTGTCGTCGATGGTAAAGTAAAATTCACTGTAAAGATAGTCATTTGAATTCGAGCTTTGGTCAATTACAGGTATCTCATAGTAGCCATCCTCCGAGTTTATGGCATAATTGTCAACCGTGAAATAGCGGTAAACATTATCTGCAAGAGCATAGTAGCCATATCCGAAAAAGGCAGGATTATCCTCGGAGAACTCCTCTTTGTTTTTTGTAAGGGTAAAATTAACAATATCAAAGCTATATGTAAAAATTTCGGGATACTCACTTTTTTCGCCTTCTATAACCTTAATATCCGACATTAGTGTGTACGGAAGAGCAAAATACAAATCGGTATCCGGTGTATATTCCATCTTAACAGGCTGTTCCCCGGTATTGTCAATCAAGCTGATTTTGCGGAGAGTTCTGTTGCTGATGGCGTAAAAGCTTGATATAATAGAAGGCTTATCGGAATTTTGGGTATCGCCGTCAAGATAAAAATAGACCTGCAGGATATAAGGACAAAGAGTGTCATTATTTGCTTTATAGGAAAAACAGTCCGAAACAGCTTTTGTATAAGGAGCTTTAATTTTATAGCCATCCGGAGCGGTAACATAAACTGATGAACGGTTAAACTGATTATCCTCGGTGTAAAGGGTGAGCATATTTTCGCCTTCGGACGGGTCAACGGTAACGATATATTTGTTGCTGTTATCGTCATAAAAATCAAAGGTATAGGACAGGCTTGAAACACTGTAGGAATTTTTGAGCTTTGGAGCCGGAGAACTGTTTCTGCTGTCATTTATAGCAGTACCGTTAACGACTAAGCTTTGAGCAGTAGCAGCTTCAGGGAAAGCGGCTTCGGGAGCAGTTGTACTGACAGTAACAGCAGGCTGACTGCTGGCGGTAGTTTTTGTTTTTCCGGTTAGAGAGAAAACTGCAAAGAAAATCCCCGAACCCACAGCTATAACAATTACGGCAGCGATAATATATCTGATTACAAATGACTTGTTTGACATAACCTGCCGCCCCCTCATAATTATATATTTAATTATATCATGCAGAATACAGTAAAATCAATTACATTTTTATTACAGAATGCAGTTTTAAGCGGTTTAAGGGAAGTATTAAGCAAAACATTCAGTATGCTGTCACGAGATTAACACAAAGCTGTTATATAATAACATTATTCAAAAAAGCGTTAGCATCACCGTATAAAAATACTAAGGAAAGAAGGTATCATTATGACAACAAAACAAGCTCTAAAAATCATTCTCGACGCAGCAATGACCGTACTGTTTATCCTGCTTATCAAGCCGTTCCTGACGGGGCTTGAGTTTCATGAAATTGCAGGACTCTGTCTTGCGGCAATAGTAATTATTCACAACATTCTCAATTTCAGCTGGATAAAATCAACAGCAAAAAACCTTTTTTCAGATAAGGCAAGGCTTAAGACAAGGCTTATGTTTGGGCTAAATGTTCTTATGGCTGGACTTGTTCTTGTGATAACAGTAACAGGAGTGCTGATTTCAAGGGTGCTGTTCACATTTATATCGGTCGGAGCACAGGACCTGCTTGTTTTTATTCACAAAGTGGCAGCATATATCTGCCTTGGTGCAGTAGCCGTACATATTGCTGTTCATGCAAGGTACCTTGCTGCTATGTTTAAAAAGATTGCAGAGAGGAATGTACTGCTGCCTCTTACCGGGGTAATGTTTTCACTTATGCTGGCAATTGTGCTTTTCCGTCATTTCAGTACAGAGGAGGAAATAAGCACAGCTCCCTCGCAAAGTACAGAATATTATTCTGAAAGCACCTTCAGCGGTGTAACAAGCCAAAGCCAGTTTACGGAGCTTGCAGCAGAGGAACAGCCCGAAAAAACACCCGCTTGTGAGGATAACGGAAGTACGGCAGCAGCTCAAAGCAGTGCTGCGTCGGTAAAATCAGAGCAGTCAGCGGTAGCGGCAGAAACTGAACAAATTATTTCTGCGGCGAAGGAACCTATTACAGAAACAGCCTTGCAAATCACTGAAACAACAGCAGCCGCTGAACCGGAGGTAAGCGCAGAGGATTATCTTAGTAAGCTTTTCTGCACAGGCTGTCACAGACACTGTCCGCTTACAAGTCCTGCCTGTGCAAGAGGAGAAGCTCAGGCTGAAAAAGCTCTTGAAGAATATAATTCACTATATCTATAATTAATGACAAAAAATAAAAAAGGCAGCCCCTAAATGCTGGGACTGTCTTTTTGTGTATAGCGTTAATTTTCGTTATTCTGTTCAGTGTCAGATTCGTCGGAGCCTTCGTCAGTCTGTTCGGCAGAGCTTGAGCTAGTTGTACCTGCCTGCTGTGCAATATCAGTGACAAGCTCCGTAAGACGAGAGGTCGGTCGCTCAAGGAGGGCGCTGTCAATGGTTATAACCCTTCCCTCTTTTACAGCGTCAAGCTCCTGAAGCTCTTCGGGCAGGTCGTCGGTTTTAAGAGGTGAAGCAAGTATTATATATTCGGGATTACTTTCAATAAGCTGTTCAACTGAAAAATCAAAGTCAGTTCCGTTCTCGGCAACGTTTTTCCCAAAATACGAAAGGAAATCTCCCGCAAAGGTGTCCCCAGTTGCAACGGCACAGCGCTCGGTCATGATAAAAGCAAAGCTGTCAAAGGTTCCGGCGGCATTGTCAAGAGCAGCTTTAAGGCTGGAAAGAGCGGTTTCCGCTTTTTCCTGTGCAACAATTTTTCCGCCGAAAACCGTGGCCATGTCAACATATGACTGGTAAAGCTCTTCAACGGAATTGGGTGCAGACAAAATAAGAACCCTTGTTCCAGCGCTTTCAACAGAGGTAATATCCTTTTTTGCAAGCGGGCTTTGAGTGATAAGAAGCTGTGGCTTAATCTGGGCTATCATGTCAAAATCGGGGTTGGCGGAAGAGCCGATAACAGTTCTGCTTTTGATTTCGTCGGGATAGTCACAGTACTTGCTTATTCCAGCAATCCGGTCGCCATAGCCAAGCTCGCAGATTATTTCGGTCAGTGCAGGAGAAAGGCAGGCTGCCGACGCAGGCGAAGAATTAAAGGTAAGCGAGCCAACATCGGCGGGATAATCCGACGGAGGAGGAAGAGTAACAGAGGTGAATTCATTTTCGTCAATATCGCTGCACGAGGCAAAAAAAAGCATTGAAACGCATAGCGTTAATATATATAAAAAAGTTTTTTTCAATTTAAAAACCGTCCTAAAGCATAATTTTATTTTATTATAGCATATCCTACAAAAAAAGACAACCGGTATTGTTTATAATAATTGTGTTGAAAACTGAAAATATATATGTTATAATATAGTGTATTGTGCTGTTAAATAATTTTTGGGGGCAGGCTGTATGGGTGATTTTCTTTTAATTATGATAATTATTTTTTTGGGAATATACGTTATAGCACTGATAACACCCAAGCTTGCAGCGTTTATTGACAAGCAGCGTTTAGGCAAGAAGCCTGACGCAGACAAGGAAAGTCCCGAAAGGGTGCAGGAGGAGAATTATACGGTTTATGATATATATGAGGGTGAAATTTTCAAAGAGGATGAGAAGGAGCCCTCTTCCGATAAAGAAGATAAATAACGAAAGGTCGAAAATAGATATGGCTAAGGAAAACAAAAAAATGGTTGAGGCTATTACCTCAATGGACGAGGATTTTGCACAGTGGTATACTGATATTGTAAAAAAAGCGGAGCTTATTGAATATACGTCTGTAAAGGGCTGTATGGTTATTCGCCCTTACGGCTATGCAATATGGGAAAATATCCAGAGGATTCTTGACGGAATGTTTAAGGCAACAGGACACGAAAATGTATGTATGCCTATGTTTATTCCGGAAAGCCTGCTTCAGAAGGAAAAGGACCACGTTGAGGGCTTTGCTCCGGAGGTTGCATGGGTTACTCACGGCGGAAGCGAAAAGCTTGAGGACAGGCTTTGCGTTCGCCCGACATCCGAAACCCTTTTCTGCGAGCATTATGCTAATATAGTACATTCCTACCGTGACCTGCCAAAGCTCTATAACCAGTGGGTAAGCGTTGTAAGATGGGAAAAAACTACACGACCTTTCCTCCGCTCAAGGGAATTCCTGTGGCAGGAGGGACACACTATCCATGCCACAGCGGAAGAGGCTATTGCTGAAACGGAAAGAATGCTTGATGTTTATGCGGAGTTCTGCGAAAAATATCTTGCTATGCCGGTAATAAAGGGCAGAAAAACCGAAAGTGACAAGTTTGCAGGGGCTGAGGCTACCTACGCAATAGAGGCTCTTATGCATGACGGAAAAGCACTGCAGGCAGGAACCTCGCACTATTTCGGCGACGGGTTCGCAAAGGCTTTTGATATTATGTACACAAATAAGGAAAACAAGCAGGTTTATCCGCATCAGACCTCATGGGGAGTAACAACCCGTCTTATCGGTGCAATAATCATGACACACGGGGATGATAACGGACTTGTTCTGCCGCCGGCTGTTGCACCTGTTCAGGTTGTTATACTTCCGATTGCACAGCATAAGGAGGGCGTTCTTGAAAAGTGCCGTGAACTCAAGGCACAGCTTGAAAAGGACTTTCGTGTAAAGCTTGACGATTCAGACAATTCAGCAGGCTGGAAGTTTGCCGAGTATGAAATGAAGGGCGTACCTGTAAGAATTGAGCTTGGACCAAAGGATATTGAAGCAGGTCAGTGCGTTGTTGTTACAAGACACAACCGTGAAAAGACTGTTGTAAAGCTGGAGGATTTACAGACTGCTGTTGCAAAGAAGCTTAAAGAGGTTCATGATGCGCTGTATAAAAAGGCTCTTGAGAACAGGGAGAAACGCACATATTCCTGCGTAACAATGGATGAGATTGTTGAAAAGCTCGCTGAAAAAGGCGACGGCTTTGTAAAGGCAATGTGGTGCGGCGACGAGGCCTGTGAGGATATGGTTAAGGAAAAAACAGGCGTAGGTTCACGCTGTATTCCTATTGAGCAGGAGAATATTTCGGATAAGTGTGTATGCTGCGGCAAGCCTGCAAAGATGATGGTTTACTGGGGCAAGGCCTATTAAGGCGGGGAAGCCCCGCGGCAATGTCGCTTTGTGCTCTTGATTTTAAACAATATTTGTGACTTAGTAACGTAAGATTATTTGAAAAGCAACGCCCTTGTAACAAAGGGCGTTCTTGCATAATACGCAGAGTATATTAATTTTAAGTATATAATTACAGTATAAATAAAGAGGTGAAGTCAATGCTGCTTTCAATTGCCATGATTGTTAAAAATGAAGAGAAGGACCTCAGGAAATGCCTTGAGGCTCTTGCGCCTTTACGGCAGGCCGTTGACAGTGAGCTGATTATAACCGATACCGGTTCTACAGACAGCACTGTTGAAATTGCAAAGGAGTTTGCTGACAAGGTCCTGCACTTTGAATGGTGCGGAGATTTTGCAAAAGCAAGGAATACCGGAATTAGAGCCGCAAAAGGTCAATGGTTCATGTTTCTTGATGCTGACGAGATTTTTAAGAATACAGATGGTATAATTAGATTTTTTAACTCCGGAGAGTATAAGAAATACAAGTCTGCCGCTTATGTTATCCGGAACTACACCACAGCAGACGGGGATTTTTATACCGATACCAACGCTGCAAGGCTTTGCAGGCTGACAAAGGAAACACACTTTGTTAATCCTATTCACGAATCGTTGTACCCTCTTTATGAGCCTGTGAAATATATTCGTGATATTGCCGGCCATTACGGCTATGCAGGAGAGGCAAACACCCCTGCTATTATGCAAAAGTATAAAAGAAACGTGGAAATACTGCTCAAGGAGTATGAATCGGGCTCAGCGAGAAACCTTATTTATGCCCAGCTTTGTGATGCCTTCACTATGGCTGACGATTTGGGGAAGGCGCTGGAGTACTGCGAAAAGGGACTTGAAAGGCTGTCGAGAAGCTCTCTGCCCTATTTTGCGCTTATGGTTAAGGAAATACGCGTTTTGGACATTATGGAGCGTTATTCTGATGTTGTGAAAATGAGTGAGCGCTATTTTTCCGAGAGAAGAAATGTTACGGGACTTGACCTTGATACTGAATTTTACACTGCAAAGGCTTACTATAAAACTGCCTGCTATGAAAAGGCGGAGGAGCATTACAAAAGCTATGCGGAGCTGTACAAAAAAATAAAGGACTACCCTGACAAATATGTCAGCGTAACCTTTGAAATGACAGCTGCGGACAGCCTTTCTTTCAGAACGGCAATGGATAATGCTGCTGAATGCTGTGTAAAGCTAAACAACTTTACACAAGTGCGAGAATATCTTTCTCTGTCCCCCATGAAAAACTGGCTTAAATATACCGACTATATAAAAACACGCATGGAAAAAGAGTTCCGCATAATGCGTGGAATGTCCGATTATTCAGCGGCGGCTGAACTGCTTTCCGATATTGATGCCAAGAACAGCGGGGCTTTTTATGTTCAGGCAAAAAAAGAGCTGCTTTACAAGTCTGATAAGGATAATGCGAAAAAGCTGCTTGCGGTTCTGCTTGACAGTAACGCAGAGCCTGTGTTTGCCGAGCTGCTGAAATGCTGTGAGAACTATTATAATAGTACGCTTTCTGCCGAAGAGGTAAAGCTTGCGGCTGAAAAAATTACCGAGTGGAAGCAGCTTTACTGCGACATAATCTTTTTTGCGGTTAAGCTAAATTTGCCCTGCGAATTTCTTTCAGACAGGATAAACCCGTTTGAGCTTGCCCAAAGCTGTCAGATGTGCGCTTACTCTTTCCCCGAGCTTTACGGGCAGATTTATTCCTACGCAAATGAAGCGGAAAAGCCTGCCGACTTTAAACAGGCGCTGTTTATGTATATGCTTTGCGAGTCAGCGTTCTCCAATGGAAAGCTTGAAGCTGAAAAAAATCATGCGTTGCTTGAAAAAATGGCGGAGTATGCCGCTGCATATATTGATACTATATATAATAGTATGCTTTGTGCGGAGAATATTGTCGCTTTCCCTGATACGGCAAAAGAAATGTTTTGGTGCAGGGAGGCTGTGCAGGCGGAAAAAAGCGGAGATGAAGCCGGCTATATACGTTCTCTCAAGGAAATGCTAAAGGCCGGTCCGCAGTGCAAATATGCCGTTGGTCAGCTTGGCGAGGAGCTCAGAAGAAAAGCTGCTGACAGCAGAAAACAGCCTGCTTTAACGGAGTTTGAAATGCTTGCGGTTACGGTTAAGAAGAATATAAGGGCTCTTGCAGCCGCAGGGAATTATACGCAGGCGGGCAGCGTTCTTGCGTCGTATGAGCAGTTAAATCCTAAGGACAAGGAAATTGCGGAGTTAAGGAAGATGATAGGAAAATCATGATTTAATTTTAGATAATAGCTCTTTTTCAACATCTTCTGGATTATCTGTGAGGATAAAGTAAGCGTAGTTTTCATAGGTTCCTACAATGGAACTATCTGCTTTATCCCGATCGTTCGGATAAAATGTATCTTTTTCTTTTGCTTTGTCTTGTCTTTTGATTAAGTCTTCTTTTGCGGATTTAACATCTTTTGCCTTTATAAGAATAATTTCAGTCATGCTTGCACTCATAGGACACTGCATAATAATAATATTTTCATAATTTTCATTGTTTTTGTCTATAAGAAAAAAATCTTGAATCATATCTGAATCCGTTACCTCAACCATTTGAGGTAACTCAAGTTTGTTTATAATGTCAGTCATAATAGGCAGCAGAGGGTTTTCTTCTGATATATCAGTTGCTTCACTGCTTAAATTTGTTGCAGTGGTAATTTCAGATGACTGTTCATCATTGCTTTTGCCGCCACATCCTGAGAACACAAGCAAAACTGAATTTATCAGCAAAAAAACAATAAAAGCTTTCTTTATTTTCATTTTATAATCATAAATCCTTTCATAATTTTTTATACTTTTTTAACATATTCATATTAATCTAATAATTTAATATAGTTGTAAAATCTCTGTGTTCGGCAATATCAATTCTGTGTTCTGCTGACATTTCTTCGAAAGAAAAGTCGATGTAAAAGTCAGTTCTGCCGTCAGATATGCTGAAAGTGCCGTTTTGGTAAGCATTGTTTGATGCCCATGTTGTGTCGATAAATATCCATTTGTTATTTATTAGGCAGGCATTCCATTCATGATTAATAGGGGCTTCTTCTAATCTGGCGGGAGTAATTCCGTCTGCTGCTGTTCCTCCTCTCAAATTTATGCAATATATTCCCTGGACACTGCATAATGCTGAAAATAAATTTGAATATCCGGCACAAGTGGTTCTTCGCCTTGATAAAACATTTTCAAGACAGATAACGTTTAGGTCAACGCTGTTATGCGCTGCATCAAAATCATACGAAATATTGTCTGAAACCCAGTCAGCGATTGCTATGCATTTATCGTAATCATTGTCAGCGTTATCACAGATTGTTTCAGATAGACTAGTTATTTCAGACATAACTTTTTTTCGTGCGCCAATATCTTTATTTATTGAGATATAATCAGAAATAATTTCTCCATCATACTCACTAATGTTTGACAACTTTTTAGCGTTATTTGATAAAATTGATTCTAACGGGGTTATGTTTCGACAATTTACCAGCTGACTTTCAGAACTCCAACCGATTATTTTAGGTAAATTTTTTTCTGAAGCAGCATACTGAACTTTACTTTGACTTCTTTGTGGGGCATTGTTAACTGGGAGATTTAAGATTATTAAATTTAAAGACACTGTTGCTAACATAAGAATTAACAAAACAGCTGCGATACCTTTTAAGATTTTCATTTTATACCTCATATACAACAAATATATTAAATATTATTATATCATGTGTTTATGCAAGTATCAAGCAATTTTTAATATTTGACAGTATACAGTATATTATATTGCACAGCAAATCGAATGTACAAAATGCACAAAAACGTTTTGATTTATACTTAAAAATTCTACGTATAATTTTCGGAAAATATTTAAAAGCCCTTGCAAATACGTTATTTGTATGTTAAAATATATCTTGCGTGACTGCAACAGATCGTTTAAGAGAAAACTTAAACGGTAAGATATGCGAAGAAGCGGAAGGTTGCCGGCGGTATGCCGGGTAATTTTCGTGGAGTATGTCCGATTTTAAACCGGGCGGCTGTAATAGTGAACACTGTATGTGCTTAAACCGCAGGCATTTGTGTCTGCAGGTAAGTTGTGTGTTTGATTAGCTGACCTTGAAAACATCTGTTTTTGAGGTTTTTTTGTTAATTTGCTTGCGATACACACGGGAGCGTGTTACTGTTGCAAACTCGTCCCCCATTATTTTTTAAATGCTATAGGAGGCGATTTAAGTGGCAGTCAATGAAAAAATCAGAATCAAAATCAAAGGTTTCGACCATGCCGTGGTTGATTCAGCAGCTGTAAAGATTGTTGAAGCAGCTAAGCGCAG
>Ga0116191_1004219_pt1 | contig 10284 bp, 8 predicted proteins | sample AD_UKC111_MetaG_FD_89897 | JGI IMG/M metagenome (GOLD analysis project Ga0116191, IMG submission 89897) | Active sludge microbial communities of municipal wastewater-treating anaerobic digesters from Hong Kong - AD_UKC111_MetaG | ecosystem: Engineered > Bioreactor > Anaerobic > Digestate | place...
AAGTAATCAAGATGCCGCCCTAATACGGTAACCTTGAGTTTTAGCCAATAGAATCGCTTGTTCTACCGTGATTTCACGGTTTACTGGAAGAACATCTGCTTTCCTATACAAGTCAGCATTATACGGTTCTTTCTTTTTGAGGATATTGTAAATAGCTGTAAGGATCATCCTTGCAATAGCAATGATGGCTCTTTTATGACCACGACGCTTTTTAATTCTTAAATAAATGAGGGGCTTAGATTATTGAGTACTTAAAAAAAATAATACTACTGTAGGGACTACAGGAAGTTTAAGACAGTGCATTCGACTGGCGGCAAGCTGTACCTGAGCACCTTCAACCATATTTTGTTTGGCTTTTAACTCCTTTCTAACCACCCAAAACCACAAAGCTATGAATGCGGCGGTGCTGGAAAAAGCAATGGAACTGGCAATTATTGCAGTCAAACAGGGCACCCCCTCTTTTTTCATGCCTGCAAAATCAGTTCAATACAGAAATACCATAGCAATTGGTGAGAAAAGATGTGGCTTCCGGTGTGAAATGTAGTAGGAAACGGTGTGAAATGCAAAACGCAGCTTCAAAAACGACAAGTTTTGCGGTATAAATATTTTGGGCTTTTATACATTAACGGAGGTGAACTGATTTGCGCATTGCAATATGTGATGATGATAAGGAGGAGCTTGCCCGTATCTCGTCATTTTTAGATAAATACCAGCGAGAGCATAATGCCTCGCTTACATATAAAGCCTTTCACAGTGGAGTGGAGCTGCTTTCCACGGTAAGAAGCGGTGATTTTGCACTGTATCTTTTGGATGTGATTATGCCTGCGGTCAACGGGGTTGAGGTTGCTAAAGAAATCCGCAGCTTTGACACTGAGGCAAAAATCGTCTTTTTGACCTCTTCGCCGGAGTTTGCCGTGGCAAGCTATACCGTCAAGGCGATGGATTATATTTTAAAGCCAGTAGAAGAAGGCCGACTTTTTGGTGTTCTTAATGAACTGATGACAGACAGCCAAAAACCACAGGAAGGGTTAACCGTAAAAGCAAAAAGCGGCATTACACGGATTTTGTTTTCAAGACTTGTCTATGTGGAGGTTGTGAATAAGCAGGTGTATTTTCACCTTTCGGATAACAGTGTTCGTGAGATAACGGCACGCCTTTCCGAGTTCGAGCAGCCCCTCCTGGCAAGACCCGAATTTATGCGGGTTCATCGTTCCTATATCGTTAACCTGTTTCAGATCAATGAGCTTACAGCAAACGGACTGACTACCCATCAAGGAAACAGCATCCCTGTATCTCGGGCACTGTATAAAGAGGTGCGCGATGCCTATGTCAAGCAGCTGTTTTGGGAAGAGAGGACTACTCTATGAATCTATTGGAGTTTTTAAACTTTGCAAGTGTACTTTTATTCGGCGTTGTGCTTACGCTATCGTTTTCCGGCTTATCCTTTCGCAAAAACGTTGGGCAATACGGTGTTTTGCTTTTGGTATTCGGCTTGATACAGGCTCTCGCCTATTCCATTATAGGAACGGAATCTTTATCCAAGGCTTATCCTGTTTTAATACATTTGCCACTTTTTCTGCTGGTAAAATTCTATTATAAAAAACCAGCCCTCCTCGCAGGAATTTCGGTATTTTCTGCCTACCTGTTTTGTACACCGAGAAAATGGATTGGCACATTTATTTCTTCTTTCTGGGGCTATAATGCTGATATTTCCTATGCAGTACAGATTGCCATCACTCTACCTTTGTTGCTTATCATCGTAAAATGGGTTGCACCGTATGTAGTACGCCTTAAATATGAAAATAGCCAAACTTTGAAGTTAATTATTGCGGTACCTATGCTTTATTACTTTATCGAATATGCACTTACCGTATATACCAATTTGCTTTATACAGGTGGAGCAGCTATTGTCGAATTCATGGATTCTGCCTTGGTGATTATTTATTTTGTTTTTACCGTAATCTTTCTCAAGACATTGTACGAAAAGGCGGAAATGAAGATAGAGTATATGGCTTTGCGGGTGCTGGAAAATAGTTTTAGCAAAGAGATGGAAATGCTAAGGGAATCCCAAATGCAGGCAGCTATTCACAGGCACGATTTGCGGCATCATTTATCTTTGCTGCATGGTTTTGCAGAAGGTGGGGATATGGATAAAATAAAAGGTTATCTTTTGCAGGCACAAAGGGAACTGCACAACATTACACCAATCCTATTCTGTGAAAACGACATGGTTAATCTGGTGCTTTCCTCCTTTGACAGCAAAGCAAAAAAGGTGGGAGTCACACTGCTCACCGAGGCTAAGCTGCCCAAGGAACTGGGAATTTCCGATACAGAGCTTTGCAGCGTATTGTCCAACGGACTGGAAAATGCTATCTCTGCTGCAAGCAAAATAGAGGACGAGTCTTTACGCACCGTTCGGGCAAGCTGCTCTGTCAATCGAAATAAGCTGCTGGTTATGATACGAAACGCTTACATCGGGGAAATTCAGCAGAAAGATGGTGTGCCCTTCTCCGCACAGGAGGGTCACGGTTTCGGCTGCCGCTCTATAGCACTGATTGCAGAAAAGCGAAAGGGCTTTGCAACCTTTGAAAAGGAGTCCGGTATCTTTACCCTGCGGGTGGTATTGCCGATGGAGAACATCAGTAGCCTGTCGGTGGTATAGCATTCTGATGTAAATAAGAAAGCGTGACCGCACGGGATTTTCCTGTGCGGTCATGCTTTTTCCGTGCCTTGTTGCCGTGGGGTCACATTATATCCCTATGACCGTGAATCGTTAGGGCTGAGTTTTTTACTTTTTTCAGTATCTCACCGATTCGGCGCTTGCACCGCAGTATGCAATACCTCAAAATAGGAACAATGGGAAGAAAAATATGAGTAGGCTTTATGTCTTCTGGGGTGATTTACCGGCAGACAGTGCCGGGAGAAAACCCGGCAGCATACCTATTAAAAACAAGCCAAAGGAGTTAGTTCTATGGAAATGGTTAAATTACTGTCTTTATTTGGATTAGCCGTCATAGAATTATGGGTCGCCATCCCTGCCGGCTTTGCTATGAAGATTCATCCGCTGACGATAGGAATTGTGTCGGCTGCCGGTGCTTTCATAGGCGTGGTGCTCGTGGTCTTACTTGGTGAACGTTTTCGCCATTGGATCTTGAAACGGAAATCCCGGGACGAGGAGCCGGCCAAGAATAAAACTTCTCGCCAGGCAACTATGGAGCGAATTTGGCATCAATATGGCATAGCAGGCTTGGGCTTGCTTGCCCCGCTGCTCACGGGTGCCCCGCTTGGTGCTGTTTTGGGACTTGCTCTGGGGGCGCCGCCGGCCCGGCTAATCACCTGGATGGGAGTGGGCATAATTATCTGGACTGCAATACTAACCGCGGTGGCTGCCTTTGGACTGGCCGGAATTAATCTTTTGCACTAAAGGACAGCCCGTGGAGCAGGCATGGGGACGGTTCTTTTGCCTGCTGTATGTTAGTCAGTTCTGACTTTCCCTGCTGCACTCTTGTCAAAACCGAGAAATGATGCGATCACCCTTTGTGTAAACTTTGAATTAATTGGCTATTTATTCTTCGTCATCTTGGAAAATGTTCTCCCGCTCATTCCCCATAAGCACCACGTGATAAACGCCTGTGTTTCCTAATTTCCTGGACTGCCTCGTCTATTCCCACCAGAAACATTGATTGTACCCCCAAGTGCTTCAGCAGGCAAAAGAACCGTCCCTATGCCTTTTTAAATAGAAAACCCAGGCCACTTTCATAGCCCGGGTTGTTAAATTCTGGCTACCCTACTATAAAATGATACAAATGCACACCACTGAAAATAATAATCGTTTGACATTAGACAAATCGTTCAACATTAGGGGGAATTCGTTGAGTATTTGTCCCCGTCTCTAGTAGGCCCCTAAAACGTTTCCTAATACCATCTCGAACGATAGGCTCACCTTGATGTCTGTGTTGTATTTTCGTTTTGTCCGTCCGTAGGAATAAGTCGATATATGGTTTAAGTCCCACCGCATCCACTATGTTGCGTCCATTGTTTTGATACGATGCACACCCCACTAGCCCAATTGGTATGCACTTTTTTATTTATTTACGAAATGTTTTGCTAGCGAGTAAGATTTCGCCTGCGAATAACATTAAATTTTCTAATACTGCACTCACCGAATACGATGAGCAACTTGTCCGGCGGTGAAAAAGTTATCGTCTAGATAAATCCAACGTGGAGTTTAAACTTAGTGTGATGTTGTGTGCGCGAAATAATTGATTTTAAAATGAGCAATCTACTCCACGAATTAATCAATCATAGAATACCCTGCCATTTACAAATGCGTAACAATTATAATTCCCGTCGACACCAATGCAAGGGGAAAATAAAACCAAAGCTCTGTTTTTGAAAAAAAACATCTCCAGTATTTATTATTATACGTTTGGAATTCCGGTAAGGAAGTATCCATGCTAAAATCGATTTTCTCTTCTTCTGTATTTCTTACCTTATTATATAATGAGCGGAATAGCCTTTCCTGCAATAAATAATATGCATCTAATCCCCAAAAAACTAAAATTGGAACATACGCGATAAGAAAGTACATTTTGTCTGTATCTTTGTTTGCCAATACAAAAATACCGGCAACTAAAGTCACAGCCCAACCCTTAAGCGCAAATGAATTGCCTGCCATTCGATTAATAATACCCTGAACTAATTCCAAATGCTTTAATTTGCTATCCAACTTCAATTCTCCTTTCCTAACCATTTTCTAAACTCTTTTTTCTCTTTTCCAGTATTTACAAATATCTGATCGTTTTCCATTAACAACATATTATACATAGAATAAAACTGTGGAATATAGGAAAGGTCAGCATCATCCAAGTAAACACATATTTTTTTACCTAAGGCATCTGCATAACCAAGTTCCCAAGGGCACCATTGTGAATCCAAAGTACTCTTAGACAGGAATAGGATAAAAACTGTACTTTGCTTTATGCGCTCTTTTATTATCTCCGCAGTGCTTGCATTGCACCATTGTCTCTTAAGGTCAAATTTATCATTAACCCAATCAATATACGCCACATATCCTCGAGAGTTAAACCATTTATAAAAATCAACAATTTGTGCTTCATCCCTAGAATTATGCGAAACAAACAAATCAAACTTTTTCAGTCGTTCCAATTCATTTACATATAACCTCTGTTTTAATATTTCTGGACTACTCTCATTCTTTACAATTTCATTATCTATCAAGTTAGTTTTTCCTTTCTTCTTGCGCCTAAGTACAAAAGGCAGACCTATTGCCTGTATATAGCGCATTGACTCCTGTTTTAAAGAGAAATTACGTGTACAGGCATTAACTTTATAGAAAAATTTTACTATCGACTCTGATTTGTATTTCGATAACTCGCGCATTATTTCTAAACGTTCATGTAAATCGTGTGTGCAAAAATACTGATCAATAAATGCCCTTGCATATATCGGCTCTATCTCTTGTATGTAATATAAAGCTTTAGATATCTTAGACTGTTGTTTTTTTTGTTTTTCAATTGACTGCTCCATTATCTCTTTCTTAAGCTTTTCTTGCTCTTCAGATGAAAGTAATATACGTCCTTTTGATTTGCGTAATTTACTTCGACAATCATAAGAACAACCTAAAATGAAATCATATGGCTTTCTAAAATTATATCGGCTCTTCTTTCCGTGCCTTATTAAGTCTTCATTTTTGTCATGCCAATACTTATATTGCTTATTTAAGTCCTCCCACAAATGAGGATACAATTCAATAAACTTGTCGACAAAAAAATCATCTGTGAAGTCTTGTGGCATAAATAATGCGACATTTGCAATTGGTTTCTTAAATCTTTTCTTATAATCTATATACATTTTATTAAATTGACGAGCGGTTCCCCCCATACTATTCCTCCATTTAATGGACACCTTGCGGCACGGTATAGTCTCATATTTTATTCTTGCTACTTTGTAATATTATAAGACCCTAAGTTCTCGCTTTTCTCAAACGCTTTATCGATATAGTAAGATGGAGCTTTTAAGAAAGCATCCTCTGTTACAATGTCTATGTAACTATCAGAAAGGCTGTCGTACAGAGCCTTGTTTGTACTTGGAATAGGGCTGTCAACCCATGACTTCTTATTTCCCATGTTTTTTACAAGAATATCGAAAAATATAGAAGCTGACCATCTGCCAGAGGATAACTTCGCCCAAGAGTATTGGTCTAACCCAAAAGCTTCGTAAAATGCGTTCTTTTGTACTACACAAACTAGACCGTTAGAATGGGAAGTACGCCCGTTACGGTTTTGCTCCCTGAGAGCGTACTTAATTTCCCACTCCATCCACGAACTTTGCGTCATATTGGGCGACACAATTACAATCATTACGGTTGTATCGTAAATCATATCTGCGAGTTTTTGCCGAATGGTGTTTGTTTTGAGGTCACTCATATCAGGTGAATTGCTCGTTTCACCTTGATAGTAGGTTGCGTCACTGCCCAGTTTTTTGATAATAGCATCACGAAGACTGGTAGCTTCGCTATACTTATACGAGATAAATGTTTTGTGCGCCATAAAATCATCCATCCCTCTCTATATAATTTGATTTCTATTCCTCAAACCCCGAATCTCGTACCCGCAGTGTGCGGCAGTTCTCGGATATAGTCCGCACAGTTTGTTGGGTGAATCCTTCATCAGACTCTGCTTGAACTTCAAGTGATACCGTGACCTTTGCACCATCGACCGAAGTCAAATGTTGGATGATTTCCTCGACGTACTTTTGAACATCTCGATTGATGCGAGTGGTGTCAAGGTCTGCTGACATAAAGAACCTTCTATTTTTCGGCGTGGGTACGGAAGGAGTATTATCTTCACGAATTGTGCTGCCTTCGTTTGATGGCGTGTATACATATCCGCCATCACCGCTTGCATTTGTGGGAGCGGTCGAACTTCCGCCAAGACGTGCTGCCGCATCTTCTTCCGCTTGACGTTTTGCCGATTCCTCGGCAAACTGCTTTTGAGCGACATCAACCTTCACCAGATAGCCCGATTTTTCAATGAATCCAACGTATTGGTTGAATTTCAGGTCAATGTATCTTGTACCGTCGAAGCCAGATGCGACAGCAAAATACTCCGTGGAATTCACACCGGTCTGGATAGCATCGATGAGGACATTTTCACTCGCCAATCGCGGGAGGTAACAGTAAGTACAAAGGTACTCCCATAGTTTCTTGATGGCGATGTTGTCGGATTCACGCCAGAGGATATTATCTAGTTCCATTCGAAGGAGAGCTGGAGCCCAGCGCTCGATGATGGCTTCATTTTGGCGCATTTTTTTAGCGGCCTTCTGAATAATGCTCTCGTTTCCACCCCTGATTGTGATAGCATCCCATACAATAGTTTTCATATCCACATTTTTGTCGATATATGGTACAAGGAGCCAGCAGTAGGCTTCTTTGATCCGCGCATCCACCGTTTCATTAGCGCGGTGAAGGTTGTTCTGGGTTTCACGATTTTGCGCCGCATCGAGATTCAAGTCCTCACTATCATCCTTGATAGATTTCCAAGCTATGTAGAGTCGCACAGCTTGTTTGAGACTTGCCATCAGATCTTGGTCGGGTGCAATGAATGCCAACATATTGCGATAAATACGCGGAGTATTACCACGGTTGTTCAAAATGTCTGTTACCGCCGTCATTGCTGCATTGTTCTGGTTCGTTGCTTTGTACTCGTCAGACGGACGCAAGATAACAAGACGGGCGGTTTGCTCATCAGGCACATCAAGTGAGGACGCAGGACAAATATGGATGCCAGCGAATGGCGCTTCCTTACGCAGGGAACGAAGTCTCGTCTCAATTTCGTATTCAACATCAGAAGATGACACCTGCGTGGCGCGGTCATCCGCTGTTTTTCTCAGCGTAGGACGACTATCATACCAGAATCTGTCGCCCGACGGATTAGTATATAAGAACGAAAGCGAATTACGTAGTGTGTTCAAAGCATCGTTGAAAACGGCGATGTTTTCTCCGGGTTGGACTACACCAAGACGAATGCGAGAACTTTCGACGCCACGAGTAGCCTGTTCACGACTTGTCGGGGCGGAGCCGAGCATAATGGTTCTTGCAACACGGCGAGCAGCGAGATGCCTGCCGTATCTTGCGTTCTTGTCGGTCTTATAAGGGATCGAATCCTTACCGTCCACTTCTTTGTCAACGATGCCGTTCCAATTATCAGAGAGATGACGGGTGAGTTCATCACGTACATTGGGCACATCGAGCGGGATAGAGCCGGGCATAATCATCAAACTAGCATCATTACCCATCCAAAGTTCATACACAACTCCTGCCATCAGGCGCAGAACACCACGGGTGCGCTGGAAACGCTCAAGGGTTGACCAATCTTTATACAAGCGGTCAAAGACTTCCGGATGGATGGGATAGCAAGACACCATCCGCTCCTTATATTCCAATTCTCGTGCTTCGATCGGAAAGTCAGTTTCATTCTCGTTATACATTGCGGAGAATGCTGCGCAGACAGCATCTCGCGCGTTGGGGTTTTTACAGTCAAGAAACAGGCGGCGACGCACGACTTCAAAGCCCTCATTCGCCGCAACGGGCTTCCAGATAGACTCCATGCGTCCGAAGGTATGCTCGATGGTCTCAAGGGCGGTCTTGCCCGCTTCACCACCGATTTCAATAGTCGATTCAGGGATGGACGCAACAACAAGGCTATTCTTGCTCGCCCTAGCCGCCTCGGTAACTTCTTGAATAAACGAGATGAAATTGTCAAATGTCCCTGCAGGCAGACCGCTTGCGCCATAGATTTTTTTGGCGTAGGCGACCAACTCATCCATAAGTATAAGGCAGGGAGCAGCGGCGTCAAAGAGGTTCTTTAAGGTCTCCGAGCCGGGGGAAACTCCCTTTTTATCCGATTCTTTTACAAGGTCATATAGAGCAGGATTGCCTGCTGATTCCGCAAGCTGCGCAGCCATCTCACCCCATAATGTATTGATAGTAATGCCGGGCATATAGCTTGGACGCTTACTCTTAGTAGGGTCAAGCGCTGTTCCTACAAGAACAGCTACGTTCGCTTTCGGCAGAGTATTAACACCCGCTCGCTCTAATACTGGCTTTACATTTGGAATTTTATCGATGGAGACTCTGCCGCGCATCATGTGGTAGAGCGCAAGCATGCTATGGGTCTTTCCTCCGCCAAATGCCGTTTTAAGTTGAATGACAGGCTCACCATCCAGACCGCAAACGCGACGAAGCGCCTGTTCCAAAAGCCCTGTCATGCCTTCCGTTACATATGTGCGGGCAAAGAACTCTACTGGGTCGCGGTACTCATACGCACCCTCACCACGGGCAACCTGTGCGAGGTCGGCGGCAAATTCAGCGTTCTTATAACGCCCTTGCGCTACATCGGGGTGCGGTTCTATAACATCGCGCCAGCTGGGAAGACCATTGATAGGTGTATCTCTCAGTATACCATCTTTTTTTACTTTAACTGCAGTGTTAGTAACAGTCACTCCTTCAGTCACTGTAGTAGAGCCGTTAGCAGAACCATAGCGGGAAGTACGCAAAAGCACACGGATCTCCTCCGCGCCTTCAGGATCAATTTGTTCACACAACCGTGACATGGTATCCAAAGCACGCCATGTGTCATCAGCAGTAAAATCCTCGCCGCCGAGGTGCGCGAGTTTGTTTCTTACACCGACCAGTTCTTTCGCCCATGTTCTGTGGTCGATTGATAATTTCTTACGGAAAACTCTCTGCCAATGTAAATCAAACAGAAGGAGGCATCTGGCGATATCAAGGGAATCCACCAGCATAGCCCATTCACCTGAAAGAGGCAAATCGCGTTTCTGATCATCATAAAGCGTATCTATGACAGCTGCTTTCCACCAGTCATCGCCAAATTCTGTCCTCAGCTCGCGAGCTATGTAGGGTGCTAATGCCCCAAGTAAAATTCGAAAACCCTGCGAAACTTGCATATGATTATTAGCCATGATTATTCCTCCCTCTAATCATTAGTGATATCAAATAATGTCATTTGTGTTGCGTTGCTCATTTGCATCTTCAACTCCGCCGCCTTGCTCTGAACTTCCGGCCAGCCGATGACGAGAGAGTTATATGCGTAGGCTTCCTGTGCCCAACCTTTGCGCTCAGCTATCTGGAACAAGCGGTATGCCAGAGCCTTTGCCTGTTCCGGCTCAGATGTAAAGATATCTGCGACAATCTTTGCCGCGCCAAGCACGCCGTCTTTTTCCAAAGCGCGGGTGAGCTGC
>Ga0116191_1004220_pt1 | contig 10284 bp, 10 predicted proteins | sample AD_UKC111_MetaG_FD_89897 | JGI IMG/M metagenome (GOLD analysis project Ga0116191, IMG submission 89897) | Active sludge microbial communities of municipal wastewater-treating anaerobic digesters from Hong Kong - AD_UKC111_MetaG | ecosystem: Engineered > Bioreactor > Anaerobic > Digestate...
ATGTACATGAAGGATAAAAAGATGCGTTCAGAGACACAGGGCCAGCCTGGCTATTCAATTGTCCGTATGGACAAGAATGTTGTATGGCTTGTCATGCCTGATACAAAAACATATATGGAGATGGCATACGATCCATCCCAGCAGCCAGCTCCTACTGAAAAGATGCACGGTGAGGTGAGTCGTAAACTTGTTGGCAAAGAGAAGATAGACGGTCATCCCACAGAGAAATACCTGGTCACCATTAAGGACATGGGAAAGACAAGCGAAACGTATCAGTGGATAGCCACAGACATAAAGTTTCCCATTAAGAACGCAGCAGTGGACGGGAGTTACAGCGTTGAATACAAAAATATCAAGCAGTCAGCACCTGATAGTCTATTTGAAATCCCTGCAGGATATAAAAAGATGACCATGCCTGCCATGCCAAAAGGTGGCATGAAAGGAAAATAGTCTCGATTTCTCAAGCTTTCAGAGCCTGGTACCACATTTGAAACATAACTCAGTATGAAGAGGGGTTTTGTATCATAGGTGCATAGAGTTTAAGAGGTTGTTTTCTACTTTCTTAAAGCTCCATGCGCCTTCTTTGAATTAGGTATTCCATTATATCCAAATCTATCAATTGTTTTTGCTCCCGATAAAGTTTTTTAAAGTTGTGTATGTAGCTATAATTTCTCCAGTTCTTAAAATATATTTGTTTTTGTTGTTTACCTCATGTATGTGGGCAAGGGTAAAGTTCCATAAGGACTGATAAGGCCGTTTATGGTTGTATGAGTATATGTATGAGCTGATCTTTTCCCACGCAAAGCGTTCATTATGTGAGACCAATTATCCCAAAGGATTTGTAAACATTTAGGATGTAATTCCATCTGTAGTCTTAGATATAAGATATTTCACTAATAATAATTAAACCTATTTTTGTTCAGATTTGTCTGAAACAGTATAAAAAAATAAATGATGCCCATTAAAGGCACCCTTTATACTGTCATTGCGTTTTACCACCAAAGGCTGTAAAACAGAAATAGAATGGCTATTACGCCAATTGATCCAATAACAAAAGCCTTGCTTGTTTTAAACATTTCAAATGAAATGGTAATGGCTTTATCGTGAACCTTATTCACTTCGATTATGGCAAAAACCCAAATAAGGAATAAGCAGAGAAGGAATACTATACCCATTCGGTCTAAGAGCGGTAGCATGGGCATAAACATCTTAAACAGGAGTGAGAAAACAAAAGTTCCTATAGCTGCTGCTAAAGCACCATTGGCAGTGGCCTTTTTGTAGAAGAAACCGGCAAGGAAAATGGCAAGCGCTCCGGGGCTAACAAATCCGGTAAACTCCTGAATATACTGGAAAGCCTGGTCAAGGTTCATAAGTTGCGGAGCTATAAATACAGCAATTAGCAAAGCTATAAAACTTGCCACACGTCCAACGCTTACCAAGCGATGTTCCGTAGCCGACTTGTTAATGTACTCCTTGTAGATATCCATGGTGAAGATGGTGGCAACGCTGTTCATCATCGACGCCAACGAGCTAACGATTGCTGCAACCAGGGCTACAAAAGCCAACCCTTTAAAGCCGGTAGGTACAAAATCATGAAGTAACCAAGGATAAGCTTCGTCTGATTTGGTAATGTCGGCATGTAATGCAAAAGCAACTATTCCTGGAATAACAACAATGAGAGGGAGTAAAAGCTTTAAGTATGCGGCAAAAACCAAACCATTTTGAGCTTCCTTTATGCTTTTAGCTGCTAATGCACGCTGAATGATATACTGGTTGCATCCCCAGTAGTAAAGGTTGGCAACCCACATACCACCTATCAAAACACTGATGCCCGGTAAATCGATATATGCATCCTTTTGTCCTCCCTTCCCATCGGGAATCATCAGTTTGCCTTTCTCCAAAATCATATCGAATTTTTCAGGTGCTTTTTGAAGTAGGGCTTTGAAACCTGCTATAAAACCATGTTCATCGCTTAAGTAGTCAAGGGCAAAGTAGGTTGTAACCAAGCCACCGCCTACCAGAAAAACCATCTGAACCACATCTGTCCATGCTACTGCTTTTAATCCGCCATAGATGGAGTATAGTGCTGCAAAGAATGCTAAGCCAATTATGGCAAAGGTCATGTTAATACCCATGATACGTTGCATGTTATATTATGTCTTTTTCTTATAATTTTGTTAAAGGCAGTTTTTCCTTGACTAGCATACTGTGAGTCTTTATATTTTAATTTATATTATTGGAGAATATTGTTGAATAGAAAAGATAATGAAATTGTGCCTGATGTGATTCAAGGGCCTGCCAGGCCAGAAATGATTCCAGAGTTTATCAAGTTTGTATCAAAACACGTATGGGAGGCAGGTTTTGACGATGATAAGGTAAGCCAGATAAGCCTTGCCGTTGAAGAAGCGCTTGACAATATAATGCTTTTTGCATGTGCAGATGGAAATGGAGAAATTACGATTACAAGCAGCGTTCATGACAGCGGTGCGATTATCATAAACATTACTGATACGGGGGTACCTTTCAACATGCTCATTGCGAGCTCTTTTCCGGAGGCTCAAGACTTTACACAATCAGGGCAGATTCCATCTACAAAGAGAATGAAAAAGGCGATAGGAAATATTGAATACAGAAGGGATGTAGATAGGAATATCCTCATATTTACGGTTATGCGAATGCTATAATTGCGATTTGCTGAAAGTTTTGGAGGGAAACCGCAATGAAAATAATATGTTTTATCATTATTGTGATTTTTTCTTTTCTTGGATTTGGTTGTGAAACCACCATCCTGAGACAAGACATTCCAGTATCGACAAACCCTATGGGTGCTAAGATTTATGTAGATGGAAAGTTTGCCGGTCAAACCCCAGGCACCGTTTCTCTCGAACGAACGCGCGATCATATATTGACACTCGTTAAAGATAATTACCGACAAGAAGATGTTTTAATCAGAAAACAGTACCAGCCAGACAAGGTATTTATGAAGGCAATTCAGTCAGGAGTTAATTCAGGGCTTTTTTTCAAGGATACCAGGATGGCAATTAACAGCGGATATAGCTCTATATCAAGACAGGAGGAGACAGGAGAGGCATATATCCTTGTGCCTCCAACAGTCAAAATAAACCTCGTTCCTCTTTATGCCGGAGTGCCAGGTTCTTCAGCTGTGCAAGGGTATCCGCCGGCGGTTGTTGATTCCCAGCTTGAGCCGGCAGATACAGGTATTACGGCAAAAGATATGATAAAAGCAGGTGTTGTCGCCGGAGCTGCTGCCGGAGCTGCCCAGGCAAAACCAATTGAAAAGAAATGGGAAACATCATCTTCATCAAGAAGCTACACCAGATCCGACGGCACTGTAGTTACAGAAAAATCGAGCACCTCCTTAGGTGTTAGCGTAAATCCTGTAGGACTTTTTAATGCGCTCGACACCCTGTTTAAGTGAAATTAAGGAGATTATTCCTATGAGATGTATGACAAAAATTATGGTAGCGATTACAATGATCTGTTTGTTTTCAGGGACGGTCGTTGCAATAGATATCATTACGCTTGACCAGGTAAGTGTTCTGATGAGTAAAGCAAAGGTGCTTTCTATTCTGGGAGCCCCTGATTATGTGGGTGAAGCTGGCGGTGGCTTGAAAGTTGATATTTACAGGGTAAGTAATGCTGAACCTATGATAGCCGCTGGTTGTATTTATGAAGATAACAGGAGTCTTGCCGGACAGGCCTTTATTTTTCAGGGAGAAATGGGTAGGGAGGCTGCAGAAAGATTAAAAAAGCACGGTTTTGTTGTAATGGAGGAAAAGGAAGGTGCGTTTCGTCTTTTTGGTAAAGACGATGACACGGGTCAACCACTTGTTGCCCATATTACGCTAAGCAGTGGAATGACGGTTGTGATGACTTTTGAAAAAGGGTTTTATGACAAGTTTATAAAACAATGACATTCACAAATGTTTGAAAAGGAGTATATACAAACGTATGTCAACCCACAGGTGGCGTTTTTTCAGGGCAGGAGGGTTTGATCAGGTTTCCATTGAAACTGGCGCCGATATGCTTGCACTGCAGCACTTAGACCAGAAACTCTGGGTAGCCCTTAGTTGTCCAGTTAAAGACCTGGAATTTGACAGCAAGACACTTCAATTTGTTGACTCTGACCGAGATGGCCATATACGTGTTCCAGAGATCATAGAAGCGGTTAAGTGGGCTGATTCTGTGCTGAAAGATCCTGAATTCCTTGTAAAAGGGAAGGACGGCATACCGTTGACTGCGATAAATGAGACAAGCGAGGAAGGAAAAGAAATTCTCGCTTCTGCGCACCATATTCTGAAAAATCTGGGAAAAGAGCATGAAGAAGCCATTACTGTTGAAGATACAGACAACGAAGAAAGAATTTTTGCCCAGATGAGATTCAACGGGGATGGTGTTATACCTGTTGAATCGGCTGACTATGATGCTATAAAGGCATTGATTAGCGATATTATCAAATGTCATGGTTATGAAACAGATAGAAGCGGTAAGCCTGGTGTAACACAAAACAAGGTAGAACATTTTTTCAACGAGGCACAGGCATATTATGATTGGCAGGCGAAAATAGAAGGAGATTCGTCTATTCTTTTTTTTGGTAGCGCTACGAAGAGTTCATTTGAATCGCTTAATGTGGTAAGGGATAAGGTGAATGATTACTTTACACGATGTAATCTTGCAAGATATGATGAAAGCTCTACGGAATTACTTAATCCTTCAGATGCGGATTATCTGAAGATAGCCCCTCAGGATTTGTCTTCTACAACAGAATCCTTTGCATGTTTCCCAATTGCTCTTGTTGAGCCGGACAAGCCATTGCCTCTTTCAGATGGAATAAATCCTGCATGGTGCAAGTCAATAAAAAGATTCAGAGAAGATGTAGTAAAACCCATCATAGGCGATAAAAGTAGTCTGACGTCAGCTGAATGGGGTGAGATTTGCAGAAGATTTGTTCCTTATGAAACGTGGTTAAGCGAGAAACCGGAGACATCGGTGGAAAAACTTGGGATAGAACGCATCAGGGAAATCATTGACGGCAATTATAAATCACCCATCGTGGAGTTGATAGAAAGAGACAAATCCTTTGAGTCTGAGGCAAAAGCGATATCCTCTGTTGACAAGCTTGTCCGTTATTGTAAATATCTGCATACACTGATCAACAATTTTGTTGCTTTCCGTGATTTTTATGGACAGAAGGAAAAGGCTGTATTTCAAGCAGGTACATTATATCTTGACGGTAGGAGCTGCGAATTATGTGTAAAAGTCGATGACGTCAATGCACATGTTGGCCTTGCCAGCTTGAGCAGCGTTTATCTTGTTTATTGTAGCTGCACAAGAAGCGGAGGCGCAGAAAAGATGAATATTGCAGCCGCATTTACTGCGGGTGATTCTGACCAGCTTATGGTTGGACGTAACGGCATATTTTATGACAGGAAAGGTCAGGACTGGGATGCAACGATAACGAGAATCGTTGAGCACCCTATCAGCATAAGACAGGCGTTCTGGTCGCCATATAAAAAGGCAAGCAGGATGGTTAGCGAACAGCTTATGAGGATTGCTGCTGCCCGTTCGAAGGCATCGGAAGATAAGCTTGCCGCATCTGCGATTCAGGCAGGAACAAAGACCAGCGAGGCGAAATCAACACCGGAAAAGATCTTTGATGTAGGAAAATTTGCGGGTATTTTTGCAGCCATAGGACTTGCTGTTGGTTTTATTGCTTCGGCGGTTACCTCTGTCGTAACGGGTTTCTTACGTCTTGCGTGGTGGCAATGGCCTGTTGCAATCGTCGGGATTATGCTTGTCATTTCTGGTCCTTCGATGCTTATGGCTTGGTTTAAATTAAGAAAACGCAATCTCGGGCCTATCCTTGATGCCAATGGTTGGGCTGTAAATGCACGTGTGAAGATCAATATCAGGTTTGGCACTTCCTTGACAGGTATTGCAAAACTGCCAGAAGGCGCTGAAAGGTCGCTTGCAGACCCCTATGCCGACAAGAAAACACCATGGGGTTTATATATACTCCTTGTGTTGCTTTTAGTAGCCTTATTTGCTTTTTGGAAATACAGTTATTTAGCAACGCTTTTTAAGCGCTGACATAGCAAGGTCATTATATCAGAACCATGCTTTTTTATCTGAAATGGGTTTTATTGGGTGAACCTGATCGGTGATTCTGTTATAATATAAAAGCTGGATATCGAATAAAAAGAAGGTCTGAAAGGAATATACAATGTCAGTTAGAGTTAGATTTGCACCGAGCCCGACAGGATTTCTCCATATCGGAAGTTTACGCACGGCACTTTTTACATATCTTATTGCAAGAAGCGCAGGAGGTAAATGTATTCTGCGTATTGAGGATACAGACCAGGAAAGAGAGGTTGAGGGAGCCGTTGAAAGCCTGATAGAAATCCTTGGTTGGGTAGGGATTACATTTGACGAAGGTCCTCACGTGGGTGGTGAATATGGTCCCTATGTTCAAACGCAGAGGATCGATATTTATAACAAATACACAAAGCTGCTTCTTGAAAGGGGTGGTGCGTATCGGTGTTTCTGCACCTCTGAGAGGTTGAAGGAGATGCGCGAACATCAAAGGGTAAATAAACTCCCGACAAGATACGACAGAAAATGCAGGGACCTGACCGATGCCGAGGTCAATGAGAAACTTAAATCCGGAGAGACATTTGTAATAAGGCAGAAAATGCCGCTTGATGGTGATGTTGTTGTCTATGATGAGATACGCGGGGAGATACGATTTGATGCTTCCAATCTTGACGACCATGTCCTCGTAAAAACAAACGGTATCCCTACATATCAATTTGCAAATGTCGTTGATGACCATCTTATGGCTATTACACATGTCACAAGGGCGGATGAATGGATACCTTCATTTCCTAAAAATGTTCTATTATATCAATCATTTGGGTGGGAGATGCCCAAATTTGTCCACTATCCGGTGATTCTCAACAAACAGGGCGGAAAACTGAGCAAGAGACACGGCGATGTAATGGTCGAGGAATTTCGAGATAAGGGATATCTTGCCGATGCGTTGGTCAATTTTTGCGCACTTTTAGGCTGGCATCCGAAGGATGACAATGAAATATTATCGTTATCTGAGCTGGAAAAATGTTTTGACATAAAAAGTATAGGTGCAAGCGCCGCTATATTTGATTCTGACAAGCTTGATTATTTTAATGGCTACTACATAAGGCGCATGTCTACTGATGCACTGTTGGCAGCCTGTTTGCCCTATTTTGTTAATGCGAATTTGATCAAGATTCTTGATAATGAAAGTTTTGAAATTGTGAAAAGTAAAAGGGTTGTGAGGCGTGATTACCTTGAAGGTGTTGTTGCGCTCGAGCAGGAGCGTATAAAGAGGATATCCGATGTAGTTGATGCGGTGGATTTCTTTTTTGCCGACCAATTAGAATATGACCCGAATATATTGATATGGAAAAAGATGACGGCGGCAGAGGTTAGGGTAAACCTTACCGGCTTATTGAAAATACTCGATGAAATAAAAACGGATGCATGGAGCGTAAAAAGCCTTGAGGAGATTATAGGCGAACATATAAAGTCTCTCGGATTAAATGTAGGTAGCGTGTTATGGCCGCTCAGGGTTTCTTTGACAGGCCGCAAGGCAAGTCCAGGGGTGTTTGAGGTTGCATATATATTGGGGAAAGATGAGACGCTGAAGAGAATAAAAAGGGCTTTGGAGCTGATTCAATAATTCAATTTTTTATGCCTAGTGTATATTGAAAAAAGAATGTATGTGTCTTATATTCTTTTCATGACAAACGAAGAAAAAAATTTGATAAATCTTTACGCTGATCAGGCCTTTCATGGAAACTTTATTCGTCAGGAAATTCCTGTTTGCCAGTGCGGTAAGATATACGATGAAAAAGAATTATATAATGCGCCTGGGGTGTTTTTCAAAAAGGTCGATGTGTTCGGGAAAACATTTACACTCATCGAACCTATGTGCCCTGTTTGCAAACGGAGAATACCGGCGAATTTCAACATATTGAATTAGTCTGTTTTTATTTATTGGCCTGGGCAATGTAAAATATTTTGATTAAACGCTCGGTTTTCTATACAATAAATAATCAATGTCGATTCAACAAAATACAGTTATAGTTTCGGTTATAAACCAAAAGGGTGGGGTTGGCAAAACTACAACATCCATCAATCTTGCTGCCGGATTGGCAATGAAGGAAAAAAGCGTTCTTTTAATAGACTTTGACCCTCAGGCGCATTCAACCATCGGTTTGGGCATAGAACCTGAGGACTTTTCGATTGCTATCAATGATGTCCTTATCAGTAAAAAGAATATCAACGATGCAATAATGGAAACAAAAGTGCCGAATCTGTTTATTATTCCTTCACATATTAGGCTTGACAGGGCAGAGCAGCAGCTGACCCCAGAATTGTTTCGTGAAACATTTCTTTCCAAGGCAATACAAAAGATCGAAAAACCATTTGATTTTATCATCATCGATTGTCGCCCGACGCTTGGAACACTGACCATCAACGCCCTTTTTGTCTGTAATTTTGTTATTATACCATGCGATGTCGGTAGGTATGCCCTTGAAGGTTTTTCAGACCTTATGGAAACCCTCGATAATGTTAAAGATAGCTCGGCATGGGACAAACAGAAATATGTCCGGATATTGATAACGAAATACGATTCACGAAACAAATTGAGCAATGGTTGGGTAATGCAGCAGCTAAAGCCATACAGGAAGATGATATTTAAAACGGTTATCAGAAGGAATGAGGCCCTGAATCAGGCTCACATGGCACAGGAATCGATATTTACTTATAAAAAGGACAGCAGCGGGGCAGAGGACTACAAACAACTAACGAATGATTTTATAAAGATATGTCGAAACTTAAAAACAAACTAACAGATAAAAAAACTAAATTATCATCACTGCAGCAGCGTATAAAAGATCATCCTGCAAGCCTCAACAACTATAAAGATGGGGACTTTTATCTTGTCGATATAGACTTGGTTCTTACGAGTCCTGACCAACCAAGAAAATATTTTAATCCTGACACGTTAACTGAACTAAGTAACTCTATAAAAGAGAAAGGTGTGTTGCAGCCTATTGTTATTAGAAAAACCAATAATGACGAAATATTTCTTGTTGCCGGTGAACGCCGTTTGAAGGCGGCTAAAATGGCGGGTTTGGAGAAGATACCTGCTGTACTCACAAATGGAAATCCTGCTGAAATCGCCTTGATTGAAAATTTGCAGAGAGAGGACTTAAAGCCTATAGAGACGGCTGAAGCGCTCAAAAAGATGATAGATGAATATGGCTATACACATGAAAGGCTCGCAGCTGTTATAGGCAAGGCGAGGTCGACGGTGACTGAGATGTTGAGCTTGATTAGGTTACCGGATGAGATAAAGGAAACAAGCCGACAGGAAGAAGGATTTTCGAGAAGACTTTTAACGGAAGTAGCCAAACAGGATACACCGGAGGAAATGATAAATCTTTTTGAGCAAGTAAAGGAACAAAACTTAAAAAGCGACCAGGTAAGAGAGGTTACAAGAAAAAGGAGCACGGGGTTAAAAAAGAAGCCGGCAGAGATCGTAATAGCAAAAATATCGAGCCTTAATAAGGAATTACAAGCATTTGACTTACAGGGAGCCGAAGAAGGCGAACGATTGTCCTTAATTACGGAACTGCAACAACTTGAAATCACCATATCAAAGCTTATAGCTGCAACTCAAAATCAGTAGTTTAAATGCCCATATTTGCCAATATCTGAGAAACTTTGTTTACAGTATTGACAAGTTCCGGGTGTGTGCTCTTGAGTTCATCCACTGACGAGTTCAAGGCTGTCAATGACAGCTTTATTAAATGTGGGTTTTTCTTCTCCCTTATTGCCTCATGTGCAGAAACCTGTGTAAAACCAGTGATGCTTTCTGCATGCTCTGCATGGGTTTTGGACAGCTCCGTAACCTCCGATTTTAGAGCAGATAATAGTTCTAAAAGGTCGATTCTGTCTTTTTCCCCTATTGATGATGCCTTTTTTATTCTTTCTTCAATGTTGGTGATTGTTTTTTCTAACATAATCCCCTTCCTTTTTTGATATCTGTCAAATATTATAGCAGATTACAGCGATTTTATATATTTTCTTTCACTCCTGTCCGATTAAATATCAAATAATGTTGGCTGGTTATAAGTCATAGCACTATTTTTCTCCATATTTTTGTAATTGAAATCTGTAAGTACTTGAATAAGAGGAGTTTTCTCAAAAAGG
>Ga0116191_1004221_pt1 | contig 10282 bp, 12 predicted proteins | sample AD_UKC111_MetaG_FD_89897 | JGI IMG/M metagenome (GOLD analysis project Ga0116191, IMG submission 89897) | Active sludge microbial communities of municipal wastewater-treating anaerobic digesters from Hong Kong - AD_UKC111_MetaG | ecosystem: Engineered > Bioreactor > Anaerobic > Digestate...
ACCAACGCTGATGGACAGTAACAGCGGCGGCTCTGTGGGAAAGGGCTGTTCGGCAATGCGCGTCAACAGGCGTTGGGCGACCGCGGTTGCCTGCGGCTTGGGGGTGTTGGGAAAAAGGATGATGAATTCGTCGCCGCCATACCGGAAGATGAGATCGTGGGAGCGGCTGAGGCGCAGCAGGCGGCGGGCAAATTCAATCAAGACGGTATCGCCGGTGCTGTGCCCAAAAGCATCATTGACGCTTTTGAAATGGTCAATATCAAGCAATAACAGGGAAAAGGGCAGGTCGGTTTGTTGAGCTTGCTCAATGGCTGCCTTGAGGCGCTCGTTCAGAGCGCTGCGGGGCAGAACGCCCTTCATCTCGTGGGTTGGGAGGGGGGGGAGCGAGCCGGTAGTCATGAGGACGGCACGGAGAGATCAAACAGCAGAGGGTGTTTTGTATAAGTATACTCTCTTTTGTGGTGCCTGGGGTGATACCGATGGATTTGTTAAGTGAAATTTGATCGGGATGTCGCTTTGATAAATGTAATATTTTGCCTGGACGAATGTCACTTGTTTCGCTTATTTTTGCGTGATAATATAACAATTAGTTACAAAGAGTTGCAAAATATGACAGAGCTTCTGACCACCAAACAGTTGCAGGATTTGCTAGGCGTTGACCGTGTGACGGTTTACCGCATGTTGAATGATGGTCGCTTACGCGGGGTAAAAATCGGCAATCAATGGCGGTTTCCCAAAAGTGAGTTGAACCGTCTGTTGGGCGAGGCGGAGGAGCAGAACGAGCCATTGGCGCAGACGGAACCCTTGGAATATTTGCCCTCTGATTGTTGGCAGCGGGTGCAGGAGATCTTTGCCGGCATCATTGGCATTGGCGCGTTGACGATTAGCTCATCGGGTGAGCCGCTGACGCAGCCAACATTTGCCAACCCGTTTTGTGAACTGATGCTCTCTTCTGCAGAAGGTCGAGTTGCTTGTCAGGAGTCTTGGAAGCGGATTGCGCTATCGGCGGGGCGGGGACGCCCATTCCAGCTCTGCCATGCGGGCCTGTGTTATCAACGTGTGCCGGTACATTCAGAGGGGCGAGCGATCGGTTGGCTTATTGCCGGGCAGTTTTATATCCAAAATCAGGATTGGGCGAGGCAAGAGGAGCGGCTATCGCAATTGTCACAAAAATATCATTTGCCCTTGTCGGTGTTGCTCCAGGCCGCGGCGCGCATCCCGGTGCTGAAAAAGTATCAACAGCAACAAGTGCAAGAATGGACGCCCAAAGTGGCCGAAACATTTGAATCCATTTTGTGTGAACGTTCGGATCTCATGTCGCGTTTACGGCGGATTGCTGAACTGAGTGCTGTTCGGCCATTCTAGCCGGATTCCCCCCTTAATTTTTTGTAGAAAAGGAGCGTTTTATGTCAGTTACACCCGATCAGATTTTGGATTGCAGCGGTTTGGCTTGTCCTATGCCCATTCTCAAGACCAAGAAAGCAGTAGACGCCTTGCAGATTGGACAGGTGCTGAAGATGATTGCCACAGACCCTGGCTCAAGTAGTGATATTGCTGCCTGGACGCAAAAGACAGGGCATGAGCTTGTCGCTAGTGAGCAAGAAGGGGATAAGTTCATTTTCTATATTCGCAGGACGAAGTAAGAGGTGCTTCAAAATGGCTGAGAAGCTTGCAATTGTCTGTATGTCTGGGCCAGAAGACCCAGAGCGCGCGACCATCCCGTTTGTTTTGGCGGCGGCAGCGTTGGCCTCAGATGTGGAGGTGACAATGGGGTTTCAGGGCAATGGGGTCATGTTGGTCAAGCAAGGGTGTGCCGAGCATGTTTTTGCGGCAGGCTTTCCGGCACTAAAAGAGTTGATTGATGCGTATATTGAAGCAGGGGGCAAGATGTATGTCTGCGGCCCGTGCGTCAACTCGCGCAAGCTTGACCCACAGAAAGATTTCATCCCCGGCGCAACTGTGGTCAACGCAGCGACGTTTGTCAAGCTGTTTACCGAAGCAACCAATGTGTTGAATTACTAAGGAGAAGAGAAAAATGGGTCAAGCAAAACGATTGGCGATCATTTCTTTACATGGCTCGTTGGATCTGGCATATCCGCCTTTGATCCTGGCAACAGCAGCAGCGGCGCTGGATATGGAAGCGGCGATTTTCTTCACCTTTTTTGGTTTGGAGATCATCAAAAAGGGCAACGCAGATAAGCTGCAAATTGCACCGATTGCCAACCCTGCTATGCCCATGCCGGTGCCAAATATTGTTGGCATGTTGCCGGGCATGACGGCGGTTGCAACTGGGATGATGAATAATTGGATGAAGAAGGCCAATGTTGCCAAGCTGAGCTCACTCCTTGACCTGGCAGTGGAAAGTGGCGTGCGCATGATTGCCTGTCAGATGAGTATGGATGTGATGGGGATTAAGAAAGAAGATTTGATTGACGGCATCGAAGTGGCGGGTGCAGCGGCATTTTTGAGCTATGCCAGTGAAGATGCAATTGCTTTGTCTTTCTAAACAAAAAGAGGAGTTGAAAAATGGCTGATACGAAAGTTTTCATTATTATGACAAGCGGCCCTGATACGCCGCGTCGTTGCGCAACCCCGTTTTTCTTTGCAAGTCTGGGCGCTGCAATGGAGTATGACGTGACCATGTTCTTCACTATTGATGGCACGTTGTTGCTTAAGAAGGGTCTTGCTGAGACGGTTTACCCCAAAGAGGGCGGAAAGCCGGTGAGTGCTTTCATCCAGGATGCGTTGGATGCTGGGGTGAAATTCCTGGCCTGCACAGCCTCAACAGAGTTGCACAATTTGCAGCCTTCTGACCTGATTGATGGGGTCAAGATGGTGGGCGGTGCCTCGATGTGGCAATTGACGGAAGAGTGCGATACAGTGTTGACGTTCTAGAGGAGGATCAGATGACAACGATTCGCGGGTGTAACCTTCCAGAAGATCTGTATTACCTGGTGGAAAAGCATGTTTGGGCCAAACCGATGGGAAATGGGGTGGTGCGAGTAGGCATCACGGCTGTGGCTGGCAAACTTTCGGGTGGCAAGCTGGCGGCGATCACCGTCAAGGCAAAGAATATTGGTCAGGAAGTGAAGCAGGCCAAGAGCATTGCGACTGTTGAAAGCAGCAAGTTTGTTGGCCCGGTGCCGGCACCCATCAGCGGTGTTTTGCTGCGTGCCAACGAAAAGCTGGCCGCTGACCCCAACCTGGCCGTCTCTGACCCATATGGCGAGGGGTGGGTTGCTGAAATGCAAGCAACCGATTGGGATGGCGAAAAGGCCGCTTTGGTGACGGGTGCAGAGGGCGTAGCTGCTTATCAGGCCAAGTTGGAAGCGGACAACATCTCTTGCTGAGGCGCGGACTCACCTCCACTGTGCTGCAAAACTACAGTGGAGGTTTTTCTTTCGGTGGGTTTCGGATAAATTGGAGGAGCAATGGCTGATAGTATTTATCACGAGATGAAGAAAGAGGGTGTCTCTCGGCGCGATTTCTTGAAGTTTTGCGGCCTGGTGGCTGGTGCGATTGGCTTGGAGGCTTTGCCGCCGGTGGCGGGGTTTCATGATGTGGCGGCGAAAAATGAACAACCCCTGGTTGAATGGGTGGCCCAGGCATTGGAATCCAAACCGCGTTTGCCTGTGATTTGGCTAGAGTTTCAGGATTGTGCCGGTTGTACTGAAGCGTTGACGCGCAGTCAGTCTCCTACCCTGGTTGATTTGGTGTTGAACAAGATTACGGTTGAATACCATGAAACTCTGTCCGCTGCGGCAGGTTTCCAGGTGGAAGGGGCCAAGCAAATGGCGATGAAGAAATATGCTGGCCAATACATTCTGGTGGTTGAGGGCAGCATCTCGACGGCAGATGATGGGGTGTATTGCACCGTGGGAGGACGAAGCTCGCTGGACCTGCTCAAAGAGGCAGCTGCAGGAGCTGCGGCCATCATTGCGACCGGCAATTGTTCCGCGTTTGGCGGTTTGCCGCGCGCCAAGCCCAACCCCACGGGCGCATTGGGCGTTGCTGAAATCATCACCGATAAACCTGTGGTCAACATTCCCGGTTGCCCGGCTATTCCAGAAGCCTTTACCGGCACACTGGCACATTTCTTGGTGTTTGGCAGCTTGCCTGAGTTGGATCATCTGTTGCGTCCAAAGACTTTCTATGGAGTCACTGTGCATGATCGTTGCTTGCGTCGCCCCTTCTACGAGGCCGGAAAATTTGCTGCATCGTTTGATGATGAGGGCGCACGCAAAGGCTGGTGTTTGTACAAGTTGGGTTGCAAGGGCCCTACCACGTACAATGCCTGTGCAAGCATGAAGTGGAGCGGCGGACTGTCCTTCCCAATTCAGTCGGGTCACCCATGCCTGGGTTGCTCGGAACCGAATTTTTGGGATGGGGGCGGTTTTTATCAGGGGCAATCAGCACCGTTGCAGCGTTCCAACCTGACGCAAGTGGGGATTGCAGCAGCAACAGGTGTGGCGTTGGGGGCTGGGGTTGGCATTGCCAATGCTCGTCGTCGTAAGAAGCCGGTGCATTCCACCGAGCCTGAGAAAAAAGAATAGGAGGATGGCATGGACTGGAACAAGATCCTCGAATTTGCGCGTGGGCCGTTCTTTAACGTGGCGCTGTTGGTCTTTGTTGCTGGAATGGTCTATCGTCTGGTGCGGGTTGTGTCGCTGGGCTGGTCGCCCGATCGCGTGCCGGCGCGCGGCAGCAAGGCCAAAGGGGTGGCGTTGTCTTTCCTTAAGGGCATCCTCATCTGGCCGTTCATTCCTTGGGTAAAGGGAACTTTCAAGCGCAACCCCATTATCTATCTGGCGGGTGGTTTGTTTCACTTGGGGTTGTTTGTGGTCATCATTCTGGGAACGCCGCACATGCTGGTTTGGAAGAGCTTGCTGGGCATTGGCTGGCCGACCCTGCCGTTGCCGATTGTGGATTGGTTGGCGGCGGGTGCCATTGTGGCCATGATCATCCTGGCCATCAACCGCGTCATCAACCCTGTGCTCAAGCTCATTTCTGGCCCGGCAGAGTGGTTGAATTTGCTGTTCGTTTTTCTGCCAATGGTCACAGGCTATATGATGACACATCATCTGTTCTTCCGCTATGAGGTGCTGTATAGCTTGCATATGCTGGCGGTGGACGTGATGTTGATCTGGATTCCGGTGAGCCGCATTTCGCATTTTATGTTCTACTTCTTCTCCAAAGCGATTCACGGCGCGGATTTTGGCAAGCGGGCTGTCACCCCCTAGGAGGCTAGAATGGAAGCACAAGCACAAATCGCAATAGATACCTTTTTGAGACAAACGGGTGGGTATGTTGCCTCGCAATTGGAGGCCTGCACACGTTGTGGCATGTGCGCTGAGGCCTGTCACTTTTATGAGGCAACAGGCAACCCCGAATATGCCCCGGTTTGGAAGATTGAATTGCTCAAGCGCGCCTATGAGCAACGCTTCACCCTGGTGGGGCGTGCCAAACTCGCAATTGGGGTAGACAAGCTGATTACGGATGATGAATTGCTTCAGTTTAGCAAAATTGTCTATGAAGCTTGCACAATGTGCAATAAATGTTCCATGGTTTGCCCCATGGGCATTCAGTTGGGCCCATTGATCCACGAAGTGCGCGCAGGGCTTTCAGCTGCTGGCATGGTGCCGCAAGACTTGATGAAGGCCGTCAACAAGCAGCTGGAAGAGGGCAGCCCCTTGGGAATGACGGATGAAGTCTATGAAAGCCGTATGGAATGGGTGGCAGATGAATGGGAAGTGGATTTGCCAATGGATGTGAAAGGCGCTGAAACATTGGTCGTTTTCAGCTCTATCGAGGTGATGAAGTTCCCTGAAAATATTGCCGCAATTGCCAAAATTTTGCACGCCGCCGGTGAAAAATGGACGCTTAGTCAGGCGGGGCGTGAAGTTGTCAATTTTGGCTTCTATGAAGGCAGTGAGGAACGTACGGTGCTCTTCCTTAAACGCATTTTTGATGCAGCCGTCCAGTTGGGCGTCAAGCGGATTGTGGTGACCGAATGCGGCCATGCCTATGATGCCTTGCGCTGGACTTCTTACAACTTGATGGAGGTGCCGCCGGGAATTGAAATTACCCATATTGTGGGCCTGATAGGCGAATATCTGCGCACCGGACGGATCAAGCTCAAAGAAGGCGCGCTGGATGGTAGGACAATTACCTTCCATGATGCCTGCAAGATCCAACGTCGGGGTGGTCACATCGAAGAGCCGCGCACCATTCTGGGCATTTTGGCGCCGCATTCCTTCCGAGAGCTTTCCCCCAATCGCGAAGAATCAGTCTGTTGTGGTGGTGGCGGTGGGGTGATTGCCATTAAGGAGGCTGACCCTGTCCGTTATGCTGCCTTTGAACTGAAGATTCAGCAAATGCAGCGTGTGGGCGCCCAAACGGTTGCCATGTCTTGTTCGAACTGTCGGTTGCAATTTACCGATTGTGTGCAACACTTCAACCTGGATGTTAAGGTTGCCGGTCTGAGTCAGCTTGTTGCTGATGCATTGATTGAGGAATAAGGAGTGCTCTATGGCAACTCGATTGGTCATTGATCCAATTACTCGTATTGAAGGACATCTGCGTATTGAGGCAAGCCTGGATGCGGATAACAAAGTGGCGCAGGCTTATTCTTCCGGAACGATGGTGCGTGGCATTGAAATTATCTTGCGGGGACGGGATCCGCGTGATGCCTGGGCCTATGCACAGCGTGCATGTGGTGTTTGCACAACGGTGCATTCGTTTGCTTCCATCCGGTCCGTTGAAGATGCGTTGGGTATTCAGATCCCTGTGGCAGCCAATCTGATCCGCAACTTGATGATTGCACAGCAGTATGTGCATGATCACGTGATGCATTTCTATCATCTTCATGCATTAGACTGGGTTGATGTGGTGGCGGCGCTTCAGGCAGACCCGGCCGAAACCTCAGCCATTCAGCAAAAGATTTCGCCCTGGCGCAATTCATCGGTTGGCTACTTTACCGAGGTGCAACGGCGTGTGAAGGCGATTGCTGAAAGTGGGCAGCTTTCCATTTTTGCCAGTGGGTATTGGGGGCATCCTGCTTACAAGTTGCCGCCGGCGATTAACCTGTTGGCGGTTGCTCACTATCTGGAAGCACTGGATTGGCAGCGCGATGCGACAAAGATTCATACCATCTTTGGCGGCAAGAATCCACACCCCAATTTTGTGGTTGGGGGGGTGCCTTTCCCCATTGATCTCAATAGCGATACAGCACTGAATGCCGAGCGCCTTTCGATCATCAGCGACTCAATTGACCGGATGATTGAATTCGTGGATCAGGTCTATTTGCCCGATTTGCTGGCGATTGCTCCTTACTATTTGGAATATGGCGGTTTGGGAGAAGGGTTGGGCAATTTCTTGACCTGGGGTGAATTCCCGGCCCCCGATCATCATGACTTATCCAAATTCCTGGTGCCGCGAGCCGTCATCCTCAACCGCGACCTGAAGAATATTCAGGTGCCAGAGCCGTCCGACTTTACCCGAATGCAAGAGTATGTGGCGCATTCGTGGTATGAGTATGAAGCGGGTGATCAGGTCGGTCTGCACCCCTGGCAGGGCGAGACGAAGTTCCGCTATACCGGCCCCAAACCTCCCTATGAAGAGCTGGAAGTGGAGCAAAAGTATTCCTGGCTGAAGGCGCCGCGCTGGGCTGAGACGCCGATGGAAGTAGGCCCGTTGGCACGCGCTTTGGTGCTGTATGCGACCGGGCATCCACAGACTGTGGAATTGGTCAACATGGTGCTTGGCAAGTTAAACGTGCCGGTTGATGCGCTCTTCTCCACCTTGGGGCGCACGGCAGCTCGGGCAATTGAGACGAAAGTCTTTGCCGATTCGTTGCGCACTTTTTATAATCAGCTGATTGCTGAAATCAAGGCCGGCAACACCAGCACCTTCAACGGTGAAAAATGGGAGCCGATTACCTGGCCCGCACGTGCCCAAGGCTTTGGCTTCATGGAAGCTCCGCGTGGTGCTTTGGGACATTGGATTGTGATTGCCAATGGTAAGATTGAGAATTATCAGATGGTGGTGCCGACCACTTGGAATGGCTCACCGCGCGATCACAAAGGGCAGGCCGGGGCGTATGAAGCATCGCTGGTTGGCACCCGTCTGGAAATGCCCGAATGGCCGCTGGAAATCTTGCGCACCATCCATTCCTTTGACCCCTGTATGGCCTGTGCCATTCACATGGTGGATGCCGAAGGCAATGATGCCGGTGAAGTTGCCACGGGTCTCAGTGTTTGCAGCTTTTGACCGATGAGTGCTGCAACGCGCAAAGTGGTCTTAGGTTTAGGAAACCTGCTCAATCGTGACGAGGGGTTGGGCGTCCAGGCACTCAAGCGCCTGGATGCCCAGCTTGGGCAGCGCACCACTGCCGAATTGTTGGATGGCGGTGTGTTGGGGCTCAATCTGCTGATGATTGTTGAGGAATGCAGCCATTTGTTGATTTTGGATGCGGTGAATGTGGGCAAACCGCCGGGAAGTGTGGTTGAACTGCGCAAAGAGCAGATCCCGCTTTACGCCGGCGTGAAAATGTCACAGCATCAAGTTACTTTTCAAGAAGTGCTTGGGCTGGCCAACATACGCGGTTATTTGCCCGAGCATTTGCATTTGGTTGGCATTCAACCTTTGGATCTTTCCATTGGGTTAGATCTCAGTCCAGTGGTTGAGCTGGCTATTCCACAAGTCTTGACTCGAGCTGAGCGGGTGTTGCAAGAATGGGGTTTGTTAATTCAATCATAAGGAGTGCGTGCAATGGATTTTTATTTTCTCGATGCGGTTTCCTGGCAGCATAGTCAGGCTTTGTATCATGCGGCGGCGCATTTAGGCCGTGAAGCTTTGTTGGTGCTTCGTCCTGCAAGCCCATATGTCTGCATTGGGTTTCATCAGGATGCACAGCAGGAAATTGACCTGGCATTTGCTGAAGCCAATCACATCCCTGTCATTCGCCGCGAGGTAGGCGGGGGCGCTGTGTATCTAGATGGCAATCAATTGTTTTTCCAGCTCATTATCCGGCACGACCATCCGCAAGTGCCAAGTGATGTGGCGTCGTTTTATCGCAAGTTTTTGCAACCTGTCATTGACACGCATATTCATTTTGGCGTGCCTGCGGCTTATAAGCCGGTTAATGACATTATTGCCAATGGCCGTAAGATTTCTGGCACGGGCGCAGCGCAGATTGGTGAGATGTGGGTCTTGGTAGGCAATTTCATTTTGGATTTTAACTATGAAATGATGACGAAATGCTTGCGTGTGCCGGATGAGAAATTCCGCGGCAAAGTCTATAAAACTATGCAAGACAACCTGACCACTTTTCGGCGTGAGGTGTCTGTGATTCCAACCAATGAAGAATTGGCAAAGGAACTGGCGCGGCAGTACGAGCCTTTGTTGGGCAAGCTAACCTGGCATACCGCGGTAGATGAAGAACTGGTGCGCAAGGCAGAAGAATTGCTGGCGGAAATGGATACTCCCGAATGGTTGATGGCCAATGATCGCCGCCGTGCGGATGTTCGGCAGGTGAAAATTGCTGAAGGCGTTTACATCTTGCAAAAAGTGTTCAAGGCAACCGGCGGCCTCATTCGCATGACGGCAGTGCAACGTGACAATCGGTTGTATGAGGTGCACATTTCGGGTGACTTTTTCTTCTTCCCGGCAGAGCGTTTGAAGGACTTGGAACAGGCTTTGGAAGGGGTTGAAGCGCAAACAGAGGCAATTACGGCAGCTGTGGATGCATTCTATCAGCAATATGCGGTCGAATCGCCGGGGGTGTTGCCGGTTGACTTTGCCCGTGCTTTGGTTGGCTAAGACGAAGCTGTTTTTGAGACAGGCGATAGGCAACAATCACACAGCCCAGCGGAGAAATTCGCTGGGCTGTGTTATAATTCAGGTGCCGAAGGTGGGAATCGAACCCACATTCCTTTCGGAACACGATTTTGAGTCGTGCGCGTCTGCCTATTCCGCCACTTCGGCTTGGTAAGTCTAAGTATACTCACTTTTTTCGAAAGGGTCAAGGAAAATGCGCCTGGGAATTATTGGTCTTCCCCAATCGGGCAAAACAACGCTTTTCAACGCACTCACACGCAGCTCGCAGCCAACCGGTGCCTCAACGGGTCGCATCGAAGTTCATACCGGTGTGGTGGATGTTCCCGATCCGCGGGTAGATCGCCTTTCGGCGATGTTTAAGCCGAAGAAGACGATTTATGCCAAGGTGACCTATGCCGATGTGGCCGGGTTGGATGGCAGCGCCTCGCGCGCCGGCATTTCTGGC
>Ga0116191_1004238_pt1 | contig 10260 bp, 11 predicted proteins | sample AD_UKC111_MetaG_FD_89897 | JGI IMG/M metagenome (GOLD analysis project Ga0116191, IMG submission 89897) | Active sludge microbial communities of municipal wastewater-treating anaerobic digesters from Hong Kong - AD_UKC111_MetaG | ecosystem: Engineered > Bioreactor > Anaerobic > Digestate...
ACAAACTGTCTCCTATAGGCAACAGGGGATAGGTATCCAAGCCTCTTCTGTCTCCGTTGCCGATTGTAAAATACCTCAATATATTCTGTAATTTCCCTGATTGCCTGTTCCCTTGTTTTATAAGGATTTCTTTGAGCTTCCTACACAAGAAAGTTTGCCCTTTTTTTCTGCCCTTATCCAATAGGTTATGGTTGACTTAGGGACAGATAATATACGTGCAACCTCCGATGCCTTCATCCCACCCTTTGTGATCATCTTCACTGCTTCTTCCCTGAGTTCTCTTGTGTAAACTGCGTTAGGGATCTTTTCCATGCTAATACCTCCGTTCTGTATTGTACATCAACTTTGGTATCCACGAAAAGCATTATATATCAAGATCTAAGCGCTATATCATTTAAGACTAAGGTGGCATCATGAATGTTCGTTGACCGCAGAACAGGAAAATCGCTACCATCTTCCTTCGGCGGTGAACCCCAGATTCCGCTTTGGTATTCCTCCAATACTGCTGATAAACTAGTTTCCAACCACTTCATTCGACTGCCTCCACGCCTATCGAAGATTGACGATTTATGAATGCCGATTGCATGCCGCTTTTCGAAATCATCAATCTGAAATCATCAACCATCAATTCATCGCTCCTTTTTCAGCTCATCCATGAGCCACAAGATCATTTGCGGCTCATAATATGGCATTGTGTGATCCACAGGGCTTGTTTCCGGCTCACACATGATCCATGTCCTCCAGACTCATGATCCTCAACAAAGGTGCGAAAACCCATCTTGTCCCCTGCCGCCCCTTTGCCTCCGTCAATGGTCGCAGTAGGTTTTCTTTTGCCAGGGCATCAACGATCCGCTTGGCGGTGGGCAGGGGAATGGTGGTCTTTTTCGCGAAACCGGCGGTGGTAAAAATTGGCAGGTAAAATATGGCGTCGATGGTCTGGACAGCATACTGGGATCGAGTAATGGCGGGGATACGTTGCTTCATTTCCTCGTACAGGCTTATGATGGCCTTCGCCTTTTGGATGTTCTCCCTGGCCTGCTCTATGACGGCATGAAGAAAAAACCGAATCCATCCGTTCCAATCATCTCTTTCTGAAATGGCGTTCAGCGCCTGGTAGTATTGCGCCCGGTTTCGCTCGAGATAGGCGCTCAGGTAAAACATGGGTCTTGAAAGGAGTTTTTTATCAAAGAGGAAAAGCGGCACGAGCATCCTGCCGATGCGGCCGTTGCCATCCAGAAAGGGGTGGATCAATTCAAACTGGGCTTTGACTACCGCAAGCTGGACCAAACGGTCTTTTTCGTCTTGGTGAATATATTTTTCCCAATTATCCAGCGCCTGCGTCATGACATCCGCAGTAGGCGGGATGAATGTCGCTTCTTCCATGGTGCACCCTGCTGGGCCGATCCAGTTCTGTGTCCGTCTGAATTGCCCTCGGGCCTTGTTTGCTCCTCGCACGCTATCCATAAGGATATTGTGGAGTTCCAGAATCAGGCTCAAACAGAGGGGCTTCTTGTCGAGAAGTTCGACCGCCTTGTTGACGGCGGTGCGATAGTTGATGATCTCCTGGATGTCCGCGCGTTTTGCCGGCGCGATCTTACGAGTTGTGTCGGCCTCGAATTCCAGAACCTCCTCAAGGGTGGCCTGGGTACCTTCTATTCGTGAAGATAGAACCGCTTCCTGGGTGGTCAGGGGTGAAAGCAACAGAACCGGATTGACCATTGTTTCCAGAATGCCGTCATAACGGGCCAATGCGGCATTTGCCTGGGCAATGGCCGACACGTGAGATGTCCAATCGATGGATTCAGGCGGCAACTTTTGGGGGATGTATGGTTTCTTCATTATTGCTCTATCTCCTTAAGCAGTTTCTCCAATCCCTCGGCGATCTCACGCTCGATGGCCAACGTCTCCCGAATGAGCTGCGCAGGGTCTTCATCTGGCGCTTAGTAGCGATGCGGTCGTGCGCGCCTCGCAAGCCTGCTCCTGCAAGCGGGCAACCACTCTCTCTGCGGCAGCCTGACCACACAGCGCGGTGTGTAAAACTCGCTGCTCTTTTTGCCCGCTCTGGTTAGGGTGTCTATTTCTCTTGATTCTCAAAGGTTGCAATATAATCTTCCTTGCTCATCACAGTATCAAACAAGCCAATCTGCACATCTCCTTCATGCCGGTTGATGCCAGTATAAACCAAGCTTGGATCTTCGTAGCGCTTGAATTTATATACCGCATCGTTCATCAGGGCGCTATTGAAGACCCCCAGGCTCACCAACAACTCAAAATCTGCTACGGTCAGGCCGGTCACTTTTTTGAACAGGCCGGGTTCCAACTGCGTGATGACATCTTTGAGCGTCCGCTCTCGGTAATCGGTCAGGTAGAGAAAGATAGGAATGCGCGCGGCAAACTTGATGAGTTTCTCTTGAATTTGCTTGCGCAGGCTTTTGTATTCCTTTTCCTCTGCGGTGAGCGCTCTTTTTTCTTCCGGCGTCAGCTTCCGGTCGTTAGCCTCTTTCTTGACTTTCTTGACCGCCTCGGATTTGTTGATGATGGTTTCAATCTCCTGATTGAGATTGCGGAACCCTTCGATACTCATCAGCGCATCCATCGCTGCCTGATTGTCCATCAAGCGGCGCAGGGTCTCGTCGTCCACGTTGACCAGCAGGGCGCTCTCCCAGCGTTTTGCCAGTAGCGTGGCAGTAGTGCCGCTCATAGCCATATCCAGGATCCCGGCGGCGTCGATCTGCTTCATGGAACTGCCGTCGTAGGCCAACACGGGCAGGAAATTGATAAACTCAGCTACCTTGGCTTCGGGGCTTGCGGTTTCGTCCACATTAAGACGGCTGGCATACTCCACGATCTGGCGCAGGGCGCGATCTGGAGCAAAATCGAAAATGTAACATTCACGCTTGATGATTTCTTCGTCGTTGGGGTGCGCGCCATCCGGGTTTCTCACGGTCCACGGCGATTGCACGCGGAAAGAGGCCTGGAAGTAGGTCTCCGGGCTCGAAGAGTTGCGGAGCATAAAAATGCCTGTCCAGGGCCTGACGGTTACGCCGGTAGTCAATTTCCCGCAGGTCAAAGTAATGGTCTTGGTTGTCAGTGGATCGCCCATCGCCCGCAGAACCGGCTCTATTGCGGCCACTCCAATCCCCGCATCCGCTCCTGCCGCTACAATGACCTTATAGTCGTGATAGAACCTGTTCTGCCGCTGCTCGAGCAGGTTTTTCATGGCATGACAGGAAGCCACACTGGGCAGGAACCACATTGTGTGCAAGAGCACATTGAGCAGGCGCACATCAGAATAAGGCAGGGGCGGCTTTTTGGCTCCGAGCTTGAGATTGTCCACTGTTGTGGGCAGATAAGAGCCGCGAATCAAATCCAGCCATTTTTGCACTTCCTCTTCATATTTGAAGCGTGCAAATAGGCCCCGCCCCTCGGCGGAGAAAAAAATATTCAAATCAAATTCATCAAATTCGCCTTCAAGTGCTATTTCTCTTATAGAATCGGGAAGTTGATAGGTCAACAAAACCATACGGGGAAGCATGGCATAGGGGTTTTCGTCGCTTTTCCAAGACTCCTTGGCGCGCTGTTCATCGGAATAGGTCCAGTTGAAGATCTGCTCCTCGATGAATTCCCCAGAGGCGATGGCGCGAAACGGCGTGCCGGAAAGATATAGATAATGGTCCGTGGTTATGGGCAGGATATCTTCAATCTCTTCCGTGGTCTCTTTCAAAAACTCCGCTCCTTGCCCCTTGGCAAATTTCACCTCTTCTTCTTCTTCCGCCTCGAACAGATCTTTGGCTTTTTCACGCCAAGCACCGTAGTGGTATTCATCGAGAATCACGCAATCCCAGTTTGTGGCGTGCACCCATTCGTTTTTCGTCTTGATGCCACCGGTGCTGGGGTTGCGGCCAAGATAGTCCTGAAATGAACCAAAGCATACGATGGGGTTTTTCTTGTCAGCCTCTTCATAGGTTAAACCTCCGGGCTTGATAAACTGCCACCCCTTAAAATCCACATGATTTCTTAGGTCTGATTCCCAGGCGCTCTGCACGGCAGGCTTGAAGGTGAGCACCAACACCTTTTTCCAACCCATCTTTTTTGCAAGTTGGTAGGCGGCAAAGGTCTTGCCGAAGCGCATCTTGGCATTCCAGAGAAAATGAACCGGTTTGTTCTTGTTGGCTTTGTCCTTTTTAAAATTGCGGAAGTAGGCGGCGGTCTTTTCCACCGCTTCCTTTTGTTCAGGCCACATGGCAAAATTAAGGGTACGTTGTTCTTCATTGAGTTCCCCACGCTGAATTGCCAGAATGGCGGCGCGCACATCTGTAACCGAACATTTAAACCATTCGCCTAAAGGGTTTTGGATGCCTCGCTTACGCAAGTATCGATGCACATCATGATCAATAAACACTGTGCCGTCGTTTTTCATGGCCGATTCTTCCAGCACGATGCGATAGGGAGGCTCACCAGGCTTTAAGGTGGGATATTGCGCGGCTACCCGCTCCCGCACGTCTTTGGTTGTGTAGCCGATCTTGAGCAGGCCTTTATATTGGGGATGAGTGTCTTCATAGGCATATATTTTTGGGACAGCCCCTGGGCGCTGGGGAAAGAAGTCGTTACTCATCGTCTTTGTCTCCACTGTTCATGGGGCGAACAATAGCCTCAATAAAATTAATTTCTTCTTTCGTCAGACCGAAATGTTTATAGAGTTTTTCGTCAGTCCAAGTTTTGGTCATTGGCAAAAGCGGAACAAAGGCAAAGCGTTCTCTTGTGACGTCTTGAGTGTTTTTTAGAAGACCGACCAAAAACCGAAGGAATTTTGTACAAAGATAAGAGGCAAGGTTCTCTGCCTCGCGTTTCGTGTCATACGCACCAACAACGATATATGTTTCTGTGCAGGCACTCGGTGGATCTGCAACGATCGGTTTACCAATAATTGATCGCGGGAACTCACCTTCTGAACCTGCACCATAGCCCCTCGATATAAGTACCTTCCATTTATCAATCAACTCTAATCCAATCTGTATATCTGTTTTTTGAATCTTCCCTACCGCCTTGTTTGCGTATAAGGTTATAGACCCACTCTTTGCCGGCTTGACAAAGGTCGGTAAACCAAAAGGCTTACGTGGCGATACTTGCTCACTCATTGAAGGGTAATTCTTAGCCTTCACTTTTTTAAGAATAGAGATAGCTTTGTTGAAACGCACGAAAATATCGTATTCACCCAAAGGTCTTCTCATTGTATCTACTATGTCATTTATATGTGTGGTTACCTGGCAAGGCCCATTATAATCCCGTTCCCATAAAAAATAACAGACTCCACCGGCGATATACACACCGGGAAAGACCTCAGAAGCAATGGGATAATCCACGAGTTGAGAAATTCGTGTGTCATGCAACATCGCTTCACGGAAATCATCCAAGCCTTTCCCGCCTGCAAACCAGCGTGACGGAATAATCATCGTAAGGTATCTTGGCATAATTTTTTTTGCCTGTTCAACAAATCTTTGATAAATTGGCGAGGCACTTGCTCCAAATCCCCCATCACTCAACTGATACGGCGGATTGCCAATAATGACATCGAATTTCATCTTGAAAATCTCCTCCGGTTTATTGGTATGAATAAATTCATAGGCGTGCGATTCCAGTGACGGATCGCGGTCATATTCGCTCTTTGCCGCGCCGCAAAAGGCGCACCGTTCGCCGTTCCATTTGTGTTTCAACCGCTTGAAACGGATGTTGCCTTCCGGTACCTTGAAGGCATCGCAGACCGAGTATTTGCCATCGGCAGTCTTTGAACAATATAGACTCCGCCGTGTAAGCAGGGCAGTGATATCGGTAATAGCGATGCCGTAAAGCTGCTTGGTGAAGATGTGGTTGATGCGCTCCTGAAGATCGGGGATTTTTCCTTCCAATCCCTTTAACAGCCTATTGGCGATCTCTCTCAAAAAAACACCGGTCTTGCAGGCAGGATCAAGAAAGGTGGCTTGGGGATCGCTCCAGATTTCAGTCGGCAATAAATCCAGCATCTGGTTTGCCACCTGCGGCGGGGTGAATACCTCATCACTGCTTAGGTTGGCAAGACACGAAAGCACGTCCGGGTTGTAGTTACTGTTCATCTTTTTCTCCAAGTTTCAGAAAATGAACAGGAGGGTATTCCTTCAACGGTGTAGGGATGAACACATCCTCCCCAAGGTCGGAGAATAGAGGCAGTTCCTTAATGCTTCGGTGTTCCATCAAACTATGAAAAGTAAAATCGCGGCGTTTCAGCATATTGCCTTTAACTAATGCCCATTCAGAAAAAACAATCGGTTCTTGCTTATCCCCCACTGTCTTGAGTGTCAGGGCATCACCCCAAATTATATTAAGACCAAGGATAAAACGCGCCGTCTTTCGGCATTTCTCCTTGGTGGTGTTAGTGAACAAACGGCTATAAACCGAATCAAATATATTAAAAATCCTTTGGCGGCATTCGAGGACATTGTCTTCCAAGATGTCAATACCATAAATCGAAGATACGGCGAGAATAGCATACCGTTCAAATTCCGGTTGTGATTTGTGGTATCGTTTTTCAACAACCGCTAACTTGCGTTCCAGTATTACAGATAAAAAATTGCCCGTGCCACAGGCCGGCTCCAGAAAGCGTGAGTCAATGCGCTCGGTCTCCTGCTTGACCAGATCGAGCATGGCATTAACGATTTCCGGGCTGGTCAAGACCTCGCCATAGTTGGCAACACGCTGTTTGGATTTTATCTGTGCATTCATTTTCTTATTTCCATATGATTAGAGGGAGTTAAGCCCTTTCTTATGAAATTGTACCGCCACCAAACAGAACCCCCTATTACAACAAGCTTTAATTTCCCCTTACCGCCCATACCCTTTCCTGTTTTCAATTTCCTGTGGCGTTGTGCATGCCACCAGGAGCCGTCGCGCCCACCAGAGATGTAGCGTCGAAATGTGCCCCTTAGCCCGGGGCTCTCTCGAAGCCGCTTTCCCGACCGAGTTTACGAACAGGTAATCTTCTATGAGTCTGCGGTCGTCAGACATGAAGGATCTCCTCTTCGGTAATCGGCAACTCATCGCTTACCTTGGCCCTGATCCAGCTCAACATGTTCAGGTTGCGCACCGTCATTGCGACCTCTTTTTCATCAAGAGGTGGTCTGCGTTTCTGCTTCCACTTCATGACGGCATCGAGAACATCCTTTTCAGTGGGTTTTTCTTTGAGACGTGCCTTTACCTCCTGAGCGGCGAAATACACCGTGGCAGCGACTTCGGCCTGCTGAGTATTTATGCGCATGAAAAGGTCTGCAACTTTGTTTATAATCGGCTCCCACTCTCTGATCTGCGGCTCATAAGCCCTGCGCGCGTCGAGGAAGGTTTGGCCCACATGTATGGCGAACATGCGCCCCAGTTGTTCTTCGCGTATAAGACTGTTGTTCACCAGGGCAGTGATGCGCTCTTTGAGAGCAGGAGCATAGGGACCGAAACTTCCCCTCTGGTACTTCAGCCCAGTTGGGATGCCGCACTCGGTGGCAAAATAGGCGATTTTCTGGAATGTCGTTCTTCCCACAGGCCAATGAAACGGCTCATCTTCGATACGCTTGAGCACATCCACAATCGCCAACCATGCAGGCTCGATTTTGTAAGGCGCCTCCTTTTGTGGCATCGCTTGCTGCGAGTCATCGAGAAATGAAGGCAGCAGTTCCTCATGGGGTGTGCCAAACGGTGCATAAAGCTCAACTGGAATATCCAAGTTCTTCAAATGCCTGTAAAGAGTCGGTCCGACCACGCGCCATTCCAGCTGGCCATGCCCACAACCAAGGGGAGGCACTGCGAGTGAAGTGATACCCCACTCTTTGTAATACTTCTGAAGATAACTCAATCCTTCCACAATATCCTCAAGCCGCGAGACCGAACGCCAGTGATCTTTAGTTGGAAAGTTGAGAATCCAGGGCGGAAACATGTACTTGAAAAGATAGGGGCGGCCGAGGCGAACCTGCTTTGCCTTGCACCGCCGGATATAATCTTCAAACATTTCTGGAAAGCGTTTCTTGAACTCCAAGGCCACGCCTTTTCCCATGACCCCGACGCAGTTCACCGTGTTGACCAGGGTTTGCGCCTTTGATTCAAACATATCGCCTACAATGACTTTAACCATGGCTCTCTCCCTATCTGAAAAAAAGATGGCTTTTAATCTCAATTGCTATGCCTTTAACCAGACCTTCCAATACTGACTTGGCTTCCTGGCACGCAACGTATGCCCCTGTAATGTAGACCGAATCCACCTTGTCCGGCACCAGCACTTCGGCGCACTTAGCTGCCTTTTTTTGCCATTCTGTAATTTGGCCTGGATCGGTCCAGTATTCTGCAAACGTCCATTCCTTATTGACAATTTCCAAACCATTAGGTGCGGCCTTGAAAATGGCATATTCGCTGGACGCATTTCTGTCGCAAACAACAACTCCGGGAAGGTCAATCACCTTAGGGCTGACTCTCAAGACACAAAGCTCCTCGAACTGCGCCTGACGTTTGTACATCATGGGATTTCTTGCGCAAATGTAAAGGTTAGCATAATCATGTAGTCTTTTACCACCAGGAACGGTCACTCTCGCCCTTCGGTCCTGAATCTCGTTCATTGCCACCGATTTATGTGGGACACACTTGGTCCGATTGTGAGATAAGATTCCCTTCTCGAGGATTGAAGGTACATTAGCAATGGGAGTAATGTAATGCAGCTCTGTTAATTCATGGCGTTCCATTAACTTATCCCATCCCTTGAGATGCTACCGTCATCACAGCCTCTGTCGGTATTTCATAGAACCTTGCAGCCACGATCTCACTCTTGGCGTGGTCGAGCTTGGCAATGGGATTGTGGATGCGCACGATTTCGGGGGAATCACTCAAGGGATCCCACACAACATAGAGCCAGTAGGTCTCGGCAAGTTGCGCCGCCTTATACCACTCGTTGGTGGTCAGCCTGACCGGCTGCCCCCGCAGGCGTCCTTTGACCTCGACTCTCTTGACAAAGACATCGCCGGTGGCAACATCTGCGATCTTGTGGGCGCGGATGCCCGAAAGACTTACGGCAAACTGTTGGTCATGGGCATAAGCCAGACGGATTCGGGTCGACTCGATCAGGAGTCGAAGCTTCTCGGCGTCCACAGGAGTTTCTGCTTTGGCTTCGTCAGGCCCCTTTCCAATGACAGCCAAGAACTCTTCCGCGGAGATGACGGCCTCTTCTAAAGAGCCGTCGGGAAGTCGAACACGACACTCATAACCTGCCGAATCATCAGGACCGAGCGGACGCGCATCCTCGAGAATCACGGGAACATCGAAATGTCCAGGAAGGGATATCCGCTGTCCGATCTGAGATGTGAGCAGACTGTTACTCATTCACTCCCCTCTTCAGTGAACGTGTCTTTGCTGTTGAGCGATTTGTCTGACCTTTCGAGGAGGGTCGGCTTTGGACGGAATTTGGAATATTTTCTTGCCCTGCCTGCCGCGACGCTCGCCTGTCTGCCGCCGCTCGGCGACAGGCAGGCGGCGCAGACAGGTCGTTGTCTTGGCGCACCCATTCGTCTATTTTGGATAGCTTTAAATGAAAGAGCCGTCCCACACGGTGAGCAGGGAGCCCTTGTTCACTAACCCATCTATAAACCGATCCTTGGCCACCCCAAGGTGGGCGGTCACATTGTCGATGCCAACCCAGCTTTCTGGACCCCCCCATTTCAATCCTCTCGTCATTTGTCAGAATCATTGACAATGTATTCCAACCAAACCAGACATAAGTATACGCTCCAGGTCCATTCCAGTCAAGGACAAAAGGACAAACTGCCGGAATACCGGGAATCTGCTATGTAGATTGCTCCAGATGGCGACCAGTTACCGGTGTTTCAACGCCAGCTCCTGCTGAATAGCCCCTTAAAGCTCCCGGTCCAGCGATCCCCTACCACATAGAGCCAAGCGGGAAAACCGGCTCCGATGATCTGGACAAGGACCAGGACGCGACGGTAGAGGCATGGACCGCCGTCTGCCTGTGCGTGCCCGCACGCGGACAGGGAGTGGAATCCCGCCAGAGGGTCAACCTGCCTGCTTTGCGCCAGCGCGGATAGGTGGCTGGAGTTAGGTTTCATGATTGTTGAAGAGAAGAAGCTAAAAGCCCCCTGTCAATTTCTTATTAATTCATTGTTTTACAAAAATAAGCTTATCCGTGTCAAATCCCAATGATTTTGCCTTCTTAATCAGTTCAGTTTTTATTGATTCATCCAT
>Ga0116191_1004242_pt1 | contig 10256 bp, 8 predicted proteins | sample AD_UKC111_MetaG_FD_89897 | JGI IMG/M metagenome (GOLD analysis project Ga0116191, IMG submission 89897) | Active sludge microbial communities of municipal wastewater-treating anaerobic digesters from Hong Kong - AD_UKC111_MetaG | ecosystem: Engineered > Bioreactor > Anaerobic > Digestate | place...
CATCCGGTCTGTCGGTCGAAATCGTTGGGGTTCAGGTTTATAGTAGCGGAGCATAATTTCGCATACTTCCACAAATGCAAAGTCGTTTTTCCTGAGCGCAATTAATAGCCTTTCCACCTGGTTTGCGGTTGGAAGAATACTGCCAAAGAATCCTCCGGATTTAAGCGCACATCGAACTTGAGGAATGTAGTCCTCGGGGTTGGGTAAATCCAGAAACAATGCGTCCACACCGGTCTCATCGAATCCCGATTCAATACTTTGTAATTTTAATTCGACCCGATCCAAAAGTCCAAGCCTATCCAGGTTGCGGCGCGCCATGTTTTGCATATCCGGACGAACCTCGTAGGAAGTCACCCTCCCTTCCGAGCCAATAATATATGCAAACGCACAGGTCAATGCCCCTGAGCCAGTACCCGCTTCGACCACATGCTGACCGGGACCAATCCCCATGTTCACAAGAATAAATCCCAGTTCTTTTGGATAAATGATTTGTGTGTTCCTTGGAAGTTCCCTTAATACATCCCCAATGGGGGGCTGCAGAAGGAAAAACGGGCTCCCGTTATGGCTGAATACCTGGCTGCCCCAGGGCATACCGATTAACTCATCATGTCTCAAAATACCACGATGCGTATGAAATACCCCTCCCTTGACAAGTTTGAGTATAAAATGCTTGTGTCTTAACCCAACAAGTTCTGCCAGGTCTCCTTCACAAGCATGGGTACCATGCAGGTTCCAGGTCACGTATGCTCCTATTCTTCCATCAAATGTTTTCGGAAGAAATCCGTGATTGCATTATAACAACGAACCCTGTTTTCATATTTGAGCACATCGTGCCCTTCATTTTCAAACATGAGATAGTCAACTGTCTTTCCCTGCGCTCGGAGGTGTTCCACCAAATCCCGCGATTCCTGCTCAACCACCCTGGGATCGTTCTTGCCCTGAATAACCAATAGGGGGCACGCCAGTTGGTCAACATAAGTTTTGGGTGAACGCTCAACCAAAAATTCGCGGTCTTTGTCAACATCACCAAGGGCAATCCGATAATATGGCTTCCAAGTCTCAGGTATCCGTTGCAGGAAGGTCAACAAATCAAACGGACCAAACATATCCACTGCAGCTTTCCAAAGATTGGGGTGTCTGAACGCCTGAACAAGCGTCATATACCCGCCATATGATCTTCCCACAACACCAGCGCGATTGGTATCAACCCGGGGGTGATCTGCAAGAACCTTTAATGCGTGGACATGGTCCAATCGATCCTGTCCTCCCCAATCCCGGTCAACCTGTTTTGTATAATTCAAACCATATCCAGTACTGCCGCGCACATTCGGGACAAAAACGGCGAAACCATTCAATGTCAGGAACTGAATAATGGGCATCGAAAACCAGGCAAAATCCGGGCGCTCCTGGCTTTGGGGTCCACCGTGAATGTAATAAACCAGTGGCAATTTACCTGAATAACCCAGATCATCCGAAGGAAGATATAACCTTGCGGATACCCTTGTTCCATCATGCGAGATAAATGATGCATCTTCACCGGTGGAAAGTAAGTGGACAGGAATTCCCAGTACCTTTTCGTTCGTATGTCTTTCCAGCACACTTTTTCCAGTGCGTTTCAATGTGTAAATCTGGGTTGGTGCTACAGCATTTGAGAAACTAAACGAAAACTGGTCTGTGATCTTATCGTAGTCAGAGGAAAATAATACTCCATTGGCAAGTTCTGCCTCTCCAACAAGCACCTGGATGATCGAGAATTCCTTATGGATTGGATCCAGTTCAGCTTCATATAACCACGAACAACCATCGATGTTGAATTCCATTGAGAAGCGATTATCAATAAGGTGCTCCATGGAAACTAGTTCGCCAACACCTTGGTGAATCAGTCCTTTCATAGTCACAGGGATCAGTTGTCCCGGTTGATCCATGTTCAATAGAACTGGACTATAAGTATCCTCAAAAACTGAAGATGTCATCACCAGGGTATTAGTATCCTCCAGGAAATGGATATTACCGATGGAATTCAATGGCACAACCTGCCCCTCCTCGCGATCTTCCCACGGAATTCCATATAAAACCCGCTGAGGTTGATTTTCCTCTAATAAATAAAGGACACCATCCCCGACAGAATACCCTTCCACCAGGGCGATTTTTGTGTGGTCAGAATTATTGGCTGCCGGGTATTTTCCATAGGGACTGGAAGCAATTTCCTGCAGCGTTCTGGTTTGCAGGTTTGCTTTATATGTCCTGACAACCTCTTCTGTTCGTGACGCCGCTACCAAATAACAAATATTCAAATCTTGGTCGCAACCCATTAGAAAAACCTGGGTTTTTTCAAATGTTTCCTCAAATGCCGGCTCTGGGAATCCCCCATCCATTGGAATAAACATGGGTTGGTAATTTTCATCACCATCTCTGTCCAGCATAACAAGGATTTTTTGCAGCATGGGGAAAACATAAAAGGGTCTGCCGCCAACCAGGTGGGGATTTTGCATGGCAATATGAGGGGGAATCAGTGGTTCTGGAACGCTTCCTCCATGACGCATCGAATACAAACTCAGTTTTCCACTCAGATTGGAAATGAAATAAATCCGCTCCCCCACAACCTGTGGAGATAAAAATAATCTACTTGCCAGAAAGGATTCAATGCGATACATGATGTTCTCCTTATGCTTTTTTCTCAACCTGAACCAGACTTAACCAATATCCCACACCCAGCACAAGCACGTCCCCTAATATTGCCATCCCCAGATTCAATCCACCGACTTTGGCAAAATCCCATCCAAGACTTTCACCGAGGAAATGCCCGATCCAAAACCCAAACCAACTTAATATGATGTACAAAATCAACCGCCCCAATTTTCCACCTTTCCAGAGGTGGAATAACGCCCCAATTAACGTAGCAATTACAGCACCAAATATATAACCCTGGATTGTCATAACACCTCCTCCGTTTGAGCCGATATGATCACCCCGCCACCAAGCACACGGTCTTCATCATATAAAACCGCCCGCTGACCCGGTGTAATATCCCGGACGGGTTGTTGGAACCTCACTTCCATTTTGCTTTTGTTAATCATATCAATTCTGCCTTGAATGATTGGTGATTTGTATCTGATTTTAACATCAGAAACAAATTGCGCGGCAGGAGCTTCCCCCAGAATCCAATGAAACTGATCCACGATCATCTTGTTGTGTCCCAACTCGGATCTTGTTCCGACAATGAGAGCATTATTTTCCTGATCTTTATCAATTACATATAAAGGCTCCCGATAAGCAATTCGGAGCCCTTTTCTCTGCCCAATTGTGTAATCCGCCAGCCCGGTGTGTTCTCCGATGATTTCCCCTTTTCTGGTGCGGATTTGTCCCTGTTGATTGGTTTGAGGGGCGAAATCACGCAAGAAATCCCGGTAATTTCTTCCTCCAGTAAAACACAAATCCTGACTGTCAGGTCGTTTTGCTGATGGTAATTTATGTTGTTGAGCGAAATTGCGCACAGCTTGTTTATCCATCCCGCCGAGGGGCAGCATGGTTTGGGCAAGCTGATCCTGGTTTAATGCAGATAAGACATAGGACTGATCCTTGCCGGGATCAATACCCTTCAGGATCTCATACATCCCATCTGATCGTTGCATGACTCTTGCATAATGACCCGTCGCCAAATACTGTCCACCCATATCAATAGCAGTCTGTAAAAGAAACCCCCACCGAATCCATTGATTACAGAGAATACATGGATTTGGCGTCAGTCCAGAATGGTAATCAGCAATAAATGTCTGAACGATTCTTTCATAAAATATTTCCTGGGCATCAATGACGTAAAATGGGATTCCCAGCTTTGCGCTGACCCTTCGGGCAACTGTGACCGCATCCGGTGAACAGCACCGGTTATCCTCGTCGAACCCTGGTGGGCTCCATAATCGCAGCATCGCGCCAATTACAGAATACCCCTGTTCCAGCAACAATGCAGCTGCTACAGAACTATCCACTCCCCCGCTCATCCCAACAACAACCCGAATGGACTCATTCCCCATCGGGTTAAACCCTAAAGTTCCTTCGAGCCCTGGATACCATTTCAGGGAGTACTTCCAGGAACTCCATAACATCTTTTTTTGTGGTATCTTTCCCCACGGTGACACGCAGCGAACCCAATGCCAATTCCCGCGGCAATCCTATTCCCAACAATATCTCGGATGGTTGCGGATTACCTGATTTACATGCCGAACCGGATGAGCAACAATAACCAGCCGTGTCCAAAATTGCCACCAAGTGATTCCCATCAAGATTGTCGAACACAAAACTTGCATGATTTGGCAGCCTGTCCACCGGATGACCGGTTAGATAAGAACCCGGAATACCAGCGAGAACCGCCTGTATGATTAAATCTCTCAAACAACGAACATGATCGGACCGTTCCGCCCTTTCGACATCTGATAACCGAACTGCTTCCGCGAAACCAACAATTAAAGGAACATTTGAAGTTCCTGCCCGGTAGCCATTTTCCTGTTTTCCGCCAGTGAGAATGGGGACGGGTTTCCACCCGTTCCTGACATAGAGAGCGCCAACCCCTTTTGGACCATACAGTTTATGTGCCCCAAGGGACAATAAATCCAGCTTGTCATTTTCCACATCAATATCAAGATAAGCAGCAGCCTGAACAGCATCCGAGTGCAACGGCACGCCAAATTCCTGACAAATTCTGCCAATCTGATTAATGGGATTGATCGTCCCAATTTCATTATTACCATAAACAACCGAAACCAATGCGGTTGTTGAGTGTATCCTGGTTTTCAGGTCGTCCGGATCAACCATTCCATGGGAATCGACCGGCAGAAATTCCAACTCAAAACCTTCTTCTTCGGTAAGCCTTTTTGCTGTTTGTAGAACCGCCGGGTGTTCCACGGGACTGATCAGAATGTGGTTGGCATCTCGTAATTTTCGCTGGGAGTGAGCCATACCGCGCAGCGCAAGGTTATCACTTTCAGAGCCACACCCCGTAAAGATGATCTCCTCCGGATTGGAATGAATGAAATTAGCAATTTGTTCTCTTGCGGATTCAATTGCCTGTTCAGAATGCTGCCCTAGCCAGTGAACCGAAGATGGATTTCCAAAGTGTTCACTCCAAAAAGGCAGCATTTTTCCAAGTACACGTTCATCCACCGGGGTGGTGGCGGCATAATCCAAATACACTCGTTTCAACGTCATCTCATTCATCATAAAGTTTATGCAAATTCACATTATAGCACTCCTCGCAATAACAATCCTGATATAATTGCCGTTGGTATTATTCTCAGGATTTTTGAGGGAGGGATCATGTCCTCGATTCACTTTGGTACAGATGGCTGGCGCGGTGTCATTGCAGAAGATTACACCTTTGATAATGTCCGCAGATGCACACAAGGCTTTGCCTCCTACATGCAGCAAATAGGAAAAACGGGACAGTGGATCGTGGTTGGTCACGATAAACGTTTTCATTCCGAGAACTTTGCCCTGGCTGTTGCAGAAGTGCTTGCAGGTAACGGTTTTCATGTCCATCTGACAGATGGCGCCTGCCCTACACCCGTGATTGCATATTCAATTGTTCACTTAAAAGCAGCTGGCGCCATCAATATCACAGCATCTCACAACCCGCCTACCGACAACGGGTTTAAAGTCCGGGATGAAAACGGCGGCGCAATCTCTCCCGAGGGATTAATATTAATTGAAAACCTCATCCCCGAAACGGTTGCAGATGTAAAACGAATGTCCGCCGCCCAGGCACTTACAGATGGCTGGATTGTTAAGTTTGATCCAGCTCCCGCATATATTACACATTTACAGGATTTAATTGATTTACAGCCACTCCGCAACGCCGGACTGCACATTGTAGTTGATGCGATGTGGGGAAATGGAGCGGGATGGTTTACCCGATTATTGGATGGTGGGAAAACCAGGATTACTGAAATCCACAATACCCGGAATCCAATATTTCCTGAGATGAAGCGCCCGGAACCAATTCAACCAAATATTGACGTTGGTCTTAAAACCACCGTTGAGTTGGGAGCGGATGTTTTGTTGATCACAGACGGTGACGCAGACCGGGTTGGCTTGGGTGATGAGAATGGGATTTTTATCAACCAGTTACAGGTTTATGCCCTCCTGGCTTATTACCTCCTTGAAATTCGCGGTGAGAGAGGACCCATCGTCAAGACTCTTTCCACGACCAGTATGCTGGAAAAACTGGCAAAGATTTACAATGTGCCAGTATATGAAACAGGCGTTGGATTCAAGTTTGTCGCCCCTCTCATGCTGGAAACCAACGCCATGATTGGCGGAGAAGAATCCGGAGGGTACGCATTCCGTGGAAATGTGCCGGAGCGCGATGGTATTCTTGCGGGACTTTATATTCTGGATATGATGGTTAAACTCAATAAAACCCCATCCGAATTATTGGCGCTGTTGTTCAGTAAAGTTGGGGCTCATTATTATGACCGCATAGATCGCACTTTTCACGGCAACCGACAGGAACACATCGATCGAATCCTGGCAGCAAAACCAGAAACAATCGGCGGGATCAAAGTACTTGGTCTTGACACCACGGATGGTTTTAAGTTCTGCCTGGAAGACGGCGGATGGTTATTAATCCGATTCTCTGGAACAGAACCTATTCTTAGAGTCTATTGTGAAACAACCCATCAGGATCGCGTCCAGGATATCCTGCAGGATGGGTTAAAAATAACCGGTCTCTCTTAAAAGAAAATGCTGGTTGATACCCATTGCCACTTAAATTTACAGCATTACCAGGATGACCTGGATATTGTTGTTCAAAGGGCAATGGAATCTGGAATTGGGCGAATATTGGTGCCTGGCACTGACCTGCAAACCAGTCAAAAGGCAATTGACATCAGCGACCTGTATCCCATGGTTTATGCTGCCGTAGGAATCCACCCCAATGAAGCAAGAAGCTGGAATTCCGAGACAATTCATATCCTTCGAGAATTAGCCCAACACCCAAAAGTAGTGGCAATTGGCGAAATTGGGTTGGATTATTACAGGGATTACTCAACACCCAAAGAACAGGATGCCATTTTACAGGAACAACTCGCTCTTGCTTCTGAAGTCAACAAACCAGTCATTTTGCATGGCAGAAACGCCTTCAATGCCCTGATTGCTTCTGTTGAAATATGGCTAAAACAATTGCAGGAATTCCATTCTCCGCTAGAAAATCGCCCGGGTGTATTCCATTCCTTTGAGGGGGATGAAATCCAGGTGCTGCGGGCAATAGAATCCAGTTTTCTAATTGGAGTAGCCGGACCCGTGACCTTTAAAAACGCCCGGCAAACACAACAAATAGTTCGTACTTTACCAATAAAATCCATCATCCTGGAAACAGATGCTCCTTACCTGGCACCTCATCCACACCGGGGTACCCGTAATGAACCTGGATACCTGACAAGCATAGCCAGCAAAGTTGCAGAACTTAGAAACACAGACCTCGTGAATATTGAAGCAAGCACCACTGCGAATGCAAATTTACTATTTTCATGGAGTATGACCGTTTGACACCCAATATTACATTCCTTAATCTTGTCCATGATGAACTCCTCGAGGTGGAGACTCTGATTCGCGCCCAGGCGGAAGGCTATCGTCAAGATTTACAGGCTGCCCTCAATCATTTGTTGGGTTCTGGAGGAAAGCGTGTCCGTCCAGCAATTACTTTATTAATTTCCCGGATATTAAATGCCCCCCATGAAAAAATGATCAATCTTGCCGGGTCGATTGAATTATTACATACCGCCACCCTGGTTCACGATGACTTGATCGATGGATCCTTGCTGAGGCGGGGAATTCCCACCTTGAATGCCCGATGGTCTCCCGGCGCAACAGTTCTGACTGGAGATTTTCTGTTCTCCGCTGCCGCAAAACTCGCTGCAGACACCGATTCCATAGCTGTAATGAAAAGTTTTGCGCGCACACTATCCACCATCGTAAACGGGGAAATTACCCAGCTTTTCAGAAGTCCCTGCCAGCTTAACCGGGAACAGTACGAGAGACAAATATATGCAAAAACAGGATCGTTATTTGAGCTCTCATCCGAATCCGCGGCGCTCATATCGGATACGAATTGCGATGTTATAAATGCCATGCGGAAATATGGTTATTTTATTGGTATTGGATTTCAAATCATCGACGATATCCTGGACTTTACGGGTGCCCAGGCAACACTGGGAAAACCCGTTGGCAACGACCTGCGCCAGGGCATCATCACCCTGCCGGCGATAATCCATTTGCAGGATTTTGCCGAAACTCCACTGGTCCAGGAATTTGTTGATCGAACCTGCACACCTGATGATGAGCAAATTGCCCTCCTGGTTGACCAAATCCGCACAAGCGACTCCATTCATAAGGCTTACCTTGAAGCAGAAACGTATGTAAAGAAAGGGATGGAGAAGCTGGATCTATTACCTGACTGTCCTGAGCGGGATGCGCTGGAAGAACTTGCGCAATTTATCGTTCGACGCGACCTTTAAAAACAAAAAATCAGCTTTTATGAGCTGATTTCTCGTGTGCGCTGGGTGGGAGTTGAACCCACACGCCTCTCGGCACATGGCCCTCAACCATGCCTGTCTGCCAATTCCAGCACCAGCGCAAGCACACGTATTATAATCGGGTCTGGTGGTATGTCAAGTTACATCACAAGAAAGGAATATTCTCATGCCAATTGTATTGGACGCAATGGGGAGCGATAATTATCCTGATCCAGAGATCCAGGCTGCAGTTCAAGCCTCTCAAATGCTCCATGAGGAAATTATACTTGTTGGAAAAGAATCATTGATTGCCGGGAAACTGGCTGAATTGAATACCGGTCATCATCCCGTCCGGATCGTGGACGCACCAGATGTATTGGAGATGGGTGAAAAACCGGTGGATGCCGCCCGGAAAAAACCGCGCAACTCCATGGCAGTTGGTTTGGAGTTGGTGAAAAATGGCGAGGCACAAGCCTTTGTTACTGCCGGGAATACCGGCGGGGCGATGTTTAATGCATACAGGACTCTCCGGTTCCTTGATGGAGTCCAGCGACCTGCCATGTGTGCGCTATTTCCTGTGAAGGGGGGCAAAGCCGTCATCACAGATATTGGCGCTAATGCCGATTGCCGCCCGGAATTTCTGCTTCAATTTGCCGTCTTGGGTAGCATCTATGCGCAAAAAATGCTCAACATCCCTAATCCCCGGATCGGATTGTTAGCCAACGGAGAAGAAGCCGGGAAAGGAAATCAACTCGTCCGGGATACCTATCCCTTGCTGGCACAATCAGGTTTAAATTTTATTGGCAATGTCGAAGGCAAGGAAGTTTTTAATGGAGCAGCCGATGTCGTTGTGACAGATGGATTCACCGGAAATGTTCTACTAAAATCAAGTGAAGCGGTGGCAAAATTCCTGTTTGACATGATCAAAGAACAATTAACCTCCACCCCAATAGCCACCCTGGTTGGAGCCATGGCAAAGCCATTCCTGAAAAATATCCGGAAAATCATGGATCCAGCAGACGTGGGAGCCGTTCCCTTGTTGGGTGTCAATGGATTGGTTATGATCGGACATGGTCGTTCAGATGCACGGGCACTAGTGAGTGCAATTCGGGGCGCACATGCTATGATTCAAGCAAACCTGTTAACAGCAATGCAATCTGCCATCCAGGAGCGACTTGCCCAGGTGGATACCGTGATTGCCAGCAAAACCCAGGAAACAACCCTTTAGGTATTGGAGAATCATTACATTATGCGAATTGTCATCAACGAGCAGAAAATCAATAGAAACCGAAAAATTGGTCAGGTATTAACCATTGCAAGCCTGGTGATCCTTGGCATCGGTCTGTTTGTCTCATTCTCAAAGCCCGAGTTATTCTATGTAACATTGGGATCATTAATCATTGGGTTCATCCTGTCCCAGTTTGGGATTTACTATGGCAACCGCTGGGGACGCTCACCTCGCCCGGATGAGGAAATCAGTTCGGCTTTGAAGGGTTTGGATGACCGGTACTCGTTATACCACTACACGACCGATGTGCCCCACTTACTGGTTGGACCCGCTGGCATTTGGGTAATCTCACCATATAACCAGAACGGTGATATTTCCTATAATGCAGAAAAACAACGCTGGGTTCAAAAAGGCGGAAACTGGTACATGAAGACATTTGCCCAGGAAGGTCTTGGTCGCCCCGATCTTGACGCCAAAGATTTACTTTCCACCTCCGAAAAGTACTTTCGGAAAGTATTGAAAGA
>Ga0116191_1004244_pt1 | contig 10255 bp, 8 predicted proteins | sample AD_UKC111_MetaG_FD_89897 | JGI IMG/M metagenome (GOLD analysis project Ga0116191, IMG submission 89897) | Active sludge microbial communities of municipal wastewater-treating anaerobic digesters from Hong Kong - AD_UKC111_MetaG | ecosystem: Engineered > Bioreactor > Anaerobic > Digestate | place...
TAACTCGGAGTATCTCACCTTTTAGTGTCATCATGAAATATCGCCTGTTGAACAAACTTGTTAATGTGTCTCTAAAGGATGCCTCTTCTAATCTCATGTTCGTTGATTTTCAGAATGACATCGTAAACCTGCATGCCTGCTTTTTCTGCAGGAGTTCCTTCCTGGACTCTTTTTACAAACGCACCCGCACCTGTGGGCATGTTTAGTGATTTATAATATCGTTCTGCGTCTGAAACAGCCACACCGAGGTAGCCCCGTATAACTTTTCCTGATTGGATTAGTTGGGGAATAACCTGTTTTGCTGTATTTATAGGGATTGCAAAACCTATCCTATTTGCCCCTAACATAAGTGCCACATTTATACCTATGACTTCGCCTCTTATGTTGGTTAATGGTCCTCCACTGTTTCCGAGATTAATTGCGGCATCTGTCTGGATTAGGTGTTGGAATGTAAGACCTTGAAGTTGCAATTCTCTTAAATTTTCTCTACCTAAAGCGCTGATATGTCCAAAGGAAACTGAACCTTCTAAGCCACGGGCACTACCAATTGCGGCGACGAATTGCCCTACCTTCAACAGGTCAGAATCACCTAATACTACAGGAGTCAATTCTTCTTCAGGTTCAATTTTAACAACGGCAAGGTCGGATTCCGAATCTGCTCCAATAACTTTTGCGGGATATTTTTTACCTGAAAAGGTCTTGACTGTGATTTTATCTGCGTCTTCTATTACATGGTTATTTGTAATGATATAACCATCATTGGAATATATAAAACCCGAACCTGTCCCTGTTACCTTTTGCATACGCTCTTTAAGAGGTTCAGGTGTAGGTTCTTTTTCCTGAGGGACTGGGAGTCCAAATTGTTTAAACAATTCTTCTCTATCTACTGCCACTGCACTGATTTGAGACTCTCGTTCAATGTTTACTACGGAACGACCCACTTTCTCGTGAATTTCTATAAATTTGCCCTCTATTTCTTCAAGAATATCCGCAGAGGCTGTGCTTGCAATAAAAAATAGCATAAGGATTATAGTTTTGATAGTTGCGAGTTTCTTCATTTGATTTTTCATTTTTTACTCCTTTTTTATAGTAGGTGAATCTATTGATTCCAATAATCCTGCTCGAATAGCCGATTGTAAAATTCTATGCGTTATTTTACCACCGTGGAACTGAACATAAAAAGAGTCCCGAACCCTGTAGGCTCCTGTATTAATGCGTGCTTTAAATATATTTAGTCCCATAATGGAAAAAGCCGAAGCCATATCATATAGAAGTCCTGTTCGGTCGCCCGTTTCAATATCTATAACGGTATGAAGTGCAGAAGACTCGTTATCAAAACGAATATAGGTTTGCACAGGCACAAGAGATTTTTTCAGAGCAAACAATTTTGTCTTTGTTTTGTCTACGAGCATCTGAACATCTTTTCCTTCGAGGATAACCGCCTTCAAGGTTTTTTCCAGAGCGATAATCTGCCCCTCGGTTAAGGGTCTATACTGGGGGGCATCTCTTACAAGGAAACAATCTACAACCCAATCATCTTCCCGCGTATATAAGGAGGCATTATAAATATCTATAAGTTGTGAAGCAAAACATCCAGCAATCTGGGCAAACAATCCCTGCTTGTCTCTGGTAGATACAACCAGATGGCTCATTCCAATAGATTCATTTGACCAGCAACGAATAGCCAGTTCGTTGTTCATTGCTTCTTCCAAACAATCCAGATGGATAACTACTTCATCGGGTGTAAAGGCATCCAGATAGCCTGAGCCCATTGAATTTAAGTGAAATTCCAGATCGGCACGAGTTTTATTGGGTGTTTTTTCAAGAATTTGTTCTATTTTTTTTGTAAGAAATTCTTCCTCAGATAAATCTTTTGAAACTTCTTTCTTCAATGTGCGAAGGGTCTTAAAATATAAATTAACAAGAAGTGAACCTTTCCATTCGTTCCAGATATTGGGACCGACTGCATATAGGTCTGCAAAACTGATAATCAATAATTCTTTGAGACGATTTTCTGTTTGCACTGTGGAAGAAAAAGCCTGAACAATCTCTACATCATCAATATCTCTATATAGTGCTACATTTACCATAAGTTGGTGATTACCGACAAGAAAGGCGACATGTTCGGAATCATCTTCGCCCAGGCCCAATCGGTCACAAATGGTTCTGGCTATTTGCACCCCTGCCTCGATATGGCTTTCACCTTCTACTTTTCCAAGGTCATGAAGTAAAATGGATATGACCAAAAATTGAGGGTCTTCAATTTCTTTCAAAACCTTTTTAAGAATATCGCCAACGGTTCCTGACAAACGGGGTATAATCTCCAACGATTCTGACGCCCTTATTATATGTTCGTTCACAGGATAACTATGGAAGTCTTTATATCGGATAATACCCTGAATAGCACCAAATTCAGGTAAGTATTGCGATAAGGCACCTACTTTATCCATCTCACGAAAGGTAAATCCCGCAGAGAAGGGTTTACTACAAATTGCCAGAAAATACTTACTTACCACCTCGTTAGCCCGAAAACTATCATTAATTAAATGTAAACTTTGTTGAACCCAATGCTGTAAGGTATATCCTAACGGAACTTTTCTACGGGATACTTCCCAGAACAACTCCATAATTCGGACAGGATTTTCGATAAACCAGTTAGGGTCGTCTACTGTAAGGGATAAGTAGCCATTATATATCACATAGTTCGATTTCTTGTCTAAATTTGTAGCAGGAAGTTCGTAGGCACTTTTAGGAAAGTTCTTTTGTTCTGCCTTACGAGCGACATACTCGAAAAGCCAGTGAATTCGCATTGCTGAAGAATAAAAATCCTCCATAAATCTTTCTATAGACTCGTCAGGTAATCCTCCATAATTAAATGCCTGTGCTACATGATACTGCATCTCAACTGTTAATAAATCCCATGTTTTGCTTTTTACAAAATGAAGTTCATTCCTTATTTTCCAGAGGAAATCGAGGTTCTCTGTAAGGGAAAGGTAATCGGTGTCTTCGATATAACCGCTTTTACCTATATCTTCAAGGGTTGAGACAGGTTTATTGTCTAAACCTAACACCCATAAAGTTGCATGATAATCTCGCAATCCACCTACATTTTCTTTGATGTCAGGTTCATAAGAAAATAGGTCCTTTCCTGATTGCGAAAAGGCTGTATCCATCCGTTGGAATATTATATCGAACACTTTTGACCGAACATTTTGAGATATTCCTTTTAAGCCTTCTTTAAGTTGTTCAGCCAGGTGAGGTTGCCCAATAATGTTTCGAATATGTAGATAGGAGGTAAAGGTTTTGGGGTCTTCTTCAACAAGATGAATGGCTTCAGGAACCGTGTAGATGGATATTCCCACCTGAAGTCCCAGGTCCCAGAGCATTGTTGTAAAATTTTGTATTAAGGGTTCTATGAGAGAATGTTCCATCTCTACTTTATGGAGAAAACATAAGTCGTAATCTGAATAGGGTGACAGTTCTCTCCGTCCATAACCACCCAGAGCACATAAGGCAATGTCATCTAAAACTTTTTTGTTAACCCCTGTATCATATATTGCATAAAGAAGGACTCCCTCCATCATAATATCTGCCGTTTCACTTAATTGTTTTAGTATCTGTCTACCTGAATATCCTTCACGATGATTCTGATAAATTTCTTCCCAGCGCTGCTGATGGAATTTTTTTGCACAGGACAGGAAATCCTCTTTTGAAATTCTGTCCTGAGGAGAAGGTGAAAGGCTTTTTAATACTTCAACAAAATTCCTCACTAACTTTCTTTCTCATTGTTTATGCTATTTAGTTCCACTTTTCGATAAGGCGGTTTCCAGATAAAAATTTCATTATTTTTTATCCATCCCTGTTCTTTATCTACTGTTAAAATTAATGCCCAGCCGTTGTCTTCACGCCTTACACGAACCCGGTCACCTTCATATAGATTGAACCTTGTTGGACTATTATTGGAAGGGGCAATGCGGACAGAACTTTCTGAAACAACAATAACTCCTAACGGCGGTGTCATTTTTTTGATAATTGCAGAAGTAAAAAACACAATACTTACAAGCAAGCATATTAAACTTAATATCAAAAAGTATTTTTTAACTTCTTTTTTAACCCACATTAGAAAAGCAAATAGAGTCCAGCCTATAATCCAGAATACAAGGCATATACCCCATGTCCATTGGGGATTCAATCCGTAATGCCAGATAAACAGATATTTCCACCACAACGATTCATCTGGTATTGCCAGATTCCTCTTTGTCTCATTTAATACCTTATCCAGGTTGTCTTTAGCCATTTTAAAGGAGGGATTCAGGTCAAGTGCCCGTTCATAATTAGCAATTGCCAATCCTTTCTTTCCCATGTGGTAATATGCGTTTCCCAGATTATAAAAGAGTGCAGGATTTTCGACACCTGATTCTATTAATTTTTCATACTTTGATATTGCGGTTGAGAAATCTTTTTTATAATAAGCGTCGTTACCTTCCATAAAGGATTGGTCGTAAATGCTCCCGCTCATACTTATGTATAACAATATGTAAAGGCACTTGATAATCATATTACTTAAATATCTTTCTTAACTCTTCTATAAGGGAATAGAAACCTTCTTCCAGTCCCTTTTCTTCTTCTGGTGATATTCTTTCTCCACTATACCGTATCCGTTCACAGGTTTTTAGTATCTTTCCTGCTCTCTGGACAAGTTCTCTGTCTATATTTTTATCTTTCATCAGATTTTCCACATCATCTGTGGTTAATCCTGAGGTATTGTGAACCCCAATTACATCTCCGATATATTGTTTTAGCGACTGTTCTATAGCGTTTGCAATATTACCTTCTGTTTTCAGGCTATTAAACTTTTCTATTGCATTTGCATAAGCAAATATTTTACGACGATACATGGGATTATTTTGGATATACTCTTTTCTTAGACCAAACCCCATTGAAATCAAAGACAGAACAGGAGGAAGAATAAATATCGCGAAAATAGTGCCTTTACGATAAGGACTGATGGGTTTTAGGTCAATGCCCTCCGTAACTAAAGGCAACAAATCATCATTTGCCAACTCCACAGCCTTTGTCTCTATACGCGGTGTTCCTCCTGCTGTTATCAAGTTGTTTATTTCCTTAGCATCCCCCGTGGCTTTTATTGAAAAGGAATCTGAACGAAGTGTCGCATACTGCCCTATCTGGGGATTAAAGTAAACATAAGGTATAGAGGGAATTTGATAATTCCCTGGTTTTATGGGAGTAATAGAAAAACGAATCGTCTTTTCAATATTGTCCCATATTTCTGAATTTCCCGAAACTATTTCTGGGTCTGAAACATAAGCCCAATCAAAAGAAGGTTTAGATGGAGCTCTCACAAATTCCGGATAGCCTGAACCTCGAATAGTCATAGATAAATAAATGGGTGTTCCAACATTCACTTCGGTCTGGGATATGTTAGATGTTAAGGAATATTTACCAATTGCTCCGTAATAGTTATCTGGCAAAGGCGGAAGGGGTCGCACTTCCAGATTCAAGGGCTTTGAACTTTTACTAATTTGATATAAATCAGGCCAACCCCAATTGTTGTAATACTTTACATAAGTATTGCTCCAATCCCAGGAACCCACAGTTAAAGTGCCTACACTTTTCGGACAAACAGGAACAACGACTTCGATAACACGATAAGCACCTTCAGGAGTGTCTTCCCTACGATTATTCTGCTGAATTCTACCCACATAAAAATTGTCTAAATTAGGTAAGTCAGGGAGAGTAGACGCTTGTAAAGAGAACTGAGAGGAATTAAGTATTTTTGCTCGAAATATCAATGACAATATTTCTCCCTGGTAAACAATCTTTTTGGACAAATCGCTCTCTACTATCAAAATGCTATCGAGTTGAGCATTTGTAGCCCGCTGTCCTGAAGTGTTGGATTGCCCTCTCCGCCCAAAAGGATTCTGGGGTTGCCGCTGGGGTGTAGAGGGGGTACGCGGTACCGTTTGTGGAGAAGGAGATGGTGAATTAGCACTTACTTTGATTCTTGCTTCCGGTGATACATATTGTTTCCCGTCTACATCAACATTTACAGTAATTGTCCATATCCCTTCTTTTATGGCAGACCCACGATAGTGTCGTTCTTTGGTCGTAATAATACGAGATTGACCAGGTCCGAACTGCATCTGAGTGCTCGTTCCTGAATAAAACGGCTGAGGTATAATCTGAACACCATCAGAAGGATTAAAAACAGGTTCACCTGTATTTGAGCCCTGCACAGTGACTATTATTTCAAAGGTATCTCCTACTCCGACTTCGGAAGGTTCTACCTGAATTTGAATAGGAGAGTTATCTGCCAGACAGATAGAACCCAACAAAAATAAAAATAATAATGGATAGTTAGATAACTTTCCATTTTTAATGAGACTATGTTTATTTCTAATAAACTCCAAATTCATATCACCACCATTTGTCAGGTAACATAATTCGTTCTCTATCGTTTAGCATCTCTTTTTGCTCTTTTTGGTCCATCTCATCCAGAGATTCGAGTAATATCTTTGTCTGCTGATTCTCACCTTCCTTCTTTTCCTCTCCATCTTTTTTCTGTTCAGGTTGTTGGTCTTGCTCCTGTTTCTCTAAATTTTGTTTGTCCTGTTCGTTATCCTTCTGCTGCTGTTCATCCTTTTTATCCTGCTCATCTTTATTATCCTGTTGACCACCTTGCTGTTGATTGTCTCCTTCACTACTTATTGTTAATACAATTATATAACTATCTCCATTTGTCTGTATCCCCTTATATACTAAGGGTTCATTCATTCTGGCTTTTGCAATGGCTTTAATTGCATCAATCTTATTATCTCCTTCGGCAATTTGGACTCGAGTATTTAAGGTAAATACTTCGGATGATTCAATCTTTTGAGGCAGGACATAAAAGTCCAATCCCTCTTTCACAGGAAAATATAATTCTACGGGATTATCCATTGTTAGGGTCTTTTTATCATTATAAATCACATCGTAATCTTTTATCCCCAAATTTTTTACAATAAACGATATTGCACTATTCCCCTGTATCATTTCTGAATCATTAGAGTTTTTTTCAGGATTTTCACTGTTTGAAGCAGGTGCATTCTTCATTTTCACAGCCACGACTTCAGCATTCACAGGCTTTTGAGTTTCTTTGTTATCACCGGGTTTTGCAAGAAGTGGAGGCACATTATTATCTGCTACAGCCAGACCCATTATATATAGAGCAATAAGAAAGAAACATCCAGACTTTATAATTTTATGGCTGATATGTAAACTTCTCCTTTTCATGTGTGTCAATTACCTTTCTTCAACTCTACGACATTAGGTTGTTCTTCCAAAACATGGACTTTTGCATCGGGAATATCTGTTTTTGTTTCTACGAACATAGTAGATAATTTTTGTTCTTGATTCTGTTGGGAATCTTGTTTGTTTTCGTCTTTTTGAGGATTTTCTGACTTTTGACGAAGCAATTGTTTAAGTTCATAAGAGGCATGGTCTAAATTCCGTTTTGCCTCAGTAAAATCTGGGGTTATTTCAAGCGATTCTCGATAATACTGAACAGCATTTCTATAAAGGGATATACATTCTTCAATTGTCTGTGGATTATCCTTTTGTAAATCTGCAATCAATAAACTACAATTGCCTTTATTGAATAGGCTTGCCGATTTTTTTAGGGGTGTTTTGGCGATTTGAATGGCTGTATCGAAATGGAGTTCTGCGTCTTTGATAAGTTTTTTAGCATCTTCTATCTGTTTATTAGCCATATTCTTTTCTGCTTGAAGATACTTTAAACATCCTGCTCCTAAAACGACTTCATAATTTTTGGGATTTTCTACTAATAGTTCCTCGTATATTTTCCATGATTGCTCAAACTCCCCTTTCATTGTCATATCGTAGGCTTGTTTCCAGACCTTTTGAATATTATCTGCCTGACAAATAGACTCTGTCAATACCATAATTACAACAAAGAAAAAGAGATAAATTGTCTTATTTGTCTTAATATTTAGCAATTTTTCACACATATTATCCCTAAAAACTTTCAATTGGGGCGTTCTTCTTTCTTTTTGAAGATAAAATTATCCAGATTATAGATTCTGTTACAAAAAATATACATGCGGCACATAGAGGCCAGCGATACCGATTGACTTTCTGGTATCTCAATTCATCGGATTGATATAGCATTCGTATCTTTTCCAACTCGTTCAGGATAAGATTAATATCGGCGTCGTCCATTGTGGTTCGTATATAAAACCCTTTCCCTTTTAACGCAATATCCTTTAATTTCTTTTCATCTAACATAGATTTATGTGCCAATTCTATATTTGATGTTTTCACATATCTTTTCATCCATTCTGGGAACTTTATTTCTGCACCTTCAGGTGTTCCCATTCCGACCACGATAAAGGAGATATTTTCTCCGAGTGCTTCTGCCTTTTTTTCTGCATCCGCAGAAAGGTCTTCGCCATCACTTATAATTATAACGGCTCTGGCATATTTATCATCACCTCCTGATTTTTCAATATCCTCCTTAAAAACTCGTTCCACTTCATTGAGAGCCTCGGAAATGTCTGTTCCCTCCTTGCTTAACATGTCTGAATTTAACGCGCGCAGAATGGTCTTTGCGTAGGCATGGTCTAATGTTAATGGACAAACTAATGCTGCTTCCCCTGCAAAGGCGATAATACCAAAACGGTCACCAGGACAGCGGTCCATCAATATAAAGGCTTTCTGCCTTGCCCTTTCGAGGCGATTGGGAGGTAAATCCCCTGCCAACATGCTCTCGGAAGTGTCAATCACCAGCAATACATCTCTGCTTAACTTTTGAGTTTTTTCCCAGGCGGAACCCCAATGCGGCTGGGCAAAAGTTAATATTAAGAAGAAAAATCCTAACACGACGCTTATAATGGTCAATTTTCTAAGAAACGGTCTAACTCCCTGTATCAAACGAGTTGTTAATGTGTAGTCGGCAAATTTTTTGAGATTAGAAGTTCGCCTTTTTTCTAACCATAACAGGGAGAAAAAGAGTAATCCTATTATAATTATTGTGGATAGTATCCAGATGGGTAAATATTTCCATTGAAAAGCGAAATACATTAAATTGTTAACTCCCTATTATCATGGTAAGGGGTCCCATAGGACTCTTCTTGCATATATCGAACCTAACATTAAAAACATACCTATAATGACAAACGGCAAAAATGTTTCCTTATATTCATAAAAATCGCCCACATCTACTTCGGTGGCTTCTAACTGGCTAATTTCGTCATAGGCTCTTAACAAGCCTTCCGTATCAGTGGCACGAAAATATTTTCCACCTGTTTCTTCGGCAATTTTTTTTAGTAGTGCTTCATCCAATGGTTGATTTTGAATGATTATTCCACCAGCAGTCATAGAAAGCCCTGTTTCTGCTGAGCCTGCACCAATTGTATATACTTTGATACCTTTCTCCTTTGCTATATTCGCTGCGTCTGCTGGGGATATTTCGCCTCGATTGTTAATACCATCTGTCAAAAGGATAATTACCTTACTTTTTGCTTCACTTTGCGATAAACGACGGACTGCGAGTCCTATTGCAGAACCGATAGCCGTACCATCTTTTTCTTGCGGTGCGAAATCGGTTTTATCCAGAGCCTGCAATAAAACCTCATAATCTAATGTTAGAGGACACCGCGTCCATGCCACACCGGCGTAAAGGACTAAACCGATACGGTCTAATCCAAATCGGGCTGACTTGTTTTCTTTTCGATGTTCTATAAAGTGTCTTGCTGCTCTTTTTGCCACATATAAACGGTCCCTTGAAGTTCTATCTAATACATAATCCTGTTGCGTCATACTTCCCGATATATCCAGGCAAAGCATAATATCAATTACATTTGCCCTGTTTTTGTTTAGTTTTACGCCATAAGTTGGTCCCGCTAGAGCAATAATAAAGAATACAAAAGCCAAAAAACTTAACAAGGGTCCTGCTAATTTTCGCCAATTTATAGTGTTCATACCCCATCTTGCTAATAACGAATTTGACGGAAAGAGTATGGATGAAGTGCTTTCCTTTTTCATTTCCAATAGAAAAAGAATGAAGAGTGGCAATAGAAGTAGAAAGAAGTAAGGATAAGTAAAAAACATTCCTTTATTTTGTAAAATAGGTGTCATAATCGCACTAATTCACCTTCATTGATTCTGTTGTAGTCCCTTCTTGAACCGAGGTCGCTTTGGTCTCTTCAATAAAGTTCCATACCCAATTAAACCCTGA
>Ga0116191_1004247_pt1 | contig 10254 bp, 8 predicted proteins | sample AD_UKC111_MetaG_FD_89897 | JGI IMG/M metagenome (GOLD analysis project Ga0116191, IMG submission 89897) | Active sludge microbial communities of municipal wastewater-treating anaerobic digesters from Hong Kong - AD_UKC111_MetaG | ecosystem: Engineered > Bioreactor > Anaerobic > Digestate | place...
TGAGCTGGGCACGTCCTGGTCTCGTTCATATTTTGAGATCGCCATGGCGCTGACCCCAATTTCATCCGCCAGTTTTCGCAAAGAAAAATTGCCCGCTTTCCGAGCCTGTTTGATACGCCCTCCAATGGTCATGGCCGCCTCCTTTTCCCTTTCAGTTTACATAATAGCATATTACTCATAATTTGTAAACCGTTATTTGCCATAAATGGATAAAAGAGGAAACTGCCCTCCTATTTGATTTTGCTTTTCCTTCCCTGATGCTATAATCATTGGAGCAACTGTGATAATCTCAATTTTAACAGCGAGGTGAGTAATGGCCGACACGGATGAGTTCTGGACGGCAGAAGAAGTCTCAAATTACCTACGCATTCCGCAATCGACCATCTACAAGCTCGCCCAAGATAAAGTGTTACCCGGTTTCAAGGTAGGAAAGCACTGGAGATTTCGGAGAGAAACAGTGTTGGAATGGATCAAGAAAAGAGAAGCCCAAGGAGAATCACAGGGGGATAAATGATCTATTCAAATGAGAGACAAACAAGAAAACACCTGATTGACCAAGCTTTATGTGCTTCTGGTTGGGCGCCAGTAATCCCCTTCCAAAACCCGATACAGGTTAATTGCGCGGCGGTTGAAGAGTACCCTACAACCAACGGTCCGTCTGACTACGTCCTTTTTTCAAGTGGACGACCAATTGCTATTGTCGAAGCGAAAAAACTAGCCGTGGGGCCACAGAATGTCCTGCAGCAGGCTCAACGTTATGCTCAAGGTATACAAAAAACGCCATTTTCGTATAACGGCTTTCACATACCCTTTATCTATTCCACCAATGGGGAAGTGATTTGGTTTCAGGATTTACGCCGACCGAACAGTCGTTCGCGTAGGCTGACGGCTTTTCATACACCTGCTGCTCTAGAAGAAATGCTTACGCGTGAAGTAAGTTCAGCTGAGAGTCACCTTCGAGATATGCCAGTAGACCATCCCTGGTTACGCCCCTATCAGAGAGATGCGATTATCGCCATAGAGCAAGCTATTCTTGCTGGAAAACGGGCTATGCTTGTTGCCATGGCGACTGGTACCGGAAAAACTTTGGCCACTATTGATTTAATATACCGGCTAATGAAATCCGGTACAGCTCGAAGAATTTTATTTCTAGTGGACCGCCGTGCTCTGGCAGCCCAGGCGGTAACGGCTTTTGCTAATTTTGAGGCCGAACCGGGTTTAAAATTTGACCGCATCTACGAAGTCTATTCTCAGCGATTTCGCCCGGAAGACTTGGAGGACGAGAAATTCGATCCAAAGGTGCTGCCGACTTCGTATCTGACAAATCCAGACCTGTCGCACGCCTTTGTTTATGTCAGCACTATTCAACGCATGCGTATCAATTTGTTTGGCGCTCCAGACGATACTCCCTGGGTAGAGGATGTTGAAGCAGAATTGGATGCGTCTCGCCTAGATATTCCCATTCATGCCTTTGACCTCATTATTGCAGATGAGTGCCACCGAGGATATACCACCAGCGAAGAGAGCAAGTGGCGCGAAGTGCTGGATCATTTTGACGGGATTAAAGTCGGACTAACAGCGACCCCCGCAGCCCATACAACCGCTTACTTCAAAGACATTGTATACCACTATGAGTACGAACGAGCCGTACGCGAAGGCTACCTGGTGGATTACGATCCGATTGTTGTACGCTCGGAAGTCTCTCTCAACGGGGCATTCTTACGACCGGGAGAAGAAGTCGGGTTGCAGGATTCCGCTACAGGCCAGCTTCACTTTGAGTTCCTGGAAGATCAACGCGAACTACTTGCTCCGGAGATCGACCAGCAATGGGCTGCGCCTGACCGCGACCGGCGCATCGTACAAGAAGTAGCAAAATACTTGCTTGAGCAGGAAACGGAGCTTCACCACTTCCCTAAAACGCTGTTTTTTGCCCATAATGATCTGCCACATGTATCTCATGCCGACCGCCTGGTCAATTTGCTGCGTGATGAGTTCGGCCGCGGAGACGCATTTGTTAAGAAGATCACTGGCAATCCAAATGTGGATCGACCATTACAACGGATCCGTGAGTTTCGCAACCGCCCCGAACCCGGCATTGTAGTTACTGTGGATATGCTTTCCACTGGCGTGGATATTCCAGCGTTGGAGAATATCGTGTTGCTGCGCCCGGTCAAATCGCGCATCCTTTTTGAACAGATTATGGGACGCGGTACTCGATTGTGCCCGGAGATCAATAAAACAAAGTTCACCGTTTTTGATTGTGTGGGAGCGCTGGATTATTTCGCAAAAGCTACGGCCTTTACCGCTGAGCCACCCACTAAGCCCAGCCGTACCCTGGCGCAGGTTATTGATGACATTTATGGCAACCGCGATCGGGAATACAACACCCGAATACTGGTGAAACGTTTGCAGCGAATCGCCAAATCCGTTTCTGCGGATGGTCGCAAGGAGTGCGCTCAGTGGATCCCCAATGGCGATATCTCAGCTTTTGCCGCAGGGCTGCCTGCTGAACTTGAATCGCGCTGGGCGGAGACCACGGCAACGCTGCGCAACCCGGAATTCCAGCATTGGTTGGAGCATTACCCGCGTGCGAGATCTTACTTCATCATCGCTGAGAGCGTCACCGACCAGGTCGAATCGGGTTACCTGATCCGTACTCGCGACGGAAAAGCCGTACGTCCGGAAGATTATTTGCGCGCTTTTGAAACCTTTGTACGTGAAAATCCCGAGCATGTGGAGGCAATTGCCATCCTGCTCGATCGACCCGATGGTTGGAGCACACGCGCCCTTGGTGAGCTGCGCCAGAAGTTGGAAAGCCGGCCGGAAGGCTTTACCGAGCAAAAGCTGCGCCAAGCGTATAATTTTGCTCTGGCTGACATCATCTCGCTGGTTAAACATGCTGGGGAAGGCGATCCGCTGGTTTCAGCAGAAGAACGAGTGGATCGAGCATTGGAACGGATTACAGCGAACAAGGTATTAACGATGGAGCAGGAAAAATGGCTGGATCTGATCCGCGCTCATTTGATTGAAAACCTGGCGATTGACCGGGAGGACTTCAACCTGTTGACCTTTACCCGGGCCGGAGCGAACTGGGCGCGAGTAAACCGTGATTTTGGCGGCCGGTTGGAAGATTGGTTAGCAGAAATTAATCGAGCAATAGCAGAGTAAACATTACTATGGAAAATAATCAATACATTTCCATGCTTCAAAAAATTCTTCTTGAAATACGATTACCTGATGGCTCAGCCGCTGTTGATAGGTTTATTGGATTACGTGATGTCGACGCTAAAGTCCGGGAAGTACGGGCAGTGTTTAAAGGTATGCCAGGATTTCCTCCTTCAATCTTGGAGGATATGGGAAAAGACGTTGATTTTACCGCAAATAGCCGCCGAGTTAGGTTGGAAGCGCTTGCTCATTATTGTGAATCAGCTATTCGATTTTACAATTCTGGTTTGGTTACACAAAAACAAAGAATAGAAGAAGCACCAGATGTTTCACGGTTGACTTCAGTAATGCCCAATTTGGAAGAGGTAATAAAGAAACGTTGGATTGAGGCACAATTATGTCAACAAGCGGGCTGCTATTTGTCTGCTGTCATCCTCATGGGAAGTATTTTGGAAGCGTTATTATTGGCAAGGGCATCGATGAGTTTATCGGAGGCATATACCGCAAAAGCGACGCCTAAAAAGGATGACAAACCTAAGCCGATTCACGATTGGACCTTGAGTACGCTTATTGATGTTGCGGTGGAATTGCAATGGATCAAAACTGATCGAGGAAAATTCAGTCATGCTTTGAGAGAATCCAGAAATGTAGTTCATCCGTACGTGGAAGTAAGTAGCAAGGCGAATTTTGATGAAGCAACATGTAAAACCAGCTGGGAAGTCCTAAAAGCTTCTGTAAGCGACTTGGTTCATTCGATGTAATTATCTTAATATAGGATTTGATCATGGACGTCGTACAAAAAATCTGGGGCTTTTGCAATGTGCTCAAACACGATGGAATCAATTATGGGGATTACATCGAGCAGCTTACTTACTTATTATTCCTAAAACTGGCAGAAGAGAAGGGTTTGAGCCTGCCAATTGGCTATGATTGGCCAGCGCTGCGCGAGAAATCCGGTACGGAATTGACGGACCATTACCAGGCCACATTACGCGAGCTGGGTAAACAGTCCGGCTTGTTAGGCGACATCTTCGCCGGTTCGCTCTCACGCTTCCGCGAGCCGGTGAACTTGAAACGCTTAATCGGACTGATTGATGAAATCGCTTGGTCAGAGCTGGACGTTGACCTGAAAGGCACCATCTATGAAGGTCTGCTGCAAAAATTCGCCGCCGAGCAAAAGGGCGCCGGGCAGTATTTCACGCCGCGCCCGTTAATTCGTTCCATTTGCCGGGTGATGCAGCCTGATTTGCATGAAGCGCCGGATTATGCAGTGCACGATCCGGCTTGCGGCACGGGCGGCTTCCTGATCGGCGCGGCAGAGTGGATGTTCCGCAGGTACGGCGCGCAGCTCGACCGCGATGTGCAAAAGCGCATGCGCCGCGGCACCTATTCTGGTGGTGAGTTGGTGCTGGAAACGCGCCGGTTGGGCTTGATGAATCTCTTCCTGCATGAGATCGAGGGTGATTTGCACTATGGCGATTCGATCGCAGAACCGCCGCACGGGCAGCAATATCATATTATCCTCACTAATCCGCCCTTTGGCGTGAAAGGTGCGGGTGAAGTGCCCAACCGTGATGATTTCACCGTGTCAACATCGAATAAACAGCTCAATTTCATCCAGCACGTTATCCAGGTGCTTAAGCCCGGTGGACGTGCAGCCATGGTTTTGCCAGACAACGTGCTCTTTGAAGATAACGCCGGCCGCGAGGTGCGCCAGCTGCTGATGAAGGATTGCCAGTTGCACACTATTTTGCGCCTGCCGGTGGGAACCTTTACCCCTTACTCGACCGGCGTGAAAGCCAATGTGCTCTTCTTCCGCAAAGGCGTGCCGACCGGCGAGGTATGGGTGTACGACCACCGCACCAACATCCCCAGGGTGACCAAAGGTTCCCCGTTAACTGAGGAACAGTTTGAGGATTTTGTAGCCGTCTATGGCCCGTTGCCTACCCCCCGACCCAACGACCGCACAGAAAACGACCGTTTCCGCCGCTTTACCCGCGAGGAGATTGCCGCGCGCAACGACAACCTGGACATCACCTGGCTAAAGGATGAAAGCAGCGGAACCAATGGAGCCGGGGTGGAACCGGATGAAATCCTGAGCGAGATCTTCACCCACTTACAGACGGCTACGGATGCGCTTAATGAGTTATTAGGGATGATCGAGAATAATTCCGAGGTCAAGTAAACATGATTTCGGTTAACAATCCAAATCTAGTATCCCAAGATATAACATTGCCAGAAGGTTGGCAGTGGAAAAAACTCGTCGATATTTGTGAAATACTTATGGGGCAATCTCCACCTTCTTCTACTTACAATCAAGAAGGAATTGGATTACCTTTTTATCAAGGAAAAGCTGAATTTAGGCTTACTTCTCCGGTACCAAAGAAATGGTGCAGTGCGCCGAAACAGGTTGCGAATGCTGGAGATATTTTAATGTCGGTTCGAGCGCCAGTCGGTCCTGTCAACATCACGGAAACCAAATGTTGCATTGGCCGAGGTTTAACAGCCATAAGTCCTAAAGATGATATTTCTCTTTGGTATTTGTTCCGATATTTAGAAATAATTGAAGGTGAAATTTCTAGCTTGGGACAAGGATCAACTTTTGCTTCCATAAGCCGAAAAGATGTTGAAAACATTCTTGTTCCGGTTCCATCCTTAGATGAACAAAAGCGTATTTCAAAGAAACTTGAGTTGATTCTCAGCCAAACCCGCGCAGCTCGTACTGTATTGGAGCGCGTCCCTGTACTGCTAAAAGTATTCCGCCAGTCGGTGCTGGCGGCTGCCTTCCGCGGCGAACTGACCGAACGCGATCCCAACGACGAACCGGCCAGCGTCCTGCTGGGGCGCATCCGCGCCGAACGCCGGCGCAGGTGGGAAGAGGATCTGCGAGCGAAGGGAAAAGACCCGGCCAGGGCTGTGTATGAGGAGCCGCTAGCGCCAGATATATCCAAACTGCCAGAGCTGCCTGAGGGATGGGTGTGGACGACGCTTCAAATGATCGCTGATGTCCGATCCGGAGTCACCAAAGGTCGTGACTTGAGCAAATTCAAGACGATTGAAGTCCCATATTTACGCGTTGCCAATGTGCAGGCTGGTTACTTGGACTTACGCGAAGTAAAGCGGATCTCGATCAAAGAGGATGAATTGTACGGTTATCGGCTTCAAGTAAACGATGTGCTATATACCGAGGGCGGAGATCGTGACAAACTCGGACGTGGAACCGTGTGGAAGGGTGAGGTCGATCCATGTATTCACCAAAATCACATCTTCTGCGCCAGACTTTATTTGCCTGATGTCAACCCGGAATGGGTCAGCATTACCGGGCAGCTTGAATACGCGAGAAATTATGTTGACTCGGTCGCTAGCCAGTCGGTAAACCTGGCTTCGATCAATTCAACGAATTTAAAGGCCATGCCGGTGCCGCTACCGCCAAAAGAAGAGCAGTTGCGTATTATGGAAAAGGTCACTGCACTTATTCAAAGGGTCCAGGTTGCTGAGCAAGCATTTGTTACCGCCTCAAATCAAACCAGTAATTTGGAACAACAGATTCTGATAAAGGCATTTCGGGGCAGCCTATAACAATTTCTTCTAAAAGTCCGAGTTTCATACCACCAAAATAAAGGGGGGGGACTCAATGGCACAGGATGTAAATAATTTCTTTGAGGAACAAAAAGACTGGTCAAGACGTAAACTCGCAATTGTGGGTTCGTATCTAGCTGGATTTTCCAAAATCCTGGGCAACAGATCATTTCAGCAATGTGTCTATTTCATTGACGGTTTTGCTGGCGCTGGTCAATATAAAGATGGTTCAAAAGGCTCTCCTCTCCTCTCAGCCGAGTTGGCATTTCAATACCAGAATGAACAAAAACCATATCGGATTAACTGCATCAATATTGAAGAAAACGAGGATAATTTTCAGAATCTGGTCTCTGTTACCGCGCCGTTCAATGGATTGGTAGTAAATTACTCTGGTACATTCTCCGCGAATCTAGACCTCATTCTTAATCAAATTGGCAATTGCCCAGGGTTATTTTTTATCGATCCCTTTGGAGTAAAAGGTCTAGATTGGGTTGATATTATGAAAATCACACACCGTCGAGCTCCGACTGATCTCTGGATTCGATTTGATCATCGAAATGTCAGGCGATTAAGTGGCTTTTTTGATTCAGGGTCCCGGGGAGCAGATAGTAAATTTCAGAATCTGCAAAATCTTTATGGCGTTCACCGCCCAGACATTTTGTCCCAATTATTACATGGCAATACAGCAGAAGAACGAATCAATAAAGCACTTAACTTGTATGTGCGAAATTTAGAAGAGGAGTTCATAAAATCAAGGAATACCGGATATTCTGCCGCGTTTCCAATTGTTTCACTGGGTGGCGAAACTAAATACCATCTCGTTTTTGCTGCAGCTCATCAGAAGGCTGCTATGTTAGCCAGTAAAACGGTTTATTCAGCCGAAAGGAATAGGACTTTAGAAAGACAGGATTATTTGCAGAAGAAGTCAGGGCAACTTTTCCTTTTCTCCCCCGAACCTACTGAGGATGAGTTTTTTGTTTTTATTGTTGAACAGCTACGTTCTGATATTGTCCGTCTTTGTGCTGGTCAACAGCTAAGCCGGGAGGAAGTATTTATGCTGCTTATTCAAGACAATGGCAAGAAATGGTTTGGTAGGTTTTCAGATAAACATCTAAATAGCGCGCTTACTCTTTTAGAGTCTGAGAAAACTCCGATTATTCAATCAAAAAACGGACCCAACAGCAAAGATAAAACTATCTTTACATTCCGATAAATATTGTTGTACATTTGTTCTAAATGAGTATAATATAGAGAACTCAAGGATATGAGATGGCCAATACAAAATCAAAAATCGAATGGACTCAATCTACTTGGAATCCCATTACAGGGTGTACAAAGGTCAGTCCTGGGTGTAAATATTGTTATGCTGAAAGAATGGCAAAACGTTTACAGGCTATGGGTAAACCTGCGTATCAAAATGGTTTTCAAGTAACCATCCATGAAGATATTTTTGATTACCCTATCCACCTAAAGACTCCTCGATTAATTTTTGTAAATTCGATGAGCGATCTCTTTCATGAAGAAGTGCCAGACGACATCATCTTTCGATTATTTGATGTTATGAACCGAGCTTCCTGGCACACTTTTCAGGTATTGACTAAGCGATCTGAGCGGTTAAGTCAAATTAGTCCATTTGTAGAATGGACTAATAATATATGGGCAGGTGTTAGTGTTGAAAACGCAGACTATCTTTACAGGATCGATGCCCTTCGTTCTACTAATGCAAAGATCAAGTTTCTATCTTTAGAGCCATTACTTGGTCCTTTGTTAAATATTGATCTTACAGGGATAGATTGGGTAATTGTCGGTGGGGAATCTGGTCCAGGTTCAAGAAAAATGGAATCGGATTGGGTGGTCAATATAAGAGACACTTGCCTTCGGCAAAATGTGCCGTTTTTCTTTAAGCAATGGGGAGGAACAAATAAAAAGAAAAACGGACGTTTGCTTGAAGATCGTACTTGGGACGAGTTGCCGAAGGTACTATCAAATTTGACGATATAATTTTATTTCCTCCTAAAAGGAATAACTATGAATTTTCAAAAATATGATCTTGGTTATCTCTCTGCTGGTGAAATAGTTGAAATCACACTTGCCCAAAACGCAGCAAATGTGCGCCTAATGGATAGTTCAAATTTCTCAAACTATCGATCCGGTCGGAGGCATCAATACATAGGTGGCTATATGAAAAAATCACCTGTGAGATTGCAGATTCCGCACTCAGACCATTGGTATGTTGCTATTGATCTGGGCGGATATAGCGGTACTGTCAGATCAGCGGTACGTGTATTACCTGGAAGATTGCCCACAATAAATGATGCTCCCCTTTCATCAATCCCCTCTCTTGTACAAGATCCTTCATTTGAACAAAATGAATCTGATTTACCCATCAAAGAGTACGATGTTTTTATTTCCCATGCCTCTGAAGATAAGGAAGCTGTAGTTCGTTCTCTCGCAGATGCGCTCGTTAAAGGTGGCCTTAAGGTGTGGTATGATGAATTTGAACTGAAGATAGGCGACAGTCTACGAAGAAAAATTGATAAGGGATTAGCGCATAGTCGATTTGGGATAGTTGTTCTCTCCCAGGCATTTTTTAAAAAGGGTTGGACTAATTATGAATTAGATGGATTAGTGACTCGGGCCGTTTCTGGGGAGCAAATTTTACTTCCTATCTGGCATAACATTTCAAAAAACGAAGTCATTGAGTATAGCCCTTCCCTTGCAGACAAAGTTGCGAGAAGCACTGCGAATTACACTATTGATGAAATCGCCACTGAAATTATCAAGGTAATTCAGGAGCATAAACATTAATCATAAATGTGCGAGGTCGTTTTTCATTAATTTACGATCACCTTTTTTATCTCCTCCTTTCTTAATCCTAATGAACAAATTCAATACACTGACACCAAAAAATATTTCTTAGCAGTGTTCGCTAGAGTAATACCATCGGTGGTGGTTTGTCCACCGCCAGGTCATATCGTAATTGAATGGATTTATTACAACGTAACTATTTGGCTGAGTGACTAAAATTTTTTGAATTCCCCCTCTCTCCAACGGTTCGTCTGATATTCTCAGATAGAGAAAAACGAAAATCTCCAAATATAATTAGAGGATGGTTACCGACAACAACCTCGAAATCACTCTCGATACCTGGATTATTTCCGACACCCATTTCTTCCATGAGAATATCGGAAGGTATTGTAGCCGCCCTGAAAACTGGCAGGAATTGATCATCAAGAATTGGAATGATCTGATTTCCCCAGACGAAATTGTTCTGCACCTGGGTGACTTTGCATTAGGCAACAAAACCAATTTTGACCTCCTGACTGGTATGTTAAGGGGCAGATTATTTTTGATCCAAGGTAACCATGACCGGATCAGCAAATCTTATTGCGAAACCCGTGGCGTAACCTTGATAAAAAATTCCTTGAATGCCGAGATATCCGATCAAATGAAACTGATCTTTTCCCATCGTCCGATCGTCCCCCTTGAAGACGGTTGGATCAACCTGCA
>Ga0116191_1004249_pt1 | contig 10246 bp, 9 predicted proteins | sample AD_UKC111_MetaG_FD_89897 | JGI IMG/M metagenome (GOLD analysis project Ga0116191, IMG submission 89897) | Active sludge microbial communities of municipal wastewater-treating anaerobic digesters from Hong Kong - AD_UKC111_MetaG | ecosystem: Engineered > Bioreactor > Anaerobic > Digestate | place...
CCCTCCTACAAATCCGTCTCCGCCGCCGATACGGTCGAGGACATGGATTTCGCGCGGCTCAACGTCAAGGTCTGGGACGAAGGCGATGACCGGCTTGCCTTGGGCCAGCGTCGACGCCAACTCGGAGTCTTTTCCCAACGTGTCGGTGTCTTGGACCGAGTACACCGTGCAGCGCGCCCGCTTGAGCATCAGCGCTTCCACTAGACCCTTGTTCACGCGGTTGTCCGTGTACGCTTGCGTCGGGTCGAAATACCTCAGCCCCAGGTCCTTGATCTGGTCCGCGGCCATCAAGCGATCAATGAACTCGTACAGATCCTTGTATTCCCAGGCCTTCCGCATCGACGTTGCGAAGTAGACGTCCATGTGGTCCCAGGTCAGGTACGTCCCCTGGTTGCGCGTCGCGCGGGCACGGACCGAATCCACCGTCTTGGCCAGGGATTCGATTCGGTCGAAGGACTCCTTGAGAAACTTCTCCAGCCCGGCCAGGTCCGCGCCCTGATTGACCACGCGAAAGTTGGCGATGATGGATTCGAGCGGCGCCACTTCGTCTTTGCCGGCCATCTCCCGTATTTTCGCTAGGAGGTCGTCCCAGGTTACGGTTGTGCCGACCTCGCCGTTGCTGCGCGGAGCAGTTTGCAACGCTCGCGGTCGGCACGCACCTCGTTGGCCGAAAGGTAGCCAACGAATGGGGTGTGATCCTTCTTGATGCGATCAATCTCCAGAAGCTTGGCCTGCCGGTTCTGGAAGTAGGCGGCCTCCGCTTTGGGATCGGGAAACGCAGCGCCGACCTCTCGCTTGAATTCGGCCGCGTCCTTCATGCGGGACAGCTTCCGGTAGCCGAAGACGAAATTGCCGTACAGTAACAGCGCGGCCCGCTGGAACCGTTCAACCCCCTGCGGAATCGTGCCAATCGTGCAATCCGGACCGAAGAAATGATCGAAGAACGGCGCTTCCACGCGATCCTAATGGACCATCAGCAGGAGTTCGTTAAACTGTGAGCAATCGATCGGCCGGGAATCGTCCTGGAGGATCTCATTCAGACCGTCTTTGTCTATCCCGTCGTGGCCCTTAACCTCAGTACCCGTGAGGCGGGCAACGCACCTAATCAGATCTTCTGGGGACAAGCCTGCGCCTCCGTCTGGATGCCAAAACATAGCTTAATGCAATTGTTCTTTCGGGACCAGCCCCTCTTGCGGCTTCAGCTTGTCCACTAAACACTGTACACTTGAAGACATGCGACCAGAGCAACGCAATGGGAAAGCGGCGGATGCAACGGCTGTTGCTGGCGGCCATCGAGGCGTGCTCTACGCCCGCGTCTCCTCCAAGGACCAGGAGCGGGAGGGTTTCTCGATCCCCGCCCAGCTTCAACTCCTGCGCGGCTACGCCGCCAATCGCGGCCTGACGGTCCTGAAGGAGTTCGTCGACGTGGAGACCGCCAAACAGGCGGGCCGGACTGGCTTCGGCGAGATGCTCGCGTTTCTCCGCAAGGACAAGACCTGCCGCATCCTGCTCGTCGAGAAGACCGACCGCCTCTACCGCAACCTCAAGGACTGGGTCACGCTCGACGAACTGGACCTCGAAATCCACCTCGTCAAGGAGAACATCGTCATCTCCCAGGACTCGCGCTCGTCGGAGAAGTTCATGCACGGCATCAAGGTCCTGATGGCCAAGAACTACATCGACAACCTGTCGGAGGAGACGAAGAAAGGGATGCTCGAAAAGGCGCGCCAGGGGATCTGGCCCTCCTACGCGCCGCTCGGCTACCTGAACGTGATGGGCTCGGACGGCAAGCGGACCATCGCGCCGAACCCCGAGCTGGCGCCGGTCATCCAGCGCATGTTCGAACGGTACGCGTCCGGCAAGCACTCCTTGAAGGAGCTCGCCAAGCTGGCGCGGCAGGACGGTCTGCAATACCCCAAGAGCAAGCTCCCCGTACCAACCTCCACCGTCCACAAGATCCTGCGCAACCGCATCTACTCGGGCGACTTCGACTTTGACGGCAAGACTTACGCTGGCAAGTACGAGGCGATCGTCACGCGCGAGCTGTGGCAGGAGGTCCAGGACCGCCTCGACGGGCGCAGCCGCCAGAAGCCGCGCAAGGCGCGGCACGAGTTCGCCTTCAGCAACCTCATCCGGTGCGGCCACTGCGGCTGCGCGATGGTCGGCGAGTTGAAGAAGCAGCAGTATGTCTACTATCACTGCTCGCGGTACAAGGGCCGTTGCCCGGAGCCGTACACGCGCGAGGAGGTGCTCGAAGAGCGGTTCTCGGAGCTGCTCCGGAAACTCACATTCCCGAAGGATGTCCTGGAATGGATCGTCACCGCGCTGCGCGAAAGCCACCGCGACGAGAAGGCGTTCCACGACGAAGCCATCGGGCGGCTCCAGGCCGAGTACCGCCGCCTCCAGGACCGCATCGATGCCATGTACGTGGACAAGCTGGATGGCCGGATCGACAACGCCTTCTTCGACCGCAAGTCGGCCGAGTGGCGCGCCGAGCAGGACCGCATCTTGCGCGACATCGAGACGCACCAGTCCGCCAACCGCACCTACATCGAGGAAGGCGTCCAACTCCTGCGCCTGGCCGACCGCGCGCACGCCCTGTTCGAGAGGCAGGAACCGGCGGAAAAACGGCGTCTCCTCAGTTTTCTACTATCGAACTGCGTTTGGAAGGACGGTGTCTTGACTGCGGAATACCGCCAACCGTTTGATATATTGGCACTTGCGCGACAGGCGGCAGGTGATGCTGTGGAGGAGATCGGGGCGAAAAATGGCCGTTTTGAGAAGTGGCTCCTCAGGTAGGACTCGAACCTACAACCCTTCGGTTAACAGCCGGTTTCAGTGGCTTCGGTAACTTATTGTTGCCGAAGCCTTTTTCTTTTGATAGCAACGGCTTACAGCTAGTGTGGGCTACGCCTGATTACTCGCCTTTACCCGCGTTTTTTGAATCCTCCCGCTAAAGTATCCACTAAAGTCTGACCGGAACATCGCCCCAGCAAAATGTTCGCGTCTCGTTCCGAATTGGCATTTGCCTACTTGACATTTAGGCAAATGCCTAATACGATGAAGGTGGCCCAAGTTCGGGGGCGACACTGAATACCGGACGGAGCAGGAAAGGCTGCGTACCTACATGGTCTACGAAATGAAGTTCGAGATTGACGAACCCCAGTTCACTCAGCGTGAGGTACTGGGCGTTATCGACCTGCCTGCTACGACCGTGAACACTTGGATCAAGCGCAATCTGCTGGAACCGTTCGAGTTTGAGCGGGATTTTCGCGATGAAGACGAGCGGTTCAACGACATGCTGAACAAGAACGCGGCTTCGGACAAGATTCGCGTGTATAAGGTCTTCCAGCATGACCCGTCGGTGAGGCGGATGCGGCTGTACTCCGTCCTGGACACGCTCTGTCTGGCCGGTATAAAAGCGGTTCTGGACGCGAACATTGAAATCCGTTTCGCGTATCAGTTCCCCGGTTTGCTGTGCGACTGGTGGACCGATCAACAGCTATGGAATCTAAACAGGCATTCTGGCTCTGAGGAGCCGATCATCCTGTACGTCGATGACGGGCAGTTGATGAGTCTTGTACCGCCGACTCCCATGCGGGCGCTGACCGCGGATGTGACCGACCCCAAAGCAAAGAGGGCGCTGGAAGCGAACAGCCAAGCACTCGTAGGCAGAGATCCTCACCGGGTCCAAATCCGTGACCTGATGCAAGCCATGAGGGATGCCCAATTGACCAGCGTGACCGTGATTGATTGGCCGTCCGTAGAAGAACGGGTAATCGACGGGCTGAAGCGCATCATCGGCGTTCGCGGGCATCGGGGCTGGGACGCGGAGACGGAATAAACAGCGGATGCAATTCTCTGGGCAGCAATTAGGCGCAATCCTGAATCAACAGGGCGCCGAGGTAGCCGTGTACGATGCTCATGGTTCGTTCCGCGGCAACGTCGGTCCCCATGCGGCGGTACGCATCATCGCGGAACGGGAGTACGTCGGCATCGGCAACAAGCGGCGTATTCGCTACATCCGTCCGCTTTGGGGCGCCGCGTCTCTGGCGGCATTGAGGAACGGAAGCCGTACAACCTGCCGCGTCCGCAACGATGACGGCGTTATCATCGCGCCGCGGCCGCACGTCGAGCACAAACCAACGAATCACCACAGTCTGACCGAATAGCCCGCAAATGCTTGCCGACCTGACAACCCGCACAACGGCGGGCGGCGGAGGTGTGTCTATGCCGCGGCTTCTGAGCGAACAGCAAGTAGAGCAGTTCTACGGCTTGAAGGTGCGGACGCTTCAACGCTGGCGACTGGAAAGCCGCGGACCCCGTTACCGCAAACTGCATGGACTCGTGCGGTACGACGTGCGCGACCTGGACGCCTGGATCGCGTCCGCGCCGGGCGGCGGAGGTACAGCGGCATGAGTGCGCCCGCGACAACAACCATGGACGGGATGACGTGCTTGGGCGCGGCGTGGGAGTATGCCAAGCGCGGTTTGCATGTGATCCCGTTGCAGGGCATCCGCAACGGGAAGTGTACTTGTCAAGAATGGCGCGACAAGAACGGCAAGGGTACATGCGGGACACCGGGCAAACATCCGCGGTTCCGCGACTGGCCGGGGCGTGCCACGACCGACCCCGTAGAAATCGAGAAGTGGTTCACCCACGACTTCAAGGGTTCCAACGTCGGCATCGCCACGGGCGCCGCGTCCGGCATCTTCGTGTTGGACGTGGACCCGAAGAACGGCGGGGATGAATCCTTCGATTCGCTGGTGGCGAAACATGGCCGTTTGCCCGACACGCTACAGGCCATAACCGGCAGCGGCGGCCGGCATTACTACTTCCAGCATCCGGGCGGCGCGGTCCCGAACGAGGTGTGCATCCTGCCGGGACTCGATATCCGCGGAGATGGCGGGCAGGTGGTAGCCGCGCCGTCCATGCACATCAGCGGGCGGCGCTATGACTGGGACGGCATTGACGGCTTCGATGCTCCAATTGTGCCGGCGCCGGAATGGTTGTTCACGCTGATGGTCGCGAAAACGCGCACGGGCAACAACGCGCGCGGCAAGGTGGTGACTATTGGGCCGGCAATCTCTGAGGGCGAACGCAATTCTACTCTGACCCGACTTGCGGGCGCGGCGCGGCGGAAGGGTTCGTCCGTAGACGCCATCAACGCCTACTTACAGGCGGAGAACAAGGACAGGTGCAATCCGCCGTTGCCGGAAGATGAAGTCCGTCAGATAGCGGAGAGTGTCGGGAAGTATGCGCCCGCGGAGAATGCGGCATCAACGCCGGGGCGCGTCAACCTGATCGAGAACCCCTTCACCGACGCGGGGAACGCGGAACGTCTTCATGCCCTATATGGCGAACGGTTCCGTTACTCGCATCCGCAACGGGCGTTTTTCGCTTGGGACAACCGCCGATGGGCGCAAGATGAACGGGGCGTTATGCGGCACCTGGCGCGCGAGATGGCGCGCGAGTTGTACGCCCAAGCTTGGGATGTGAAGGATCAAGACCTACAGGACGATATCATCCGGCACGCGCGGCGGTCCGAAGGATCGCAAGCAATCACGAACATGCTGAAGGAAGTTGCCAGCGTACCGGGCGTTGCCGTGGTTCCCGACGAGCTGGACCGCGGCGCGTTCCTGCTGAACGTCAACAACGGGACGGTGGACCTGCGGACCGGCGAACTGCGTCCGCATCGGCGGGAAGACCTGCTGACCAAGATCGCGCCCGTTGATTACGATGCCGGGGCGAAGTGTCCGAGATGGCTTCAGTTTTTGCATGAGGTGTTCGCGCCGCATCCCGACATACCTGACTTTCTGCAACGTGCTATGGGGTATTCGCTCACGGCGGAGACGCGGGAAGAATGCTTGTTCTTGTGCTACGGGACTGGGCGCAACGGCAAGGGCGTGTTCCTCAAGACGGTGTGCGACGTGTTAGGCGATTACGCGAGTACGGCTGACTTCTCAGCGTTCCTGATACGGAAGAACGACGGGCCGCGGGATGATATCGCCAACATGCGCGGGCGGCGCCTTGTGCGCGCGGAGGAATCGAACGAGGGCGCGCGGTTGGCCGAGGGCATCGTGAAGACCCTGACGGGCGGGGACCGCGTTCGGGCGCGCCGTCTGCATGAGAATAGCTACGAGTTCGATCCGACCTGGAAGATATGGCTTGCCACGAACCACAAGCCGGCCATCCGTGGGACTGACCCCGCGATATGGTCACGGCTGAAGCTGATCCCGTTCGAGGTGTCGTTTGCCGGCCGGGAAGACCGCGGGCTGAAACAGCGGCTTCGTGATGAAATGCCCGGCATTCTGGCGTGGGCGGTTGAAGGCTGTATGCGTTGGCAGGAAGACGGCTTGGAGTTCCCCGAATCGGTGGTGACTGCCACGGCGGAATACCGGGACGAATCCGACCAAGTGGGGCGGTTCATCGCGGAGGAATGCGTAACCCTGCCGAACTGTCAGATTCCTGCCCGCACGCTGTACGGCGCGTATCGCAAATGGGCTGAAGGTGCTGGTGAAGGTGAACTGACCGAAACGGAGTTCGGGCGGCGGATGACCGACCGCGGCTATCAGCGGAAACACACCATGCGCGGGAAGGTGTACATGGGCGTGGGCTTGCGCGCCGATTCCGGCAAGCATGACGGGTCTGACGGGTTATGACGGGTTTTCTGGAATAATCCACCAATTTCTATACGCGCGTGTGAGAACAATCCGGCAAACCAGTCATACCCGTCATAACCCGTCATGGCACACCCGTCGAACGATCTTTTGACCCTGCCGCGGGCGGGTAGGCTGATTGCGCCATTTCGTTAGCGGCTGACCCCGAAATCGAGGGGGAACGAGGTAATCATGAACATCCGAGGATATTTCAACCGCCTGATGGGGCGGGCGGCGGAGGTGCGCTCCGCCGTATGGGACGCTGCCGGCAGCGGAAACCGCCTGGCCGGGTGGAGTGCTCCGCCCGCGGCGGTGAACGCATGGATGGACAACCCGGTTATCGTGCGCGCCCGCAGCGAGGGCGAGTACAGGAATAACGCATGGTGCCGCAAGATCGTTGACGGTACGCTGGCCGCGGTGATTGGGGCGTCCGCGCTGATTCCCCAGTTCAAGGACAAGGCGATCGCGGACGCATGGCGCGCGTGGGCGGATACGTGCGATGCCGCGGGCCGTCTCGATTGGGTTCAGTTCCTATCGCTGACCCTACAGACCGTCATGGTGAGCGGTGAATGTTTCATCCGCTTCGGCGTGAATCCCGATGCGGCGGTCCCGCTGACCTTGCAGGTGTTGGGACCAGAGTTCCTGGACACGTCGCGCGTGGACATGAACACCTACGCGGGCATCCGCTATAACGGCGTGCGCCGCGAGGGGTACTGGCTGTACGAACGGCATCCGACGCTGGCGCCGTCCATGCAATCCGTGTTCGTTCCCGCGTCCGAGTGCCTACACGTATTCCGACCCATGACGCCGGGCGCGGAGCGGGGCGCGCCGTGGCTGGCCGCGGTCCTACTGCCGCTTCGAGAACTGGCCGAGTACCAAGAGGCGGAAACCGTTCGCGCCAAGGTTGCAAGCCTGTATTGCGGCTACGTTCAGACGGCGGATGGAAGCAACCCGCTGAATGCGAATAGCACGGTTCCGACCCTGGAACCTGGCTCCATGGTCCGGTTGCAGCCGGGTGAAGTTGTGGAGTTCAGCAAACCGCCCGACGCGGGACCGACCTATGATCCGTTCGTCCGTTCCGTGCTCCGAAAGATCGCAAGCGGCGCGGGCGTTCCGTATGAGCTGCTGGCGAACGATATCAGTTCATGCACGTTCGCATCGGGCCGCATGGCCTTGTTGGAGTGGGCGCGGCACATCGAAGCCATTCAGCACGCCTTCATGGTCCCGCAGGTATGCGCGCCGATTCTCGCGCGGTGGATGCGACAAGCTGTATCACTGGGCGTGATTTCGGCGGCGGGACCGGCGCGGTGGATCGGTCCGCAGATTTCCATGTTGGACGTGAAATCCGAAACCGCGGCAACCATCGCCAAGATTCGCGCCGGGCTGATGAGCCGGGCCGAAGCCGTTTCAGCGATGGGCTGGAACGTGGAAGACATTGACCGCGAGATAGCAGCGGACAACCAGCGGGCCGACCAGTTGGGCAACACATACGATTCCGACCCGCGAAGGACAACCTTGCAGGGGCAAGCCAATGACACCACAGCAACGGCGTGAGGCTTCTGCTTGGCTCGACTACCTGACGAAAGGAAAGACCAGATGCAAGTACACATCCGAAGTGCCACGTTCGAGCCGACAACTTACAACGCCGAACGGGGAACAGTTGAAGCTGTCATTTCGGCCGGCGCCGACGTTATCCGACGCGACTATCAAGGCGAGTACAAAGAGCGGCTGAACATGAACCCGACCGCATGGACCGCGGCGCGGGCTACGGTTCCCGTCCTGAAGGACCATCAGCGGGCGGTGGATTCGGTGATCGGGCGCGCGGAGAACATCCGCGTTGAACATGGCCGGGCTATGGCTACCATCCGGCTTTCCGACCGTCCCGACCTGGCCGGCATCCGGCGCGATATCGAAACGGGCATTCTCGATTCCCTCTCGTTCGGCTTCACCGTCCCTCAGTGGCGCGAGTTCACCGAAGCCGGAACCCGTGTTCGTGAAGCCGAAAAGGTTGTGGTTCATGAAGTGAGTTTCGTACCGATTGGGGCGGACCCCCAAGCAAAAACCAGAAGTGAGGAAACTATGGAACAACAGCAACAGGAGCAGATTCGCTCCATCGCAACGGCGGTTGGGGTTGCCGCGCCCTTCGCGGATGACCTGATTCAACGTGGCGTCAGTGTTGACGATGCACGTACCGCCATCATTCAAGAAGCGGCGCGGAACGTCCCGCGCATCGACAACCGGGCGCCCGCGACCATCACGCGGGATGCGTCGGACGGCATCATTCAGCGCATGGCTGACGGACTCCGCGCCCGCATGAACCCGTTGCATCAACCGACCGATGGGCGGGAGTTCGCGTCCTTCAGCATGGGCGACATTGCGCGCCGCTGTCTGGAGTTCCGCGGCTTGTCTACGTTGGGATCGCGCGCCGACCTTATCACGCGCGCGTTGCACACAACCAGCGATTTCGCGGCGGTCCTTCAAGAAGCCTACAACAAGGAACTGCTGATGCTCCGCACGAACGCCAGTCCCATTACTCAGGTATTCAAGCGCGCGACCGTGAGCGATTTCCGCAACCGTCACATTCTCGAAGTGTCGGACGGGCCGGCGCTGGAGAAGGTGAACGAGAAGGGCGAAGTTCGTTTCGGGTCCGTTTCGGACAAGGAACTGGCTTCGTACCGCATCAACAGCTACGCCAAGGGGTACGGCATCACGTTTCAGGTGCTCGTGAACGATGACATCTCCGCGTTGGGCGATATTACCGCGAAGGCATCGCGCGGCGCGCGGACGTGGTTCGCCGGCTTCCTGGTGGACACGATGATCGCAAACCCGAAGCTGGCCGATAACAAAGCCGTGTTCCATGCCGATCATACGAACCTGGCCGCAAGCGGCGCGGTCCCGTCCGAAACGACCATCGGGGACGCCAAGAAAGCCATCCGGCTTCAGAAGGATCTCAGCGGCAACCCGATTGACGCGGAACCCAAGTACATCGTGATCCCCGCGGCGCTGGAATCCACGGTGGACAAGCTGCTGGCTACGCTGTATCCCGCATCGCCGGCCGATGCCGTGGTATCCGCGCGCAACCTGACGCCGATTGTTGACCCGCGGTTCGACGCTAAGGGCGAAAACAAAGCGTGGTATTTGTTCGCGGACCCGTCCATCGCGCCCGTGTTCGAGTACGCCGAACTGGAAGGATTCGCCGGACCGCAGGTTGAGACGCGGCAAGGGTTCGAGACGTTGGGCATCGAGGTGCGCGTGGTGTGGCACGTCGGGGCCGGCGCTATCGACCATCGCGGCGCCTACAAGAACGCGGGGAACTGATATGCGTTATCTGATTGTTCTGCTTATGGCGGTTCTGTGCCTCAACGCGCAGGACCGCTTTTCTTCATCGGTTGTCGATGCCGACCCCGCGCCGATTCCGGCAACCGCAACCGCGCTGTTCTCGTTCACCGTGTACGTCGAGGAAATCACACTGACCAACAAGACGGGTTCAGACGTGACGTGCAGCATCGTGGACCGGCAATCAACCCCGCGCGAACTGTTCACGGGCGTTGTCAATGCCGGCAGCGTGTACGTGATGGCGTTCAAGG
>Ga0116191_1004253_pt1 | contig 10240 bp, 11 predicted proteins | sample AD_UKC111_MetaG_FD_89897 | JGI IMG/M metagenome (GOLD analysis project Ga0116191, IMG submission 89897) | Active sludge microbial communities of municipal wastewater-treating anaerobic digesters from Hong Kong - AD_UKC111_MetaG | ecosystem: Engineered > Bioreactor > Anaerobic > Digestate...
AACTACCAGGTAAGCACTGTCCAGGAAACTGTGGTAAACGCGCCCGGCAGTGTGCGGCGTCTCTCCGCTTCAGTGGTAATCAGCGAAGCGGACGGTCCTGTGGACACCCAGAAAGTTCGGGATGTGGTGGCGGCGGCCATAGGTTTCAACCAGAACAGGGGAGATCAAATCAACGTTTCCAGCATGGTATTCGATGACTCATACCAGAAAAAGGTCAGCGACGAGATGGCCCAGGCCGAGGCTTCGGCCAAGCAAAAGGACCGCCTATACACATATGCCCGGTTGGCCGGGATAGCGGTGGGGGCAATCCTGGTCCTGGTTATGCTGATTATGTGGCGGCGGCGCAGCGCTGAAAGATATGAGGAAGAGGAAGAGGAAGTGTTCTTGCCGGTAAAAGAACTGGAATCCATACCGGAACCGGAGAAAAAGGACGACAAACAAAAGCAGGTCAGAACGATGGCTCAGGAAAAGCCGGAAGATGTGGCCGAGCTTTTGAAAGTCTGGATGAAAGAAAAGGAATAGGATTTGGGAGGGGATGGCGTTGCAGCTTACCAAGCTTAACGGTGTCCAAAAAGCGGCCATTTTACTGATAGCATTGGGTTCGGACTTGTCTTCACGGGTGCTTAAGCAGGATTTTCAGCAAAGTGAGATTGAACAGCTCACCCACGAAATATCAAACATGATCAAAATTCCGGTGGAAGTCAGAAACGCGGTGCTTGATGAGTTTATGGAACTGCAGAAAGCGCGTGACTATTTAATGCACGGCGGGCTGAATTACGCCAAGGAATTGCTCGAGAAAGCCGTAGGCCACACGAAGGCTACCGAGATTTTAAACAAACTGACCATCGACATGAAGGCGATTCCGTTCAGCTCACTGCGCAAAACGGACCCCAAACAAATCTACAACTTTATTAGGGAAGAACATCCTCAAACCATTGCTTTGATCCTCGCCCACCTTACACCTGAACAGTCAGCAGTAATCCTGGGCATGCTGCCGCAGGAACTGCAGAGCGAAATTTCCAGGCGGATTGCTATAATAGACCGTTTTACACCTGATATCGTCCGCGATGTCGAGTTTTTGCTGGAGCGCAAACTTTCTTCCGTGGTCCAGCAGGACCAAACGGTGGTAGGTGGCGTGCAGTCCCTGGTGGATATCCTCAACAGGGTTGGCCGGAGCGCTGAGAAAGTCATTTTAGAGGGACTGGAAAGAGAGGACCCGGTATTGGCGGAAGAAGTGAAGAGGCGCATGTTTGTCTTCGAAGACCTTATTCAGCTGCCGGACAACTTTATCCAGCGGGTGCTTAAGGAGGTCAACTCCAAGGACCTGGTACTGGCTATGCGCGGCGCCAACGAAGAGGTAAACAGCAGGATTTATAAAAACATGTCCAAGCGCGCGGCTGAGATGATCAAGGAAGAGATGGAAGTCATGGGCCCGGTCCGCCTGAAAGAAGTGGAAAAGGCCCAGCAGAAAATTGTTACTATTATCCGCAAGCTTGATGAGAGTGGTGAAATTATTATTTCCCGAGGTGGCGAAGATGTCATCATCGTCTAAGATCATCAAAAGCGCCGAGGTACAGGCTGATTTCTGGCAGGTCCTGCCTTTAAAAGCTAAAGAAGAACTGACCAGGATCAAAAAAAGCGCTAAAAAAGATGTCAGCGCTACCCCGGATGCCGGCGACAACCTTCAAGCCTGGGCTCTGGCACAGGCTGAGGAGACAATCAGAAGGGCCAGCGTCACAGCTGATGAGATCATTCGACACTCTCAGCTTGACAGTGAGCAAATCAAAAGAAAAGCCCACCAGGACGGTTTTCAACAGGGCAGCCGGGAAGGGTATGACCGGGGTTACCATGAAGGGATGGCCAAGGCTGTCGAAGAGGCCGAGGCTATCCGGGCCCGGGCTAATGATGTGCTGGCCCAGGCGGAGGAACTGCGCCGGGCAAAATTAGCGGAACTGGAACAGGAGATTATCGACCTGGCTGTGGAGATCGCTGAGAAGCTTCTGACTATGCAGCTGAGCCTGGACCGGGAGGCTATTTTAAGCGTTGCCGCCGAATCCCTGAAACTGGTGGCGGACAGGCCGAGTGTGGTAATGTTTGTCAGCCCGGATGAGCTGGAGCTGGTCGAAAGTAAAAAAGATGAGTTAAAAAGCCTGCTGCCGGCCAGGGCGCAGCTTCAGGTGATCGCCGACGCCGCTATTGAGCCGGGCGGGTGCAGGATCGACACCGGGCAGGGCGGGGTTGACGCTACCATGGAGACTCGCCGCGAAGCCCTGCAAAAAGTGCTTTATGCCAAAGACCGGTCTTATTAAAAAAATTTTTCCAGCGGCTAAATAATGTTCTCTGAATTAACGAATTTATATATAGGTGAACGCAATGGAGAATGCTCCTGTCAATTTAGCCCAATGGCGGTCCCGGCTCAAGGGGGCCAGGTTAATCAAGGTTATCGGCCAGGTCACACGGGTAATTGGTCTTACTGTGGAAGTGCAGGGGATCAACGCCCCGATTGGTGAGGTCTGTGAAATCATGGTTCCTGGTGAATCCGAGCCGGTCAGGGCTGAGATAGTCGGCTTTCGCGACGGCAGTTCTCTCTTGATGCCCCTGGGTGAGCTGCGGGGCATTTACCAGGGCTGTGATGTTGTCCCTACGGGTAAACCATTCAACATCAAAGTGGGGCGGCAGCTGCTGGGAAGGGTTTTAAACGGGCTGGGCGAGCCGCTTGACGACTGCGGGTCGCTTAGTATTGATTGTGAGGAATACCCGGTAAACAACCGCCCGCCCAACCCACTTTTAAGAAGGCGGATTTCCAAGGTTATGTCGACCGGGGTGCGCTCCGTGGATGCAATGCTGACCTGCGGCCTGGGCCAGCGGATTGGTATTTTTGCCGGCAGCGGTGTTGGTAAAAGTACTCTTCTGGGGATGATCTCACGTTACAGCAGCGCTGATATAAATGTCATAGGCCTGATCGGAGAGCGGGGCCGTGAGGTGCTGGACTTTATTGAGAGCGACCTGGGGCCGGAGGGGCTGGCCCGCTCCGTTGTGGTTGTGGCGACTTCAGAACAACCGGCCCTGGTCCGTTTAAAGGGCGCGTTTGTGGCTTGCGCCATCGCTGAATATTTTCGCGATCAGGGTAAAGACGTGCTTTTAATGATGGACTCGGTGACCAGATTTGCCATGGCCCAGCGTGAGGTTGGGCTGGCTATCGGGGAACCGCCGGCGACTAAAGGATATACGCCTTCCGTGTTCGCGCTGCTGCCCCGGCTGCTGGAGCGGCCGGGTATGTCGCATAATGGTTCCATTACAGCTTTCTTTACCGTCCTGGTGGATGGTGATGATTTTAACGAGCCCATTTCCGATGCTGTGCGCGGCATCCTCGACGGTCATATTATTCTCTCCCGCGCTCTTGCCGCCGCCAACCATTTCCCGGCGGTCGATGTGTTGAGCAGCGTCAGCCGTCTGATGCCTGATATTACCACAGAAAAGCACCGTGCCCTGGCCGGTAAGTTTCGCGACATGCTGGCCGCGTATAAGCAGGCTGAAGACTTGATTAATATCGGAGCGTATGTTGCCGGCTCCAACCCGCGTGTTGACGAGGCTATCGCCTCCTACCAGCAGATGATAGGTTTCCTGCGCCAGAACTTGCATGAACATACAGATTATGATGAAACTCTGAAGCTTTTGACTGCGATTATCGACAAAAGGGTGAATAACTAATGGCCAGGTTTAAATTTCAACTCGAACCTGTTTTATTACAACGTTCGACAAAGGAAGAAGCGGCGGAACAGGCCCTGGCCCTGGCCTGCAACGAGTATAACAACCGCTGTGAAATTCTTAATTATACCAAGCGGCGCCTGGAAGAGGTACTCATCTCAGGTGAAGAAAATATAGATGTCTTTGAAAACATGCACCTGGATTTGTACCGGGAATCTCTCAGCAAGAGAATTATATCCCAGGAGAAAGACGTGAGTGACGCCGCCAATGCTCTGGAGCACAGCCGCCAGGCGGCGGTTCAGGCCAGGCAGGAACGCCAGGCTATAGAAAAACTGAAAGAAAAGCACTTGCAAAGACATAAACGTGAGGAAGAAGCCAGAGAGCAGAAACTGGTGGACGAGTTGGCCCTGTACTCTCATTTTCGTTCCACGGAATAAAACAGGGCTGGATTTACCGGCTACTTGAATCTGTTATGTCGGGAAACCGGAGGTAGACCTCCCTTCCATAAAATTTTTATAAAGGAGGTGAAAAAATGAAAATAGCTTTTATTGGTGACGTGGCGCCTGCTCTGAAAGAAAGCGGGCAAGTTGCGGCGGGCCAGTCAAATCCAGGAGAATTCAACCTGGCTATGGCCGCGGTCCTGGCTTTACTTAATTCCCCCGCCCCCGCTGCTTCTCCCGCAAACAATAACAGCGGCACAGAGTCCACCGGGGGAGGTTTGGAGCCTGTGTCATTGCCGGTAATTGAGCCTGAGGCAACTGTTTTAGAAAAACAACAGGCCATCAATCCGCAAGAAACGGGACAGGCTGATCATGAGGCATCCGCCGGTTCGGATGACAGCATATTCACTCCAGCTGCGGATACAGATATTTCAACATGCTTGCTTGCGGGGCAAGTCCAGGACTCTTCAAAGATAGTGACAGCCGGTTTTTCAAAAGAAGCAGAACTACTATCTGTGCCTGACGGGAACTCTGAATATATATCAGCGAAGCGGGAAACCGGGCCTGTTCAGTCTGGCATCATCAGTACTCCGGGAGAAGCCGGGGAGAATGCACCTGTGTTTACCGGGATTCTTCAGCTTGAAAAAGACTATGAACTGCCGGCGCTGGTCAGCCCGCGGGCAAATGACTCTACAAACCCTACGGAAACAGGCGCGCCCCTGGTGAGAGCGGAGCAAAACCAGGCCCTGGCAAGCGGCCCGCAGAGCGGATCCGTTGTAGAGCCCGGTGGCGGAGTCGTGTTCACCCCGGCGGCAGCATTAACTTCAGCTAAGGAGACGGTAACATCTTTAGGGCAGGACGTTTCCTTATTAGCAGGGACAGTAAAAGAAACCGTTACGGCTACCGTTAAAGACATGGGTCCTTTATTTACCGAAGCTTCCAGAGAAACGGGTGTTGGAACGGGTCAGGTTAATCAAGCCGGCGCGGCGGCAGCAGTGGCAGATGGTACTGAATTAGAGAACACCACTTTTGCCAGGTTGGAAGGATCCGTTATCGCGCAACAGAGGGATCCTGTTATTTTTGAAAAAGCGCTGGTAGCTGGAGCTTCACCCGCGTTTGACGCCGGCAGCATGTCAGTGGCACCGGTCAGGTCGGGGACTGTGGCAGCCGCACAGGAGATAGTGTTAAAGGCAGTTCCACCGTACAATCCATCAGCAGCCGGCCAGGAGTCTGCAGCCGCTCCAGACGGAGAAACCCGGACCAGCGGCGAGGCGATAAAGTCGGCCGGGAAAGAGGACGTAATCCTTCCTGGAAAAGCGGAATCCGTGAGAGCGACAGCTGTTGATGCGGATGCGGCAAAAAGCGGCAGAATAAGTGCCGGTAGTTCCGTTGAAGATGCACCCCCCCCTAATTTGGCACAGTTTGAGACCATAACCTCGAAGGAAAATCCTGTGGAGAACCTGAAAACTGTAAAAATTCCCGACCTGAAGGAAAGTCTGGTGCAGGAAATTGAACGTTTTTACAATAACCGCAAATCTGAACCATTGACTCAGGTTCATCTTAAACTGGAGCCGGAACATCTCGGCAAGCTCACGATAAAGCTCTTTTTTAACAATGGAGAGTTGAACGCCCACTTTTATACCGGAAATGAATACGTAAAAGATGTTCTGGAAGGTTCCATTCAGCAGTTGAGGGAAAACCTTGATCAACAGGACCTGAGGCTAAATCAGGCTTTTGTATTCGTGGGTGATGAAGGCCGCAGCGGTATGGGTCAATCAAATAGCGAAAGCAGGCAGGCAGCGCCTTTTTCCGGCATCTACAGCGGTCGTGCTTACCGGGAAGCGACAACGGAGCCGAACGGATTTGAACCGCCCGGAAGTTTAGACAAACTGGTTAATTACTTAATTTAATAAAGGAGGTGGCATTTTGCAAGTAAATTCAGTTGCTCAAAATTATGGGGAAACAAGCGGCACAGAAAGACAGACTTCGAGTTCTCTTGATAAAGACGCATTCTTAAGGTTGTTCGTGGAACAGCTCAAAAACCAGGACCCGGCGAGCCCACAGGATTCAAGCGAGTTTATTGCTCAAATGGCCCAGTTCAGTATCCTGGAGCAAATCACCAATTTAAACGAAGGAATGGACCAACTGAAACAGTCTCAGGAAATGGCGGAGGCTGCGGAGTTGCTTGGGCGGCAGGTAAACGTCCAGACTGAAGATGGTATAATTTGCGGCCTGGTTGAAAAAGTGATTATCGACGAAGAAGGGGTAAAGCTTTTGGTTAACGGAAACAGTTACAGTTTAGATAGTCTCACTGCGATAGAGCAGGGCTAGTCAGTCAAACAAAAAAGCGAGCTAACGAGCTTAACACGGCAATGGAAGAGGCAATCACTCTTTTACGTCAGATACTTAATAAATAGTATAAGTTGCCTTTATTAAACAATTGTTTTAGGTGGTGAGATATGGATCGCGACATCAAATCAATTTTACCTGTAGGGCCGCTGCCAGGTACTGCTCCCAAGGAAAAATCAGATAGTTTAAAAGTAAATGATTTTACCTTTGAAAAAACACTGAAAGAAGAGCTTGCAAAAAGCCAGGCGCTGAAATTCTCGGCTCATGCGGAAAAGCGTCTCAAAGAGCGAAATATTGTTCTTGCCCGCGAGGATCTGGCCAAGATTGACAAGGCGGTAAGGCAGGCCGAGGCCAAAGGGGCACGGGAATCACTGATAATTTACGGTGATTTGGCGCTGATTACCAGCGTACGCAATAAAACAGTGGTGACTGCTGTGGACGGCAAATCTTCAGAGGATCATGTCTTTACCAACATCGACAGCGCCGTAATCGTAAAATAACCGACAACTGAATAAGCAGTTAGAGGGTGAAAACTGACGTGGGAGGACAACTAAATAATGTTTAAGGCCTATAAGGAATCCCCCAAAATCTGACGTCCGACATCCGACGACTGACGACCGATTTTGCAGCGGGCCCGAAAGGAGGCTGCGCGGCCGCTGAACGACGGAAGCGGCCTAATCTGAAAGGAGAATAAAAATGATCAGATCACTTTACTCCGGTGTTTCGGGCATGAAAATCCACCAGATCCGCATGGATGTTATCGGCAACAACATCGCCAATGTCAACACATCCGGCTACAAGAGCAGCAGGGCCAATTTCCAGGACACCCTGTATCAGATGATGCGTGCTCCGAGTGCGGGGACAAGTGCGGGGACAGCCAATACTTTGGGAGGAACAAACCCCTCCCAGGTAGGCCTGGGCTCGTCGGTTTCCAGTATCTCCAGCAACATGAACGGGGGCAACTTGCAAACGACAGGCAGGACCCTCGACCTGGCCATCCAGGGCAACGGGTGGTTTGCGGTCTCCCCGGATGCCGGCACAACTAACACAACTAACACAACTAAATATTACACCAGGGAAGGCGTGTTTTATATAGACGAGGCCGGCTACCTGGTAAACTCTAACGGGTACCACCTGCTGGACACTGATGGAGACGCCATCAACCTTGGCGCAAACGGGGTTGCCACCTTAAACATATCACAGGGCGGAGTCATCACCGGCACTGATTTGACCGGCGCAGCGCTGACTTCAGCCACAATAACAATAGGCCTTGCCATGTTTCCCAACCAGGAAGGTTTGGAGCGGGTTGGGCAAAACTTGTTCAAGGAGAGCGTGGCCAGCGGTAATGGTGCCTTAGGTGCTCCGGGCGCTACCGGTTACGGGACAATCAACTCCGGCTACCTTGAAATGTCTAACGTCGACCTGACTGATGAATTCACAAATATGATTGTTACCCAGCGCGGTTATCAGGCAAACGCCCGGACCATAACCACTTCTGACCAGATGCTACAGGAACTGCTGAATATCAAACAGTAAATTTTTGCTATTAAAAGTTGCTGAAAAAAGCGGGTGATAACTTGGCCAAGACAAAAATTTCCGAGAATAATGAAGAAAAAGCAGGAAAAAACGGAAAGCCAAAGAAGAAAAAAAATATTTTAATGATTTTATTAATACTGATACTGCTGGTTGGTTCTTCCGCCGGCGCCTATACGCTCTTCCTCAGGCCGGCTGCTCAGGCCGGCGAAGTAAAAAAAACTAAAGTGACGGAGGAAAAAGAAAGCCTTGATATGGGCGAGGTGATTGTGAACCTTAACGGGAGCAGTTCTCATTATCTCAGGGCTAAGGTAACTATTGATTATCCAAAGAATAAGAAACTGGCGGAAGAGTTGAAGAAGAAGAAGCACATAGTATCAGATGTAATTATTGCAACCTTGCGTTCTAAGACACTCGCGGAAGTAAGCAACGCCAGTGCCCTCCAGGGGCTGAAAAGCAGCCTTATCGAGGAGATCAATAACAAGCTTGATGCGGGCGAGATAACAGGCGTCTATTTTACCGATTTTCTCGTCCAGTAGAATAAAAGATTAGTCGTTAGCAGTTTTAGTGGTTAATTAGATTGGGAAGGAATTCGCAAAGCGAATTCCTACAAACAATCCGACTACCGACTACTGACTACAGACTACCGATTTGGGGGAACGGACTGTGTTGACTGAAGAGGAAATCAGAAACTTTCTGGCCGGCGCGAACACCGGTGACGCCGGCATTAAAAAAGTAAAGTTTCCCTCCCTTGAGGCTGTAAGAGGCATGGAGAGGGTCAAAACCAGTCTGTCCCACCTTGAGGATGTACAGATAGAAATCAGCGTGGAACTCGGCCAGGCGTGGCTAAAGGTAAGAGAGTTGCTGGGCCTGGCCGCTGGTTCCGTGATCAAACTGGACAAAGCTGTGGGCGATGAAGTGATGATTATTATGAACCAGCAGCGTTTCGCCAAGGGCGAAGTAGTGGTCATCAATGAATCTTTTGGTGTAAGGATTGTTTCTATCAACCATGCTTATCATGCGAAGCTGTCCGAGGGACTGGCATGAGCAGTGACCTTGTCTGGGCGATAGTGCGTATGCTGGTGGCCCTGCCCCTTGTCCTGGGCCTGGCCTACCTGGTTTTAAAGTATGGTGTAGCCCGCCGTTACGTCATGACTGCCGGAAACCGCAGGATGAGACTGGTGGAACAGCTTCCCCTGGGGCCAAAGACCACGCTCAGCCTTGTAACTCTGGGAGATGCGTATTTTCTCCTGGCTCACCAGGACGGTTCAATTACCTTGATTAAGGAACTTGGGGAGCTGCCTGAGCTTGAGGATATAAAAATTGCCAGTGCTGTGGAACTGACGCCGCATACCATTGAGGAATACAGCCAGCTGCGGGAAGCCGGAAATGAGGGTGAAGTCAAAAATATACCCGGGATTCTGTTTGAAAAATTCAGGGTTGGTATTAACCTGATTACAAGGCAGTCTGCGCAAGCCGGGGGAAGTGTTATGAACAGGGTGTCCAAAAGGATTGGTGACAGCGAAAAGGGTGAAAAAAAGGTTGAAGTTTAAATTCCCGGTAATCCTGCTGTTGGCAGTATCACTAATATTTTTACTGACCCGGGAAACTGCCGCGGCGCCTCTGCCCGCGGTAGATTTAAACATAACCCCTTCCGACGGTCCCGAGCAGGTGGTGGACACTGTTAAGCTGCTGTTGTTGTTAACAGTCTTGTCCATGGCGCCGGCCATCCTGATTATGATGACTTCCTTCACCAGGATTATCATTGTCTTGTCACTGCTGCGCACGGCGCTTGGTGTTCAGGGGTCGCCGGCCAACCAGATCCTGATAGGACTGACTCTCTTCCTGACCGTCTTTATTATGGCTCCAACATACAAGCAGATCAACGAGCAAGCAGTCCAACCATTTTTGAGGAGTGAGATTAACCAGCAGCAGGCCCAGGAGTTGGGGGCAAAACCACTGCGCGATTTTATGCTGAGGCAGACCAGAGAGAAAGACCTGGCTTTATTCATCAACCTGGCCAAAATAGAAAGACCTGCTGCGCCGGAAGATGTCCCTATGCACGTGGTTATTCCTTCTTTTATTATCAGTGAGTTGAAAACAGCATTTGAAATTGGTTTTTTGCTTTTTATTCCTTTTCTGGTTATCGACATGGTGGTGGCCAGCATTCTTATGTCTATGGGTATGTTTATGCTGCCGCCGGTGATGAT
>Ga0116191_1004256_pt1 | contig 10235 bp, 7 predicted proteins | sample AD_UKC111_MetaG_FD_89897 | JGI IMG/M metagenome (GOLD analysis project Ga0116191, IMG submission 89897) | Active sludge microbial communities of municipal wastewater-treating anaerobic digesters from Hong Kong - AD_UKC111_MetaG | ecosystem: Engineered > Bioreactor > Anaerobic > Digestate | place...
CCGCGGCCTTGGAGCGCAGGTAGCGCGAGGGCAGCGTGTTCTTGCCGCCGTCGGTCACCCCGAGCGCGCTCACGTGCACCAGCCGGCGCACCCGCGCCGCCCGGCACGCGCTGATCAGCGCGTTCGGCACGTCGACGTGCGCGCGCTCGAAGTCGGGCCCGAACGGATCGCTCGCCGCGCCCGGCCGGCCGTGCAGCACGCCGACCAGGTTCACCGCGGCGTCGCAGCCCGCGGCGAGCGCCTCGAGCGCGATCGGGTCGCGCGGGTCGGACTCGACGACGTCGACGGTGGGCAGCGGCAGCAGGTGCCGCGCGCGCTCGCGCCGCCGGGTGGGCACGATCACGCGACGGCCCTGCGCGGCGAGCCGCGAGACCACGTGGGTGCCGATGAAGCCGGTGCCGCCGACGACGAGGATGCGCGAGTGGAGCATGGAGCGGGCCGCGTGCGCGGCGTGGCGGGGTGGAGGTCCGATCGGTGCGGGACGGGGTGCGGATGCGTGCACGATCGTAGCGCGAAGCCGGCGGCCGCAGCAGCGGCGTCCGACCGACGCGTCGCGCGGCGGCCGCGCGTCAGTCGCCGCCGGGCGAGGCGGTCGACGCGAACGCGGGGCCGGGCTGGACCTCGCCGAGCATCGCCTTCAGCGACTGCGGCTCGCCGGTGAACATCGCGGCGTACCAGGCGGCGTTCGACAGCACGTGCTTGACGTAGCCCCGCGTCTCGTTGAACGGCACGATCTCGGCGAAGATCGCCCCCTCGACCGCCTGGGGCAGCGTGCCGCGCCACGAGCGGGGCCGGCCCGGCCCGGCGTTGTAGGCGGCCGAGGCGAGCACCGGCGAGCGGTCGAGGTCCTCGTGCACCGTCTTCAGGTAGAACGTGCCGAAGCGCAGGTTGGTGTCGAGCTCGTTGATCTGCGACGGCGCGAAGTCGCGCTCGCCCATCTTCTTCGCGATCCACTTCGCGGTGGCCGGCATGATCTGCATCAGGCCGGACGCGCCGACGTGCGAGCGCGCGTCCGACACGAAGCGCGACTCCTGGCGGATCAGCCCGTAGACCCACGCGGGGTCGAGGCCCTGCGCGCGGGCCACCGGCACCAGCCGCTCGGCGAACGGCGACGGATAGCGCAGCGTCCAGTCGTGCTCGTGGCGGGTCCGTTCCGCCGCGTTGACCGCGCGGTCGAGCAGGCCGAGCCGGCGCGCATGCTCGGCGGCGGCGAGCAGCTGGCGGTCGCCCATGGTGCGCACCGCGAAGTTCCACTCGCGGTTGCCGTCGGCGCGCAGGCCGAGCTCGTGGAACTTGAGCATCCGGGCGAAGGCGGGGTGGTCGACCGCGTCCGCGAGCTCGGCGTCGGTCGGCGGCGCCGCGGCCTCGGGGACCGCGACCTGCAGGCCGAGCTCCTCGCCGGCGAGCTGCGAGTAGAAGTCGGCGCGACCGGCGATCGCGGTGAAGAGCGCCTTGGCGCGGTGCGCGGACTCGGCCGTGCCGTCGGCCTGCAGCGCGCGGGCGAGCCAGTAGGTCCAGGCGGGGTCGGCGCGCCCGGCCTCGCTCATCCGCTCGATCGTCTCGCGCACCGCGGGCCAGTCGCGCTCGCGCAGCGCCGCGCGCACCAGCCAGGCGAGCGTCTCGTCGGTGGCGCGCGCGGTGCGCGCCTGCCGCGCCCAGGCGTGCGCCTCGGGCAGCAGGCGGCGCATGCCCGCGGCCGCCACCTGCGACCACGCGAACGCGCGCTCGGCCGGACGCAGCCGCGTGCCGACCCGCTCGAGCCGGGAGGCCGCCTCGGCCGGGTCGCTGCGGGCGAGCGTCGGGATCGCGATCGCGGCGACCTCGCGCGTCGGGAACTGCTCGAGCGCCGCCGCCGGGCGCGCGAGCGCGGCGTCGAGCTGGCGCGGCTCGAGGCGGGGCGCGGCCGCGTTGGCGGCGCGACGGATCGCGCCCGCCGAGCCGGACTCGATCGCGGCCTCGAGCCGGTGCCACAGGTCGTTCGCGCCGGCCTGGCCGTTGGCGACCAGCGCGCCCAGCAGGCCGTTGCACGCGTCGGGCAGGTCACGCGGCTGCATCAGCAGCACGCGCGCCTCGGCGATCACCGGTTCGCCGCCGGCGGCGCGCGACTGCAGCGCGTAGCAGCGCAGCGCGAGGTCGTCGCGCTGCGCGAGGCCCGCCCAGGCCTCGTCGAACGTGCCCCAGACCTGGCGTCGGCCCAGCGACATCATCCAGTCGCGTCGCGCGATCTCGCCGGCGAGCGTGCCCGCGTGGCGGGCGACCAGCGCCCGCGCCTCGGCGTCGAGCGGGCCCGCGGTGTCGGCCCGGTAGTCGGCGAGCTGCAGGCGCAGCCGCCAGGCGTCGACGTACGCGGCGAGCGGATGGGCGGCGCCGACCTGGGCGGCGAGCGCGTCGAGCCGCGCGGCGTCCCCGCGCGCGGCGGCCGTGCGCGCCGCGAGGAACGCCTCGTCGGCGCCGGCGGGCTCGGGTGCGCGGGCGGCGTCGGTCGGGCGGGCGGGCGCGGCGGCGGGCGCGGCGCTCGCCGCACCCTTCGCGGCCGGCGGGCAGTTGCGCGTGCAGGCCTTCTGCACGGCGGCCGATGCGGCGCCCTGGGGCAGCGCGAGCGACGCGCCTACAATCAGCGCGGCCAGTCCCGCGTGCCGGAACGAACGGACCCACCCGGGCGCGGCTGACGTGTCGATGGGATGCACTGCGAGGAGGGGCCGGGAGGCGGCCGTGACGAGCCCGGAAGACGAATCGAGGATAGCACGCGCCCCCGTGGCGGACCCCGCGCGCGGCGCTGCGCGAGGGGCTGCTGGCCGCGCGCCGACGACCGACGGAGCCCGGGCGACGTGCGGCGAACGACGCGCTCGTCGAGCGCCTCGACGCGTTGCTCGGCGACGTCGGCGGCCTCGCGGTCGCGCTGTACTGGCCGATCCGCGGCGAGCCGTCGCTCGGGCCGCTGCCCGAGCGCTGGGCGCGGGCCGGCGCGCGCACCGCGCTGCCGGTGGTCGACGCGCCCCGCACGCCGCTGCGCTTCGTCGCCTGGCGGCCCGGCGAGCCGACGGTGCCCGGCGTGTGGAACATCCCGAGGCCCGCGGCCGACGTCGCGATCCGCCCCGACGTGGTGATCGTGCCCTGCGTGGGCTTCACCGCCGACGCGCACCGCCTCGGCTACGGCGGCGGCTTCTACGACCGCAGCTTCGCCGCGCTGGACGCCGACGGCGGCACGCCGCCTCGCGCGATCGGCGTCGCCTGGGACGAGGCGCGGCTCGACGCGTTCGAGCCGCTGCCGACCGATCGACCGCTCGACGCGGTGGTCACGCCGTCTGCAACGTACCGTCGCGTCGCAGGCTGACCGGGCGCGAACCGATCCAGCCCGGGACGTCGTCGGCCGGCATCGCCTTCGCGTAGTGCCAGCCCTGCGCGAGGTCGCAGCCGACCGCGTGCAGCACGCGCGCGCAGGCCTCGTCCTCGACGCCTTCGGCGAGCGCGCGCAGCCCGAACGTGTGCGCGATCTCGACCAGCACCCTGACGATCCGCCGATCGGCCTCGTCGGTCGCGATGCGGGTGACGAACGCCCGGTCGATCTTCAGCTCGTCGACCGGGAACTGGCGCAGGTACGCGAACGACGAGTAGCCGGTGCCGAAGTCGTCGATCGACAGCGCGCAGCCGAGCTCGCGCAGCCGGTGCATGAACTCGAGCGTCGAGCGCTCGCCGCGGGCGATCGAGCCCTCGGTGAGCTCGAACATCAGGCGGGCGGGCGGCACGCCCCAGGTCGCGCAGGCCTGCGACACCTGCGACGGGAAGCTCGCGTCGGCCAGCGTCAGCGCCGACAGGTTGATCGCGACGTGCGGCTCGACGCCCGACATCGCCCAGGTCATCTGGTGGCGCAGCACGGTGTTCAGCGTGAAGCGCGTCATCTCGCCGATCAGCCCGGTCTCCTCGCAGATCGACACCAGGGTCGCCGGGCTGACCGGCGGCTCGCCGGCGGGCTGCGGCCAGCGGATCAGCGCCTCGAGCGAGGTGCAGGCGCCGTCCGACAGGCGCACCTGCGGCTGGTAGCCGACCTCGAGCTCGTTGGCCTCGAGCGCGTCGCGCAGCCTCGCCGCGAGCCGCAGGCGCGCCGCGCGGTCGTCGGAGCTCGAGCGCAGCAGCGCGATCCGGTCCTCGGCGGCGCGCGCGTCGACGATCGCGCGGCCGAGCGCGCCGGCCAGCTCGGGCAGGCGCCCCGGCGGCACGTCGATCCACGCGCCGCCGATCGAGGCCCGCACGCCCACCGGGCAGGCGGTACCGTCGTCGAGCCGGCCGTCGTAGCGGCCGTCGACCGCGTCGCGCAGCGCGGTCGCGGCGAGCCGCGCGATCGCCTCGGAGGGCGCGCTCGCGAGCAGCACCCAGACCTCGTCGATCGACACCACCGCGTAGCGGTCGTCGGGCCGGAGCGCGCGCTCGATCCGGTCGAGCACCCCGGCCAGCACCTCGAACGCGTCGTCGCGGCGCGCGAGCGCCCGCATCCGGTCCTCGCGCTGCAGCGACACGGCGAGCAGCGCGGGTCGCGCCGCCGCGGTGCCGGCGAGCCGTGCGACCGCGAGCCGCTCGAGTCCCCCGACCCGCACCCGCTTCGGATGCCGGGCGGCGGTCTCAGGCGGTGAGGCCATTCGCCCGCGCCACGTCGGACATGTAGTAGTCGCGCAGCTTCAGGCCGTAGGCGCCCGCCGGCAGGCCGCGGACGATCCGCAGCCGCCCCTGGCCGGTCGGGGCCTGCGTCAGCAGGTCCCGCTCGACCGGCTCGGCGAGCGGCGCCTTGTCGGGCCAGGTCAGAACGAGCACGCGCGGCTCGAGCCGGCGCACCCGGTTGTGCGCGACGACGATCGCGACCTCGCCGCTCGAGAGCTCGACCAGGCTGCCGACCGGGAACACGCCGACCGCCTGGACGAACTGCTCGACGAGCGGCTCGTGGAACGAGGTGCCCGCCCACTCGTACAGGTTCATCAGCGCGTCCTGCGGTGCCGACGGGTTCGCGTACGCACGCGGCGTGATCAGCGCGGCGAAGCTGTCGGCGATCGCGGCCATCCGGCCGTAGATGCTGATGTCGTTGCCCTTCAGGCCCTTCGGGTAGCCGCTGCCGTCGAGCCGCTCGTGGTGCTGGGCGATGCCGAGCTCCACCTCGTTCGGCAGGCCGCCCGCCTCGCGCAGCGCGTCGAGCCCGAGCCGCACGTGCTCCTTGATCAGCCCGTACTCGGAGGGCGCGAGCATGCCCGGCTTGTCGAGCAGCGCGCGCGGCAGCCGGATCTTGCCGACGTCGGCGAGCATGCCGATCAGCCCGAGGTGCGCGAGCGCCTGCTTCGGGAAGCCGAGCTGGCGGCCGAGCGCGATCAGGTACAGCGCGACCTTCACGCCGTGGTTGTAGGCGTTGATGTCCTCGTCGCGCATCCGCCCGACCCACATCAGCGCGTCGGGGTTGTCGATCATGCTGGCGACCATGTCGTCGACCGCGGAGGCGACCTCGGCCACCTGCGGGATCCGGCCGACGCGGATGTCGGCGGCGACGGTCCGCAGCACGTCCTCGCCGCGGGCGAAGGTGCCGCGCGCCCGCGGCAGCTCCTGCTCCATCGGCCGGGCGTCGGCGTACTCGGCGAGCTCGATGCCGGGCGGCAGCCACGCGCGGATCGCGTCGCGGCTCGCGCGGTCGCGCTCGGCGGAGCTCGGCCGGCGGCGCGGGTCGCCGACCAGCCGGCGCCGGAACCACGCGAGCGCGCGGCCGAGCGGGCCGTCCTCGTCGTCGTCGGAGGCGCCGCCCCGGCCGGGCAGCGCGGTCGCCCGGACGAACTGGCGGAAGCGCTGCCGGGTGTCCGAGCTGATCCGGACGTCGGCGCGGGTCTTGTACACGCGGTGCGCGCGCGAGGTGCGGCGCGCCGGCTCGGCCGGCCGCTCGGGGGGGCTCGGCTCCGGCACCGGCTGCGTCGGCTGGTCCTCGTCGGCGGCGGCCCGGACCGACGGCCGATCGGGCGCCCGGCGTTCGGCGGCGGGGCGCTCGCCGGGCTGCTGCACCTCGGCGCGGCGGATCGCGTCGGTGACCTCGGGGCTCGACAGCTCGAGGTCGACGTAGACGTAGCTGCAGTACTTGCGCAGCGTGTCGATCTCGACCTGGCTGTCGGCCAGGAAGCCCTGCAGCAGGAACGGCGTGTCCAGCCACGGGCGGTCCAGCTCGGCGATGAACATCCCGAGCTGGAGGTCCGAGGCGGCGATCTGGTAGCGACGGCTCGCGGTGATCAGCGTCACCGCGTCGTCGTCCACCCGTTGCTCCGTGCTGGCCTGCACCGATCCGTGTCCGTCTGGGTTCGAAGGGTCGCGCGAGGGCCGCGCGACGGGTCGTTCCGGAGGATGGTAGCCACCGGCGCGACCCGTTCCCAACCATTGACGGTCCGGCGGCGCCCTGCCCGCAACAGCAGCCGACGGGCGGGCGGCGGTCGGCCGCGGACGGTCAGCCCGCGAGCGCGCGCCAGAGCGCGCCGCTCGGCCCCGGCTGGTTCAGCGTGTAGAAGTGCAGTCCGGGCGCGCCGCCCTCGAGCAGCCGGCGGCACAGCGCGGCGACGACGTCGTGGCCGAACGCGCGCAGCGACGCGAGGTCGTCGCCGTAGGCGGCGAGCCGCAGCCGGATCCATCGCGGGATCTCGGCGCCGCAGGCGTCGGAGAAGCGCGCGAGCTGCGTGAAGTTGGTGATCGGCATCACGCCGGGCACGATCGGCACGGCGACGCCGCGCGCCCGCGCCGCGTCGACGAAGCGGAAGTAGGCGTCGGCGTTGTAGAAGTACTGCGTGATCGCCGCGTCGGCGCCGGCCCCGACCTTGGTCTCGAACGCCTTCAGGTCGGCCTCGGGGGAGGCCGCCTGCGGATGGGTCTCGGGATACGCGGCGACCTCGATGCGGAACCAGTCGCCGGTGCGGGCCCGCACGAACCCGACCAGGTCGGACGCGTAGCGGAACTCGCCCGCGTCGACCATGCCGGAGGGCAGGTCGCCGCGCAGCGCGACCAGCCGCCGAACGCCGCGCGCGCGCCAGTGCTCGAGCAGCTCGGCGACCCCCTCGCGGGTGGCGCCGACGCACGACAGGTGGGGCGCGACCGCGTGGCCCTCGGCGGCGATCTCGTCGACGACGCCGAGGGTCTTGTCGCGGGTCGCGCCGCCGGCGCCGTAGGTGACGCTGAAGAACTCGGGCCGCAGCGCGGCGAGCTCGCGGCGCGTGTCGCGCAGCTTCGCCAGGCCCTCGGGCGTGTTCGGCGGGAAGAACTCGAAGCTGACCGGGATCGTGCTCATGGGACCATCCTGCTGCGGTCGGGCGGGCGCGTCGGCCGTGTCGGGGGCGCGCCCGCGTGGAGGAAGGACTCGCGATTGCCGTCGGTGCCGGGCAGCGCGCTGTCGAACGCGCGGTGCACCGTCCAGCCGAGCGCGCGGCACGCGTCGGCCACCGCGTCGAGCGCGCGCGTGCGCGCGGCCGGGTCGGCGACGACGCCGCGGCCGTCGAGCGCGGCCGGCCCGAGCTCGAACTGCGGCTTGACCAGCAGCAGCACGGTCGCGCCGGGCGCGAGCAGCGCATCGATCGCGGGCAGCACCTTGGCGAGCGAGATGAACGAGAGGTCCGCCACCGCGAGCGGGAAGCCCGCGGGCGGCAGGTCGGGCACGCGCGCGGCGAGCAGCGCCGGCGTCGCGTCGCGCAGGTTGAGCCGCTCGACGCAGGCGACGCGGGGATCGTCGCGCAGCCGCGGATGCAGCTGGCCGTGCCCGACCTCGATGCCGACGACCCGCGCCGCGCCCGCCTGCAGCAGGCAGTCGGCGAAGCCGCCGGTCGACATGCCGAGGTCGAGCGCCACGAGGCCGGCCGGATCGACGCCCGACTCGCGCAGCGCGTGCGCGAGCTTCGCGCCGGCCCGGGACACGAAGCGGGTCTCGTCCGAGGACGCGACCCGCAGCTCGTCGAACGGCCCGATCGGCTGCGAGGGCCGCCCGACCGGGGTGCCCGGCGCGATCGACACCGCGCCGTCGGCGATCAGGCGCTGCGCGGCGCTGCGCGACGCGGCCAGCCCGCGGGCGACCAGCTCGACGTCGGCGCGTGCCACCGCCTCAGTAGCGGTAGGTGTCGGGCTTGTACGGGCCCTCGACCTTCACGCCGATGTAGGCGGCCTGCGTCGGGCTCAGCTCGGTGAGCATCGCGCCGAGCTTCTTCAGCTGCAGCCGCGCGACCTTCTCGTCGAGGTGCTTCGGCAGCACGTAGACCTTGCCCGACTCGTACCGGTCCTTGTGCAGCCACAGCTCGATCTGCGCGATCGTCTGGTTGGCGAACGACGAGGACATCACGTACGACGGGTGGCCGGTGCCGCAGCCCAGGTTCACCAGCCGGCCCTCGGCGAGCAGGATGATCCGCTTGCCGTCGGCGAAGATCACGTGGTCGACCTGGGGCTTGATGTTCTCCCAGGTGCAGTGCTGCTTCAGGCCCGCGACGTCGATCTCGTTGTCGAAGTGGCCGATGTTGCAGACGATCGCCTGGTCCTTCATCGCCTTCATGTGCGCGAAGGTGATCACGTCCTTGTTGCCGGTCGCGGTGACGAAGATGTCGGCCTTGTCGGCCGCGTATTCCATCGTGACGACGCGGTAGCCCTCCATCGCGGCCTGCAGCGCGCAGATCGGGTCGCACTCGGTGACCCAGACCTGGGCCGACAGCGCGCGCAGCGCCTGCGCGCTGCCCTTGCCGACGTCGCCGTAGCCGGCGACCACCGCGACCTTGCCGGCGACCATCACGTCGGTCGCGCGCTTGATGCCGTCGACCAGCGACTCGCGGCAGCCGTACAGGTTGTCGAACTTGCTCTTGGTGACCGAGTCGTTGACGTTGATCGCGCGGAACGCGAGCTCGCCCCGGGCCGACATCTGGTACAGGCGGTGCACGCCGGTGGTCGTCTCCTCGGTCACGCCGACGATCGCCTTCAGGTTGCGCTCGTAGAAGCCCGGATCCTTCGCGAGCTGCGCGCGGATCGAGTTGAACAGGCAGACCTCCTCCTCGCTGCCCGGCTTGCCGAGCACCGACGGGTCCTTCGCGGCCTTCGTGCCGAGGTGCAGCAGCAGCGTCGCGTCGCCGCCGTCGTCGAGGATCATGTTCGACGGCTGGCCGTCGGCCCACTCGAAGATCCGGTGGGTGTAGTCCCAGTACTCGTCGAGGTTCTCGCCCTTGTGCGCGAACACCGGGATGCCGGCCGCGGCGATCGCGGCGGCCGCGTGGTCCTGCGTCGAGAAGATGTTGCACGACGCCCAGCGGACCTGCGCCCCGAGCGCGGTCAGCGTCTCGATCAGCACCGCGGTCTGGATCGTCATGTGCAGCGAGCCGGTGATCCGCGCGCCCTTCAGCGGCTGCGACGCGGCGTATTCCTCGCGGATCGCCATCAGGCCGGGCATCTCGGTCTCGGCGATCCGGATCTCCTTGCGGCCCCAGTCGGCGAGGCCCAGGTCGGCGACCTTGAAGTCGGTGAACGCGGCGGATGCGGCGGGCTTGGGGACGGCACTCATTCGATTCGCTCCAGTGGTGTTGCGCGGGCGTCCGGCGGCGCCGGAAAAACAAAACGCCCGCAAGGGTCGGGTGACCGTTGCGAGCGCGGTTGTGGTTGCCGAGCCTGGCCCGTGTCGGGTCGCAGCGCTCCTCGGCAGGCGCGAGTATACGCGGGCCCCGGGCGGGGCCCAAGCGCCGCCGATCGGCGCGCGGGGAAATCGCGCGTGACGGACGTCACGCCGCCGGGCGGCATCGCGTCACGGGCCGGGCGTCGCCCCGGGGCCGGTCCCCGGTGAGCACCCGGGTGTCGGGCGCGGCGCGGCTGCCTAGCATCGTCCCCATGCCGTCCCCGCGTCCGCGGGCGGCCCCGAGGACACCCGGATGAACACGACCACGCATTCCCGCCCCGCCGCCCCGACGCCCGCGCCCGCCGCCCCCTCGTGGTCGCCGGCCGCCGTGCCGGCCGAGACCTCCCGCTTCGCGAACCGCTACCTCGAGCGGGCCGCGCTGCAGGCCCGCCTGCAGGCGGGCGGCGCCACGACGACGTCGACCGCCCGGATCGACACCGCGTCGGTGATGGCCGCGCTGCTGTCGCCCGTCGACGACGGCGCGCGCCGCGACCCCGTCGCCGCGTCGCCGGCGCCCGCCGTGCGCCGCACGCTGACGCCGCTGCCCGGTGCCCGCCTGCTCGCGGTCGACGTCGTGCCGGCCGAGGTCCGCTTCGAC
>Ga0116191_1004258_pt1 | contig 10234 bp, 11 predicted proteins | sample AD_UKC111_MetaG_FD_89897 | JGI IMG/M metagenome (GOLD analysis project Ga0116191, IMG submission 89897) | Active sludge microbial communities of municipal wastewater-treating anaerobic digesters from Hong Kong - AD_UKC111_MetaG | ecosystem: Engineered > Bioreactor > Anaerobic > Digestate...
GCCAGGTCCATCACAGAACCCGTGAGGGGGATGAAGTCCCACGTGCCGTCACTCTTTGGCAGGAACTGCACTCGCGTTCCCGTTCGAATGTTGAGAGCATCCCGCACCTCGGCCGGGATCGTGATCTGGCCCTTGCTGGTGACCGTGGCGACCGGCATCCTTACCTCCTGAGCAATTCCTTACTTCAGTGTAAGGGACTTCAGCGTCGGTTGAGTAGGGCGAAGCCCGTATCGAAACCGGTGGTCGAGCCTGTCGAGACCCCCTGTCAACCCCCTGCCCGCGCCGCCGCATCTGCGGTTGGGTGGGGTTGCGGCATTTCGCCGCCGACGAGAGGAGCCCGCATGAGCGACCCCCTGAACCCGCAGCCCGACGAGGTCGGTGGCGGCGGAGCCGAGTCGATCCCTTCACCGGATGCCCCGACCACCCCCCTCGCGCCCGAGACGCCCGGCGTTCCGGACGAGCCCACCCCGCCCGGCGGACACGCGACCATCGCCATGAGCGTCGCCGAACTGGCCGAGGCGCTGCGCGGTCCGCGGCACCGCGCCGAGTAACTCGGCGGCGACCCCGGTGGTCGAGCCTGTCGAACCGGTGGTCGAGCTCGTCGAGACCTAACACCACACAACAAAGGGAGCCGTCATGGGCGCTGACCAGTATCACGAGCCACCGGAAGAGCTGAGCCAGGAAGTACGCACGTTCGCGAGGATGTGCGCGAGCCTCGCCGAGGAGGCCGAAGCGATCGGCTGGTACGCGCAGCGCATCGCTGTGGAGAAGGATGCCGACGCCGTCGCGATCCTGGAGGACTCCATGGGCGAGGAGTTCAAGCACTTCAGCATGGAGCTCGAGTTTCTTCTGCGAAAGACGCCGAAGTGGCGCAAGACCGCTGAGGGAATCCTGTTCACGAAGGGCGACATCGTGAAGCACGGCGAGGCGGCGGAGGAAGCTGCGGGTTAGTCTCGGCGCACCTGCTGGTCCACGAGCCGCATCCGCTCGAAAAGGCTAGCCCTTCGGTTTTGGGGATCGCTTTCGTATCCATGGACGTCAGGATGCCCGCAGGCGCATCAACTGGATGCGACATGGCTAAGGCCACTGTTTGCCCAAATCAAGCAATCCCTCTCTGGAGTGCTCGACAACTAGCCACGGAGGGCTTGAGATACCGCCGTGCGATCTACGGCCGGCACGACCGTGAAATCAGAGGTGAACTTCACTGATCGGACCCCCTTGGGCAACGGAAGGCCGACGTCGGGCCGCGGCACCAACCAAGCTGGATAGAACTGCACGGAACTGAGAATCTTTGAGGTCTCGATTCGCCGCGCCAGAGTCTCTTCAAGTTCAATACCGCAGGTCTTGGTCAAGATGTCCCAGAAGCGAAGGCGAGACACATCGTCGACAAGCCGGTCCGAAATCTCTCGAACGAGTTGCCCGATCGCTTGGCCCGAATCGGACAAATCCACCAATACAGATGCGAAGTAACGCACGTGCTCATCGCGACTAGACACCTGTTCCAGGGAAAGCGAATGCTCGCGCGCGGCCCCGCGGGTAGCCTTCACTTCGACCGAAGTACCTGATCCACCGAACTCAAAATCCAGAACCTCGCCTGGGCTCGAATGCCACGCAGCTATCCAGAAGGCTGGGTCGTCCATGCAACTGATTACGGCGAGCTCGCCAACTAGTCCGACGAGATCAGTAGCAACTGACTGGCCAAGGCGCCAGAAGAGGGTCGCCCATCGAGCGATCTCGTCTGCAAACTGCTGCTCAGTCGGCTCGCGCCCCAACTTATCCGCGATTGCAGCACAAACGGTAGCGAAGAGGTCCCTCGTCCCGGGCCCCACGTCAACGCACAAGAGCTTGGAAACTCGAACTTTTCGCGCACTCGTTTGCTCATGTAGGTCGCACTGAATTCCGTAGCTGGCCGAAAGGTATTCCAAGCGGGTCGGCGCCGGTTGCGACCTTACTGGGGTGGTTTCGACAAGAAGTGCCAGGGCGCCATCGGCCGAACTCCCGACGTAGTAGCCTTCGCGGACCGCCTCCACCGCGAACGCGTCGGGCGCCAAGTCTATGGACGAAGCTCGCGCCTGAACACGATCAAACGCGCCAAGTATGAGATCTGCGAATTCGCTCACTCGGCCTCGTCCTCGATCAGCCAACTCGCCGCGAGTCGCTCAGGTGTTCGGAAGGCGATCGTGAGCACTGAGGCAAAAGGCTGCTCGAACTTGCTCCTTCGCAATGCAAGTCGATGTATCTGTACGGTCAGGTTGGCCTCATCAAAGATCTTTCGGTCCCCCAGGTACCCGCTGGAAGCGCCCTGAAATGGCTGGACTGTGCCCGAGGTTGTAAGTGTGCGCACTCCCTCTACAGGCCACCGCATCTTGATCACAGTTACCTGCTCCAACGGGTGCTCATCTAGAAGGCGTGCGATCTGAAGCCGCAGTGCCCTGAAGTCCGCGCTTTCTACAGCCGAGATCACTTCAGCCTCCTCAGCGACCCTTAGAAGTCCCTCAAGACTCATCGTCCCCCAAAGGTGACCATGCGCGTCGGGCGGACTGTCAAAAACCGAGTAGCGATCAAGGGCCTCTACCGACTGCGCAACCTCCGCTTGAACGACGTGCGGAAGTGGATCGTAAATCCAACGCTCCCCCGCCGTTACGGCGATCATTGGCAGTGACACGACTGATTGGCGCGTTGCACGCATAGAAGGCGCAAGGAGGAAGTTGCGCTCCCATTCCTTGAGCGACGTTTCCCCTCCGGCTATCTCACGCAGGCTAGCGAGCATGTGCCGTTCGTGCTCTACGTACATGTCAAAAGCGTCACGAAGTGCCGGTTCGAGGTAAACGCGACACTGTTGGAGATAATGACGCTTGTACCCAAAAAAGCGCGCCCGCTGCTGGATGGTGTCAGCTGTCCAGCTACCCGGGTCCCTAGACATATAGGTAACCGCTAGTCCATCCACCGTGAACCCACGATCAAGTGCCTGCCCGCCAACGAGAACGTAGGCCTTCGAAGAATCCCACTCAATAACCGGAGTCTGCGAGTCGCGGGCGTTCATTTCGATAACCTGAAGGTTCCGCAGGACATAGCGAAGCGCCGCCCAACACTCGTCAAAGCCCGCAAGCGACGGGTCCGAGTTCTTTAGCGATTGCCAGGCTCCCTCGAACTGATCCTTCAGAAAATGCGCTTCCTCTGGCTCATCGATTGCCCCTTTCCAGTGTCCCCATAACGCTCGGACCCAGCGATAGAAGAGGACGTGGGGATCGGTAAGCCTAGACGGGTGCACCAGAAGTGATCTCGTTTCGACCTGACCCGTCGCGAGCACGTGCGCTGCCCCAACGAGAAACTCTTGGAAAGCAGTCACCAGACTTGGTGGTGGAGGCCCGTCTGGATCATCCGCCATTAAGAGGTCGTCGTCAGGGATGACTCTCACTAGGCCCCGTGCGCTTCCGAAGAACTCAGGTCCACCGACGTACTCATCGCCGGGCTCGAGAACATGCACAAAATCTGGTGACAAGACGTCCGCGATCGCAAGAAGTAACGGGGCCTGCGGTGTTGCGGTGTACTGAAGATAAGCGTGGTGAGGAAACACATCACGCAATAGGCGTATGTTCCGGTAGGTGGCGGACTCCTTGCCTCTACGGAACGACGTATTTAGGCTCGCCTGATCTGCCTCGTCATCGATTATTAGAACGCGAAGGCCTGACCAGCCGAAGCGCTCCACGATCTCCCTCAAAGCGTCGATCCGACCGTAGTGTTTGAGCAGAATGCAGACCGCGGTCTTCTTTAGCGCACGAGGGGTTTCGGGGTCCGCCCAGTTGTCCCGAACGGACTCGATCAAGGAGAGATCCTGACCATCTTTCCCCGGGTTGACGAAGAAAGACCAGCCATTCGGCTCGGCGGCTGTGAGGTCCTTCCTCAACCTGCGAACACCTTGGTTTAGAAGAGGGTTGGAAATACCAGAGATCACGACCACGAGAGCAAACCCATTGTCCCGAGCAAGCGCGATCACTCCCTCGTAGGACAAGGTCTTGCCCGATTGAACTCGACCTACCACGAGGCCGGTCTCACGGGACTCATTCGAAGTTACGACCGATGCTTTCCCAAGGATGGTGAGCGCGTCAGCACGAAGCTGAGCTCGGGCAGCGGGTGGTGCGACGTTCTCTATGAACCCAGTGAAGGTCTCGCCCACATGGATCTGGCTTGGAAGGGGTTCATCTATTGGGAGCATCATCGCTCCGCCGGGTTCGCTCATCTAGTTACCCTCCCGGAGAGCGCCTTGGTGAGCACTGAATCAACGTGGCGCAGAAGTGCGGCGGCGAAGGGCAAGCCGGCATCGTTGATGAGGCTTTCGGCTACAACGAGCGCCACCGCGATTCGGAGCACGGCCTCAAACGAGTCCTTGTCTCCCAGGGCGAATTGGCTCACGAAGGGGTGTGCGGCATTCAGGGTGACATCAATGCGCATCACCTTGCCCGTACGGTCGCTGATTCGACGCGTCAGCCAGCGCGCCGAGTTCGCATCTTGAATGGACGCGACGGTCACTTCCCATTCCTGACCGTCCAAGTGGAATGCTACGACTCGGGAGATTCCGTGGGATAGGTCGGGTGGGGAATCCAGCAATACATCCCCCCCACCAGTCGCGTTGACTAGGACCTCTTCAATAAAACTTGGGAGTTCCGCTTCAATAGAACGTGCAGTGCTGTCAGTGGCGTCGCTGATCATCTTGGCCTGCTGCCGCGTGATAGTCCTGGATCGAAAGTTCTCCGCCTGTTTCAGGAGCGGCAACGGCTCCGCGTCCAACTCTTCGCGCAGCTTCTCGAGAAACTCTTCTTCTGACTCACCCCATTGGAAACCGTCCTTGGTATGGCTGACAGCTAGTCCATCAACATTCAGTTCTCCGAACAGACGCTGGGAGCGGAAGGAGTTTCCGCCTCCAAACACTGCGGTAGGACGGTAGGGCGTGTCACCTGAGCCAACAATCACTCGCCCGCGACGCAGTAGAGCAAACCCCGCGTCGCGGGTGGATCCCTCCTCTCGAATGCCCGCGAAGCCGCTGACCGTTGCGCCACTCTCCAGCCGAATGTCAATCGGTTTCTGCCAACGAACCAACTCTCCCGACCCGTCCTGGTCGGCGCGAACGTCTGCCGCCTCCAGAACCCTCGGTTCCAGATATGCCATCCGTTCATTCGACACGACGAGCCTTAGCTCGCCGGAGCGCAAATAGGTGCGATAGATGTCGCGCAAGTGGTCGCGAATCTTTCCCAACGTCCTACCTCGCGGATTTTGGTTCAGATTCCAAAGGCGAATCCGGGTGAAGTGATCGGACGCGTCTCCGGGAACTGCCGAAATAGTGAGCTCAGTCATTGCGCCCGAAAGAACTAGTTGCATGTCGAACTCGACGGTATAAATCAGTCCGTCACCAATGCTCGTCGTTTCTACCGACCAGTTGTTTGCGAACCAGATCGAGGCGCTCTTCATGCCCATGCCGAACTCCGAGAGGCCAGTTCGATCCGGAGGTACCTCTGCTGCCTTGAACGCCCTGTCGAAGTCACTTCTGTGGATTCCGCCTGCATTATCTTCAATGAGTATCCGACCAGGGCTGTCAGTCTCGATGTCAATGCTCACTGCGAGGACGTAGTCGGGCTCGACGGAGCGGATCATGACTTCCTCCGCTTTGGAACTTTGGAGGGCGTTGTCGACATACTCCGCCAAGGCAAACCATGGCTCGTAGTTCAAGTGGCTTAGGACTCCCAGGATCGAGACACCCGGCGTTATGTCGACTGACTCCGCCATCAACTTGCTCGCTGCAGTAGTTGCGTTTCGATCTCCAATGCGCGCAACAGTGGCTCCGCAATACTCCGCACCACATGGGCATTGACGGCATTGCCAAGCGCCCGATAGGCGCTTGCTCTGTTCTCCGGAAGCGATATTCCTCCAAGACTCTGAAGGCGCGCACATTCGCGGGGCGTCATGTAACGCTTTTCCCAGCCAATTATGGGCACCTGCGTATCTGTCATGGCTATCAAGCTGGGCGCGGTGGTAGGCCGCTTAACTCGAACTCCAGAAGCACGGATCTGAAGAACGAAGTTCCATAGCGAGCGATGCTCGCCCTGCGCATTCCATTCGAACTTTTGCAGGCTCGATGGCATTTCCGTCACGCGCGACCTAACTAACCATGGATCAATCCATCCTGCGTTGGCGCGATAGAAGTCCCGGTTCTGACGGATGAAATCGACCTTCCATTTCGGAAACGCAAATTGCCGACGGGTCGCGTGACTCGGTAGTGCCGCGAACTGTTGTTCGACAGACTTTCCATCCAGCAGGACGCCAAACGAGCCACGGTACTGGGCTAATCCCGTGGCACCCAACTCCTCACTTAGTGCAAACGGCGTTTCGTCCTCAAACGGATAGTCCGCGCCGAACTCCATCGACCAGATAGGAAAGGAAGGGAGTTTAAGACTGCGGGGAGCGGACCGGAGGAAGTCGTCCCATACTTCGAGTGCCCGCAATGATGAAGCGGAAACGGGCCGTGCGTCCTTTGGATCGGAGTCCAGAACAGATCTGATATCGGTTCTAGTTGCAGGTGGGTCGGGCCACTCGAACCTGTTCAGCCCAGCCCTCGAGCCAACGATGTAGACGCGGTCTCTAATTTGAGGAACCCCAAAGTGATGAGGCGAGTAGCGGCGCGAGTCGACGTCGTACCCGAGATCTCTAAGAGTCTTGAGGATGGTCTTGAACGTCTCCCCACCCTTATGACGAAGAAGGTTGGGGACATTCTCGAGAATGAAATAGCTGGGTCTCTTAGCCTCGAGGATCTCTGCGACCTTGAAGAAGAGTTGCCCCTGAAGAGTGTGCAAGAACCCAAGTTGTTCTCCGGCTTTGGAGAAAGGCTGGCAGGGAAACCCAGCGGTGAGAACCTCGTGATCAGGCACCGACGCGGCTTCTACCGTGGCGATGTCTCCTGCCGGTTCGAGACCGAAATTCTGCTTGTACAGGTCATTCAAGGTCGGTTCCCACTCGGCAGCAAAGACCGCCTCGCCACCCATTCCTTCGAGTGCGACGTGAAAGCCTCCAAGCCCTGCAAACAAATCGACGAACCGAAAAGAAACATCCGAAGCGTGCTCAGTCAATGGTGTTGCCTCCCTGGAACTGACCATGACTCAGGCTACCGACAATCCGCAACTTCAACGGGTAGGTGAGCCGAACCTATCGCCCCCTCCGTTCTGGAACGAGCAATTGGTTGACTCCCCACCCCCGAACTCGGGCTACTGGCATCCGCGCCACAAGGCCACGCTGGAAACATGAGCGACCTTCGAGAGCGTGTGCCGGGCCATGCGCTGATCGACGAGCTTCTACACCAGTGGGATCTCGGCACGATCCACGTCGACGAACGGTCCAACGGGATCGTCATCGACGAGGAAGCCGAGGGCTGGTACCGGGGCGTGCTCGGCGAGCGCCGGGTCGCAGCCATCCTGGACCAGCTGAGCGCCGCGCAGGCGCAGTCGCCCTGGACCGTGCTGCACTCGGTGCCGGTCGGTCGCGGCGAGAGTGACATCGACCACGTCGTGATTGGGCCGCCCGGGGTGTTCACGATCAACACCAAGTTCAGCCCAGGCAAGGATGTCTGGGTCGCCGGCCGTGGCATGTACGTCGGAGGAGCGAAGCAGCACTACGTGGTCAATGCGCTGTATGAGGCGCGGCGGGCATCCACCTATCTGAGCAGGTTACGCGGGCCGGAACTTGGCTGCGAGCGCAGCGGCAATCGCCGCGACATCCAGCGGTCCGTTCGGAGCCGATTTGACCCTCGCGGCGAGCTTCCGGGGCCAGAGCACCTCGACGCCAGCGACAGAGAATGCGCCGTTCAACAGCCCCCAGTCGGACTCTACAAAGCACAGGAAGCCAGCCACTGGAACTCCTTCGAGTGCGTCCTGCACTTTCGAGACCTGCCACTGCACACCCTCAACGAGAGCGGCCTTGTTCCGACCGCCGACATAGAGCATCTCAACGCGAGGGCGGAAGAGTCCGCCCTCAACGCGCCGCTCAGGTCGACCCTTGTAGCGTTTCGCGTCGATCACCCAGATGCCATTCGAGTCGACGACGAGGTGGTCGATGTGCGCGCGAGAACCGGGGATGCGGCGATCGTGGTTCACTCTGACGGCGTCGGAGCGCAATGCGTCGAGTAGGACGCCGACCCGCTCTTCGCCGACTGCGCCAGTTGCCCAGGCCCGTGTGCTGTGACGCTCCGGAGTGAGGGCAACCGCGACTCCTCCGAGACGACCCCACTCTTTCCGAATGCGCGCTTCGTCTCTTGCCTTGCGCTTCTCGTACTCGCGGCGAGCTGACGCCCCGGCGCTGTTGTCCTCGGTCATGAAGCACCCCCGGGCATGAGGTTAGTTCAAGGATGGTGCGTTGCGAGAGTCCCCGTGCTGGGGGTCTCGACACGCCGCTGCGCGGCTGTTGGCTCCCTCCTCCACAATTGGAGTTCTTGGTGTTGTTCTTCTATCCAGCCAAGTGGCCAGAGCGCATTCTTCGACACCTCTAGCCTCGACCGATGATCATCGAGTCGGGCTTCGGCATCCACCTCTACCTCTTCCACGATGAGATCGATCGCGAGAGTTGGGAACTTCGGATCGTGTGTCTCGACGAACGCCTCCAGCCCGTGCACTTCGGCCGACTCGCGGACCGGTTCGAGGGGTCGCTTGATCACCATGCAGAGGGCATCAGGCAAGCCGTGCATCAGGAAGACGTGCGCTACTTCGCAGTCGGACACCGAGTCGCTGATTGCAATCCGGGCCGGAACCTTGCTGAGTTCTATCGCGCAGAGCGCGAGGTAGTCGCGGAACTCGAGACTGAGGGTTTCGTCTTCCTGGGGCATCAGACACACGACAGTGATGGATGGAGCTCAAGCGGGCCGATGCACCGGTTCGAGAGCTACGTTGACGGAGACGAGTTCCCCAGAGTGCTTGTCATTCCGCCGCCGCATCCATTCGTCGACTGCGAGTGCGCGGTCTGCGGTCCACGAAATGCTCAATGGGCCAAGGCGCGCGTCCAGCACTCGAAACCGCTGTCCTGATTTTTGTATTACGATAATCGCCCAGGGATACACACTTCGGCCCTCAGGCACGGAGTCTCGGCCGAAGACGCACTCCTTGCGGCAACTGAATACGTAGTGAAGGCCGAATTGGCCGAAGATCGCGAACTTCGACTCGGCTTCGATTCCGCGGGCAGACTCCTGGAAACGGTCGTGGTGATTCTGAGCAGTGGGCAACAGGCCGTGATCCACGCGATGCCTGCGCGACGAACGTTCCTTGCGTTACTCGAGAGGAAGACATGACGCACGTCACAATCAACGGGGTCCAGCTTGAAGGTGTCACCGTAGGAGGCGTTCCGGTCACCGACGCGATAGTCGAGAAATGGGCGGACGAGGCCGAGCACGGATACGACATCGCGACCTTGAAATTTCGCGGGCGGCCGCGGATGGGCAGTGAGATCGCGAAGGTCACTACATTGCGCCTGGAGCCGGCCCTCGACGTTGCACTCAGCGAACGCGCCGCCAAGGACGGTAGCTCCCGGAGCGAGGTCATTCGGGCGGCACTACGGGCTTGGTTGGAGAGCGCCTAGGGTCTCGATCACGCCGGGGCCGCTCCCAGCCGGGACGAATGCGTCATCCAACGAAGACTACGGCAGCACCAGCACGTGCCGCCGATCGCCGGCCGCGAGCATCTTCTCGATGGCCCGGTCGAAGGTCGCGAGCAGCACCCCGGAGGAGGCGGCGAGGTTCACGAGGTGGGCATCCGTAACCTGGCGGGTCGTCGCCATGGCCGCGAGCGATATGGCGGGCTGGGCAAGGCTCGATGCGTCGGGCAGGAACTGGTGACCGGGAACAGCACGCATCGCTGCGAGCAGGGCGAGTGCATCGGCCATCGAGATCCGCTCGGTCACGACGGTCGGATTCGTCGAGAGCCGCACGAATCCAGACTCTGTCACCGGGGTCGTCATCCAGTCACCGCGACGTGCCGCGAACCAGGTGTGGGCGCGCCGGTGATGCACGTGCTGGGGCCATGCCAGTGCGACGAGAACGTTGAGGTCGAGAAGGTGCGATTCAGTCGGCATCGCGCTGATCATTCACCATATCGAGCGTGATCGGCGCAGCATCGGCACTCACGGTGAAGACAGGAAACCCGCTCTGGCCGGTGGTGGACGAGTCACCCGCGGCCTTGAGGCCACGTTCAGCGAGACGCGAGAC
>Ga0116191_1004259_pt1 | contig 10234 bp, 10 predicted proteins | sample AD_UKC111_MetaG_FD_89897 | JGI IMG/M metagenome (GOLD analysis project Ga0116191, IMG submission 89897) | Active sludge microbial communities of municipal wastewater-treating anaerobic digesters from Hong Kong - AD_UKC111_MetaG | ecosystem: Engineered > Bioreactor > Anaerobic > Digestate...
TAGTGAACATGATAAATGATATGAAGAAAAGAAATATAAAAGGATTACTAATGGTCAATGGTAACTTCATAGAGAAACATGCAGAGGTTCTCAAAGAGATATTAAAGACGGGTGTTGTAGAGCTGGCTCCATCATATGATTTTGAACCATTCTGGGGAATGCCATATGATGAGCAATATGAAATTATTTCAAACATGATTGAAAATGCACAAACATATCTTGGTGTAACTCCACGAGTTATTAGTTCTAGATATATGGCGTCTGATGAGAATACTGTAAAAGTAGCAGAAGCTTTAGGAATTGAATACATAACTGCAAGGGGGACTACAGAACTAGCAACAACAATATACAAACCAGAAGAATATAATGTAAAAATAATATCTGTATCAAACATTGATGTACCTGAATTTAAATATGGAAGTTTTTGTGATTACAGTTTCTATGAAAGAAATGGCTCTCCAGAGGATATGGAGTCTCAATACAAAAGAGCAATCCTCAACGAGAAGTTCATGGCAGTATCACATACATATATTGGTGGGCTAAAAGAGAGATGGAATAATATGTGGCACAGATTCTGGGATAACTACGAAGTTGATTGGGTAGATTTAGATACTCTGGGAAGTGTAGACAAAGTTATGCCTATGTGGCAAATTCCAGTAAACAAGAACGCTCCATATACTCCAGAGAAGATTAGACCTGCAATACCATATGAAGAGGAACCAAATGTTACTAATCCGTGTAAGGTAGAAGATTTAAATGAGGGTGAATCTAATATTACAACTAGTATAACTGATAAGGAGGTAGTTGTATTCCATAACAATACTGGCCCTATGTGCTTAGAGATGATTAATTTCTTCAAGAAGAACAATATCGAATATATAGAACATCTTACTACTGATACAGATTTTGGAACACAGTTAAATGCATATAAAGGGAATGTTTCAAAAAGTGAGGGGGTTTCTGATAGCTATGATTACTACCCTATCATATTTGTTGCGGGAAGGGCTTTCTCTGGGTTTAATGAGGAGATAGGAGAAGAGATATTAGAGATTCTGGAATAGCTTAGTTATATAGCATAACTTCAGATATCACTCCCTATCCCCTACCATTATTGAGTTGTCCATGTGTATAAAAAGAATCAAAAGGGATTTATTTTAAAATCTTTTGGTTCGAAGGTAAAATACATTTATGATAGAATAACATATGAAAACTTTTGTTTACCATGAGAATGCTTCCGGGAAAGCCTCTTTTACAAAGACTGGAGATGCATGGAGTATAGATGATGATTTAAAAATCTTTGCAGTAGCAGATTCTCCTCTCCGTTGTTTAATTCGCGACACAAAACAATATCCATTTGATGATTATGGCTATGAAGCTGCAAGTACATTTTGTGAAAGCTTTATTAAGCACTGTAAAACAAAATTATCTTCAGAAGACTTTTCTTTAAAAGCATTGAAAGATGTACTAATTAAAACCAATGAAGATATAAAAAAATTAAATATCCAACTGGGTAAAAAGTTTAATGACCCATTAAATTATGATTTAGCAGAAACAGTCGGTGTTGGTGCAGTAATCAAAGGTTCTACATTGTATTATGGCGGTTTAGAAGACTGCTATGTTAATGTACTTCGAGGAAAAAACTTAGAGAATATAGCAGAATGGGACTATCAGATAGTTAAAGCTAGTAAATATATAGACAAACTCTCTAGTGAGGATAAATTAAAAGATTATATTCCTAAAGAATTGATTAATAAATTAAAAAAAGAAAATCAATGGGAACCCTGTTGGTGTAATTACCTTAGAAACAATAAAAATGCTCTTGATGAAGAAGGTAATCTTGTAGGATGGGGCTGTTTTACAGGAGAAAAAGAGGCAGAAGAATTTATTGAAACATACTCTATTCCATTAAAGAAAAATGATCATATTCTGTTATTTTCCGATGGAATGATCCCTGTATTAGAAGGCAAAGGTTTTATTAATTGGTTTATACAAAATGTAACTTCATCTTTCTATTTTCAATATCAAATGAGAAGTAAAATAATGGAATTATTAGGTGATAAAGAAGAAGCAAATAAAGAGAAAACTCTAATCTATATGCAGTACTAATTTTATGAAAGATTACATAATCTTTTAATAAAGGTACTTCCCTTGTTTTTATACTATCTCTTTTGTGGATAATAATTTTATATTGTCAAATAACTTGACAATTAACTTTACAATTAATAAATTTCTATCTGTTTTAAATAATCTCTAAAATGTTTAATCTTCTCACCCTCCTTAATATCTATTAAGAAAGGCTGAACATCTTTTACCATAGAATCTAAATCAATATCCCTTATACCCCTCAAAATCTTTTCTCTGGCTTCATTCCAATTAGATGTCCCAAACTTCAAATTTAGAAACCCCATATCAGGCTTAGTATTCTGTAGTAGGAAAATAATATCATAGAAATCTCTTCCTTTCGCTCTACTTCGTTGTGTAATAGTCCATAATTTTTGAGAAAGAATTATTTCTTTAGGAGTTATCCTTATCTGCTTAAACACATTAAACCTGTTTAAAAGATACAATTCCGGTTTGTATTCATACCCCTGATCAAATGTATCTATCTGTATATCTATCTTTTCTGTTTTAATATCACTTAATTTGTTTTCAAAAAGTATATTAGAGAACTTTACATGACAATGAATAGCCTTCTTTGCAGTTACACTTGTTTCTACATCAAAACCCTGCCGTTGTAGCTCTAACTCTATCTTGTTAGCAAGGGCTACAAATTCTTTTGAAGAAAGTTTCTTATTATCGAAGTCTAAATCTTCTGAAAATCTCTTAATACCATAAACAATTCTTAGGCATGTACCACCTAGAAAAGATAATTTAGTAGAAACATCGGAGTTAAATATAATTTCTAATATGAGAAACTGTAAATACTCTCTTAGTAAACCTCTTTCAAACTTATGTATATCACTTGGATACTGCTTCTTTATTTCTTCTATACTAAGCATTAAGATATTTTAGTAACAAGTTATATCTATTATTTAATTCTATGTTATCAAATTGATTAAGGTATGTATTAATCTTTTGATTATTAATACCAATCTTTATTATTTCCTTGTTAAACCTTAATCCCTCAAAATCCTCTATATTTGAGATTTCAGAATGAAGATAGAGATAGTCTAAAATTGCCTTCTCAGGAGTAGCTAATGAAAATGCTCTTCCATTGTTTTCTATAACTTCATATCCGAAGAAGAGATTGTTTTTAATACTTTTGTAAGAGAATACTCCAAACTGAGTATCAAAAAGATTGGTCTTTCTTGTTGAGACAGAAGTTATTTGTATAGTAGTTTCAGGAATAAGGCCATAGTGACTCAAAGCACTTTCAAGAGATATATACGAGGGGGAATATATTTTGTTTGCAATAAAGAAATAGTCATAACCTTCTGGATTAAAACTAGAGTCTGCATACCAGAATCTTCTAATTCTTTTTATCCAGCCATTATTTAACCAATCGTTTAGTGTTGGTTCTCTAAATTCAGGATCTAGCATTCTAATATCATTTAGTGTAAATACCCCTAAACTTCTTAAATTGTTTTGTATATCTATATATTTCATTTCTGTAGCATACGCTTTTCCGTATGTTATAGAAACAGAATATCATATACTTATTAATTGTGCAAGTATTTCTAGTAACTATTCTAATACATAAAAGAACACTTTAATCCTCTAATTCACACTCTCCTCAATTGTAGGAGCAGTATACATATTAATATGATTCTCAAGATTTCTTTGTAGCTTACCTATATTCTCTTCACTTGCATACACCATAAATTTATACTGTCCTAAAGCAGTATAGTTAGACAACCTCTTATTCTTCAAATCCTCTATTAAAATCTCATACAGCTGCCCTAAATTAACACTCTGCTTACTCTTAGTTGTAATCTGTATATAATTAGGGTCTTCATAACTCTGTATAATAACATCCTCTGTGAATACATTGTAATATGTAACTTCTACCTTAACTAAATCTCCTAAACTATCATCTACAACATAATCATACACACGATTGGACAGATACATATCATCTTGCATCTGAAATGTTTCTACTTTAACTGAGCTTTTTACATGTACAGGAGCCTCTGATGATACTGTCATCTTACTAAACTCAAATACAGATATTCCAGCACCTACTCCCAACCCAACTATTGAAACAATGAACACTATAAATAGTTTCTGCCAATTACTTCTATGATTAACAATGAAATTATAGATTATATTAAGTAACCCAACAGCAAAAGCAATTACTGAAAGAAGGCAAATAACAGCACCTACAAAAAACACTCCATTAAACATTAATACTGTTCCTACAACTACTCCTGCTACTGTACAAAAGAGTAAAAAGATAATTGGCATGGAAATAAACAGCACAAAAGATTTAATAAAGAATAGGGCTATCTTTCCTAGAAAAGTAAATATCTCAAAATCATACTTCCTTATCTCAACCTTTCTGTCCTCATCTTTCTTAATTTCCTGCTTAACAGAAAGTTCATTCTCCTTCTCAGCTTCTTTACTCTCTATCTCTTTTGCTTCTTCAAACTTATCTAAAAATCTAATCTTGTATATATAAACAAAGGAAACAACAGCAACCACTACATACACAATCCCTGTAACAAAATGCCATATTGAGATAAACAGCTGTGCTACATCTCCTGGAATATTTATAAGTACTTCATCTCCTAATCTAAATATATAATTAAGTGGTATGTTTAGTAATAAAATAAAAAATAGAAAGAAAAGAAACATCTCAAATAAAAATCTAATGATCGATCTCCGATTCATATTATCAAACATACGGAATGTTCTATTTAATATATTTGTAACTTCATCAAGTAAATCATTGAATGTATAGCTTCTTTTAGCATTCTTCCTTAATTCAGCTATATCTTCGTTCATTAGTTCATCTAGTGTACAACCAAATATCTTACACATAGCTACCATTTTAGCTGTTTCTGGGTATGCAGCTCCTGATTCCCATTTTGATACTGCTTGCCTAGAGACTCCTAGTTTAAATGCTAAGTCTTCTTGTGAGATATTTTTCTCTTTTCTTAAATACTCCAAATTTTTATGAAAACTCATTGTAAAAGATTTTCAATTTAATGGCTAATTATATTGTACTCTAAACAGTTGCAACCACCAGCTTACGGTTGTTTGGTGTAAACTTACGGTTGCATTTCGTGTTATTTTACCTCCCTTTCTCTATATAAAGGATAACATACTCAGTCAGTAGATAATCCCATATGCTGCGCTTGTAACACAATAAAATAAACAGCATTAGAAACACTCTGATCTTCTTTGATCTTTAGATTCTCTGACTGATTTTTTGCTCTCCTATATTTACTACTTAATACTCTAAGTACTAATACTTCTCTCTCCCAGTTCTTCTTTATAATTTTAATATTTCGTTTATAAATAATTACTGCTATTCCTCCTCTTAACAACAAATACCTCTGGCAATAGCCCTCCCTCGTTAACCCTTAATACACTTTTTACATTCCAATTCTCTTTACTAAACACCTCTCTTAATAATTTCTTCTCCTGAGTAAGAAGCACTAAAAACCCTTTCTTTCTTAAAACTCTTTCAGCAACCTTCTCTAAAGATAAATATATCTCTTTATTATCATTATGCTCTCCAACTCTAATACCAAAAGGGAGATTACTCACTATCCTATCAACATTTTTTTTATTCAATCTAATATCCCTAATATCACTTCTAAATAATCTGTATCTACTTTTTTCAATACCTGCTGCTTTAAAATTTATCTCACTTTTTTCAACTGCCTTCCCACTTATATCACTACATATTACTCTCTTAACATTAAAATATTTTAGTGCTGTAATTGGTATTACACCAGCTCCACAGAAAGGATCATATACAATATCTTCTTCACTTAAATCAGCTACCATACAAAGTATATATGCTAAAGAAGGATTAATACCTGCTGGAACATATTCCTTTCTCCATTCTCTTTTAGAAAGATTTAATATTCTACCCTTACTATCTTCTATATATGTTGGAGAGTAAAGATTTCTAAAGCTGTTTATATCCTCTACATCAGAATTAAAGAGTATCTCAGCCTTACCTATTTTTACAATTTGTATATTGGGATATTTCTCTTTTAACTCTTTTAATACATATTCAGATGTACCTTGAAGTATTTTAAGAGTATATGAATATGTTGCCATAGTGCATTCATTATACTATATCTCCAGTTAATATTTCATATTTGACTTACCCACTTCCTAATGTTAAACTAATGTTTAACATATGAACATTGAATACAAGAAAATAAACTTAAGGGATTTTAGACAAAATCTTACCCAATTAAAAGATTCTCTTAATGCTGGACAAGCATATGAGGTAATAGATAGGGGTAAAACATTAGCATATTTCATACCTTCTGAATATAGCATTTCCATCACAAACAAACATGAGAAACAACAGGAGGAATATAGGAAAACAATTACCTCTCTTTTTGGATGTGTAAAAATGTCTGAGAAAAAGAAAAAGAATTTTGACTATGAAAAAGAGTATAGAAAAGCTATGGAAAAGAAACATCTAAGATGAAAAAGTATTTCCTAGATACAAACATACTTATTGATATTATGACCGAGAGAGATGCAAAAACTATTTCTCTCAAAGAGGTTCTTCCGTATATGCACCACTCACAGATATATCTGTCTTCACTCTCTATTCATATTGCATTTTATTCACTTAAGATTAAACCCAATTCTTTAATTCATAGAAAGATCTTAGATATTTCTAAACTCATAAACATTGTTCCTCTTTCTAAAGAAATTATTAACCAGTCCTTAAATAACTTCTCAATTGATTTTGAAGACACTCTACAGTATTACTCTGCTCTAGATCAAAATTGTGATTACATTTTAACTAGAGATAAAAGGGATTTTAATAAAATAAAGGAGTTAATACCCTCTAAAATAGAAATAATAGATACTCTTAACACAATACTATAGTAATAAGAATATCCATTTTCCTTGTTAAATCTTAACAAATGATATATAGTGTACGAGATTTTAAATTAAGTAGATAATAAAGTGGGAAGATTTGATAGGAGAGATAATAATAGGAGAGGTGGAGGTGGTGGATTTAATAGAAGGCCAACAACTAAGTATCCAGCAGTATGCGACAAATGTGGTAAAGATTGCCAAGTACCATTTAGACCATCAGGAGATAAACCAATATATTGTAGTAACTGTTTTGAGAAGGAGGGAGGTGGTAAATCAGATAGATTTGAAAGAAGAGATGATAGTAGAAGAAGTTTTGGTGGTTCAAGACAAAGGGGTGACAAACAGATGTTTTCAGCAATATGTGATGAATGTGGTGTGGAGTGTAAAGTACCTTTCAAACCAAGTCCAGATAAGCCAATATATTGTAGCAAGTGCTTTGAAAAGAGAGAGGGTTTAAAAACTGAAGGCAATAGTATTAACTTTGACAAACAGAGTGAGAAATTAGAGACAATAATAGAAAAGTTAGATAGAATTTTAATTGCACTAGAGGGGAAGAGTACTCCTAAGGTAAAGGAAGAGATTGTTAAAAAACCTAAGAGTGTTAAAAAGAGTAAAACTAAGTAATATCTATCAAATATATTAACATACAAAAAAGAGGGTACATGTACCCTCCATTTGTATTTTACTTGATATATCATTTGTGGAACGAATAATAAGGGAGGCTGTGGAGAAGTTGTTGAACCCCTACATCGAAAAACTCTTCTCCTTACTGAATACTCTCTGCCGAAGACCTCTTATAATGACTCTTGTTTCTTTCGGGCTTTCTTTCTCTATACTCAAATCTCTTTGATATTCCTAAATATAATGATGCCAATATTATATCACAATAACTTATACTATCGGCTTGTTAGTCTCCTTTGCGTATGATAAAATAAGCACATGGCAATGACTACTGAACTACCACCTGAAAACGCTATAAGTTGCACACATGATACTTCTCAAGTGGAAATCATGCGTGAGGAGATTAAAACAGCCTTCACAATTGCCCAAACAATCATTGGTCCTGATAAAGAAATCCTTCTCTACGGTGGCAGGGTAAGAAATCTTCTACTTGGTAGAAACACTTCTCTGCCTGATTACGACTTTATTGCAAATTTCAACCCAGATACTATTCAGAGTATGTTCCCAAACTTATTTGTGGACAGATGGGACGAGGTGAGCACCATACGATTTAAGATAGGATATGATAATTACGATTTTACCTGGACAAAAAATATTCCAGAAAGGTTGGCAATCGGGGATATAACTATTTCAAACATATGCATGGATAAAGAAGGTCACATCATTGATTTCTATGGAGGAGCTGACTCTCTTAAAAACCAAGAGATTAAGGTGCTTAATCCAGATTTCAAATTCCGAAAAGATCCTACACGTATTTTAAGAGTTATCAGGTTAGCAAGAGAATTGGGTTTTAGTATTGAAGAGGAAACTTGGTACTCTTTAATTAGAAATGCACCTCTTCTAAACCTAAAAGAAAATATAGATGACGAGTTAAGTAAAATTTTTTCTTTAGAACCCTTAGTACAAGAAGATATTTTTGCGACTCTAGAGCAAATAGGTGTTAAGAAAGTAACACAGAACCCAGTTGAACTTGAGGCACACTCTCTCGAAAGGAAATTAGAACACATGGAAGAAATCTCTCAAGTAGAAAAATTGTTTGACACTAAAACCTACTTAGTAGGAGGAACTCCAAGAGATATTATTTGGGGTAAAAAGATTAATGATTTAGACTTTAAAGTTTTTCTTCCTTCACATAAGATAGTCCAGATTCTTGAAAAAGCTGGTCTTCACAAAAGAGAAGATTATAAAATCGAGACAGGAGAATACTATAAGAGTACATTCAAAGGAGTATTCGGCATTAATTTAGGAGGTCGAGATATTCATATATCAGTAATGTCTACTCCAGACACCACAGAATTAATAAAGGCAGGAGATTTAAATTTCAATTGTTGTATTTATGATGTACATTCAAAAAAGATCTTAACACCTGAATTTATTCCATCTATAAAAAATAAGGAACTTAGATTTGTAAACCCCAAAAGAGCTAGCCAAGATCCCACTATAACCATAAATGCTTTAAAACAGATATCTAAAATCCCAGAGATTAAAATACCAGAAGAAACAGACATACTGATAAGGAATTCTATCTTAAATATTAATAGCTTCCTCGAACAAAATCCCAATTTACGATACCTAATAGCACCTATTTGTGGAAATTTAAATTCCGAAAGAGCTTTGGATTATTTAGGAGAATACAAAGAGAGAATAACCATGGGACTTCCAACAAAAAAGAGTAAATTGGAAGTTAAATCACCAGAGTTTCATTCAGAGGAAATCTGTAACTTAACAGAAAAAGAAAAAGAGAATATTTCTGAAATCATTCGTAAAGGATACAGAGATCGTTTCGAACCTTCTAAACTTTTTGATGGATACTGTAATTCCGTTGTTTGGGAAACAGAAAATGGAGAAATGATCTCTTGTGCAATTTTAAATGGTGAGAGACTTTATTCAGCAGCTGCACCTAACAGATTTAAGTGGGTCAGATTGATATCAGAGATTGTACAAAATAACTATAACTTGTGGGGAACTGTAGCATATGACAACACAAAGATAAGAGCTCTCTGTGAGTTATCTGGTTTAAAAATAGAGAACAACCCTAAAATAATCGAACATATTTTAAAGGCGAAATCACACAAATATAATATGTTAGAAATAGATCGAAGAGATAACATTACAGTATTCAAGAAAGGAGATGTCTTAGAGGATCAACCACAAATACTTGTGAGATCATAAATCTTTATAACTTATCACCATACAATTTCTTAATCGCTTGTAGTAACTCTTTTACGGCAGTTTGAGCACTCTTCATAATAGTGGTACCAGCAGCACCTGGATGACCTCCTCCATTTTTACCTACAATAGAAACTATTTTACTCATATCATACTTTTCTTCATCTCTTGTTCTTAAGCTTACAATAGTTTTCCCCTTTTCTACTTCTACCAAGCTAGCTACAATTTCCCATCCCAATACGGAACGTAATGTCTCCGGAACTAATCCTTCAATAGCAGACGATTCATCTAATTCCCTCTTTACAATTTCTTCAAAGGGGATTACTGTAAAAACAACCTTCCCATTAATATATTTCTGAATCGA
>Ga0116191_1004260_pt1 | contig 10232 bp, 8 predicted proteins | sample AD_UKC111_MetaG_FD_89897 | JGI IMG/M metagenome (GOLD analysis project Ga0116191, IMG submission 89897) | Active sludge microbial communities of municipal wastewater-treating anaerobic digesters from Hong Kong - AD_UKC111_MetaG | ecosystem: Engineered > Bioreactor > Anaerobic > Digestate | place...
CGAAAGCATCATCCCTAAAGTTAATTTTCCATCGATTACAAGTTTAGCGGCAATAACAGTTATGATAATATTTTTAACTTCATTTATTAAATTTGCACCAGCTCTTTGATATTGATCAGTTGATAAAAACTGAATATTGATGCGGAATAATTTTGTTTGAATATATTCCCACCGCCATCTTTTTTGTCTTTCAGCATTGTGTAATTTTATTTCTTTAATTCCATTGATGATTTGTAATAATTGTGATTGATTTGCAGACATTTGTTCGAAACGTTTGTAATCGAGTAAACGCCTTTTTTTCATGAAATAAAAAAGCCAAAGTATGTCTAACGCTGTGAAAATCAGAAAAATAAAGAATATTTTTAGGGAATAAATTGCAAGTACAAAGCCAAATATTATAAGATTGAAAAAAGAAAAAAAGGTAAGTAGTGCCGATGAAGTCAAAAACTGCTCAATTCGTTGATTATCTTGAATTCTTTGCAATAAATCCCCTGTCATTTTCTTTTCAAAAAAACTGACAGGAAGTTTCATCAGCTTAATTAGAAAATCAGATATTAGTTGAATATTGAGCCTTGTTCCGATATGTAAAAGTATCCAACCTCTTAGAAATTCAATGGATAGTTTTCCCAGAAAAAGCATCACACTAGCTATCATAATGATATACACAAAGTCCATATCTTTATGTTGGATACCTATATCAACTAACGATTGGGTAAGAAAAGGAAAACTTAATTGTATGCAACTTCCTACCAGCAACCCAATGAGTAATTGTAATATGAGTTTTCTGTATGGCAACAAGTAGTTGAAAATATTTCTACCCGATTTGTTTTCTTTGCTATCATCTTGATCGTAAAACTCTGGGTTGGGTTCTAACAACAGAAGTATTCCGAAATATGAACTATTATCTTGCTCAACTGACCATGATTTCAAGAATTCTTTTTTGTCCAGTTTAAGAATTTCTTTAGCAGGATCACCTATAACTATTTCATTTTCAGATGCTTGATATATCACTACAAAATGTTCTTGATTCCAATGGGCAATGCAAGGGAGTGGCACTTCTTGGACGAGTTGGTCAAAACTCAATTTTACTGCCAATGATCGAAACCCAATTTTTTCGGCAGCTTCAGAGATGTCTGCAAAACTAACACCTTCTCTAGTGAGCTGTGTGAGATCACGAAGATATTCGATAGGGAAATTTTTTCCATAATAGCTAGATATCATACGAAGACAGGTAGCTCCGCAATCCATAGAATCATGCTGCTTAAAAAATGGATAAGATTTCGCCATTACTTATTGATATTCAAGGATTACTAATCAATAAGTAAGCCAATAATAAATATTAAAATAATTATTATTTATACTGAAATGATGTTCAATAATCTATAAATTACATTAATCCAAAAAGTTTTGCATATTTTAATAATTCTCCCTGATTGTCGAATTTTACTTTTCCAGTCATTACTGCCATCATTGGGTTGATAGATTTGTTGAGTATTCCTTCTAAATTTTTATCAGTCGAACGAACGGTGCATTTTGCCTCGCCTTCAAGTTTGTCTGTCACTGTGCATTTGCCATCTGCGACATTTACTGTAAAATTTCCACCTTCATCACCATCAATAATAAAGTGAAAACAAGTGGTTTTGTCACCTATTATTTCTGAATTCAACTTTTCAGGTAAGCTTAATAAAAATGATTTTGCTGTCATTGTTTCTTATTTTTAGATCCCAATTCCACAATTTGCATATTGGAAATGTGATTGTTAAAGATTTCAAATTTGAGTAATGTCCTCACCTGATGTATGCCATAAATGCCACAAGAACCAGGGTTTAGGTGTAATAATTGCAATTCTTTATCGTAAATAACTTTTAGGATATGCGAATGTCCACAAATAAAAATATCTGGTTGGATAGTCAATAATTTTTTTTTGATTTTTGTAGGATATCTACCCGGATAACCACCAATATGAATCATCCAGACTTTTTTTTCTTCTACTTCAAATATTAGTTCTTCAGGAAATTCCAATCTTGCTTCGTGGTTATCTATATTTCCCCAAACAGCTTTTAAAGGTTTATATTCTCTTATTTTATCACAAACTGATAAATTTCCGATATCTCCAGCATGCCATACTTCATCACAATCTTTGATTTGATCCAAAATCAAATCATCAATATAACTATGAGTATCCGATAACAATACTATATTAGGCATCCATTCAATTTTTTTACAAATATATAACAAACATTAAAGTTGTTTAAAGTTATCTTTTGGTATTGCTATATAGATTTATTTCAGATTCATTAATATATTTTAAAGAATAAAATGAGATTTAAATTCCTATACATTAAATTTGTTGGCTAAAATTTTGGACATGAGTCAATCCTCTTCGAGAAAAATGTTATTTAATATTATCTTATTTCTAGCAATAGCTGGAATAATTTACTTATTTGTTTCAAAATATTTTGAGAAAAAGAAAAAAATTGAGCTTGCAGCTCAATCTACCGTTTCTAATTCATCTAAATCATCGATTGGTGTTGAAGGTTATCTCGTTAAATCTTCATTAGTAGCGGATGATGTGAATTTGCCAGGTCAGCTAATGCCATACGAAGAGGTGGATATCAAACCTGAAATTAATGGAAAATTGGTTGCTTTAAACATCAAAGAAGGCGGATATGTTACTAAAGGTCAATTGATTGCTAAAATATTTGATGCAGATTTGAAAGCACAACTCAATAAATTGAATGTTCAACTCGATTTGGCAAATAAAACTGAAGAAAGATTAAAACAACTTTTGACTATAAATGGTGCAAGCAAGCAAGATTATGATAATGCAGTTGGGCAAGTAAATAACATAAAAGCTGATATTGAAATTCTAAAAGTAAATCTTACTAAAACAGAAATTAGAGCTCCTTTTAGTGGTAGATTAGGGTTGAAATCGGTTAGTAATGGTGCTTATATTACATCTGGAACTACATTGACATCACTTGTTCAAATAGATCCTTGTAAGTTAGAGTTTTCAATACCTGAAAAATATTTATCGAAAATAAAAGTTAGTGAGAAGGTGGAATTTAGTATTGATGGACATGCAAAGGATTATAATGCAACGATTTATGCTATTGACGCCAAAGCTGATCCTACAAATAGAAATATTAGAATAAGAGCATCTGTTCCCAACGGAAAAGGTGATTTGGCACCAGGAACTTTTACAAATGTAAAACTTGCATTAAAAGAAGGAGATGCTTTATTAATTCCGTCTCAAGCTGTGATACCTGATGCAAAAACCAAAAAAGTTTATATTTCAAAAGAGGGTAAAGCAAGTCCTGTAGTAATCCAGACTGGATTACGAAACTCTTCAATGGTTCAGGTAATTGATGGGTTGCATATTGGCGATACTGTGCTAACCACTGGGCTTTTAACACTCAAACCCAATATGCCAATTGTAGTTAAATCAGTAAAATCATTAGATAAATAACTCATACTTTTTGTTATGTCTTTACCATCATTAAGTTTAAAAAGACCCGTTTTAGCAATAGTTCTCAATTTACTCATTATATTATTTGGAATTATTGGGTACAAATTTTTGGGAGTAAGAGAATATCCATCTATTGACCCACCAATCATAAATGTACGAACAAATTATGCTGGAGCAAATGCTGATATTATCGAATCACAAATTACTGAGCCATTAGAAAAAGCGATAAATGGAATAAGTGGTGTTAATAATATCTCTTCGAGTAGCAATCAAGGTAGTAGCAATATAACTGTAGAGTTCGATTTGAATATAGATTTAGAAGCTGCTACCAATGATGTTAGAGATAAAGTATCACAAGCTATTCGGTCATTGCCTCAAGATATCGATGGACCACCAGTGGTGAGTAAGGCAGATGCTAACTCAGATCCCATAATATCAATGACTGTGAGAAGCGATAAAAGAAATGGATTGGAAGTCAGTGATTTTGCTGCAAATGTACTTCAAGAAAGGCTTCAAACCATACCTGGAGTGAGTGGAATTCAGATTTGGGGAGAAAAGCGTTATGCTATGAGAATTTGGCTCGATCCTCAAAAAATGGCTGCGAATCAAGTTACTTTCAAAGATATTAATCTCGCTTTAGAAAAAGAAAATGTAGAGTTGCCTGCTGGAAAAATATATGGCGACAATACCGAACTCACAGTAAGAACTTATGGAAGGCTTACTGCAGAAAAAGACTTTAATGAGCTGATTGTGAAGGCTAAAGATGCAAGAGTGCTGAGGCTGAAAGATGTCGGGGAGGCTATTTTGGGTCCAGAAAATGAAGAAACCACCTTGAAGGAATCTGGATACACCATGGTTGCATTAGCAATTACACCACAGCCAGGTTCAAATTATATTGATATTGCAGATGAATTTTATAAAAGATTCGAATCCATAAAAAAAGATATTCCAGAGGATTACAAAGCCGAAGTCGTATTTGATAACACTAAATTTATCCGAAAATCTATTAGTGAAGTAGAAGAAACCTTAATCATTGCACTTTCATTAGTTGTTTTTATCATCTATATCTTTTTTAGAAACTGGAAAATTGCTTTTCGTCCGTTAATAGATATACCTGTTTCTTTGATAGGTGCATTTTTCATCATGTATTTATTTGGTTTTTCAATAAATGTACTCACTTTATTGGGAATTGTACTTGCTACGGGGCTTGTAGTTGATGATGGAATAGTAGTGACTGAGAATATATTCAAGAAAATGGAAAAGGGCTTGAGTAAGGAAAAAGCTGCAAAAGAAGGAGCTGAAGAAATTTATTTTGCCGTGTTAGCCACTTCCATTACTCTTGCAATAGTTTTTTTGCCCATTTTATTTCTTCAAGGTTTTGTTGGAAGATTATTTAAAGAATTCGGAATTGTTGTTGCTGGGGCTGTTTTGATTTCCGCATTTGTATCCTTGACCTTGACACCTGTTTTAAACCTTAAATTAGCATCTAATACTGGTCATGGATGGTTTTATAATTGGTCAGAACCATTTTTTGCAGGTTTGGATAGAGGCTACAAGGCTTATTTACAGGCATTTATGAAAAGAAGATATTTGACTTTTCCACTAATTATATTTTGTTTTCTATTGATTTGGTTTTTCGGTAAAGAACTTCAAAGTGAAGTCGCTCCTCTCGAAGATCGAAGTTTTATTCGATTTTCAGTTACAGCACCAGAAGGTACTTCTTACGATTATATGGATAAATATATTGATCGAATTTCAAAAGCTGTAATGGATTCTGTCCCAGAAAGAAGTATTGTTCTTAGTGTGACTTCACCAGGTTTTACAGGGACAAATTCTGTCAATACTGGATTTGTTCGGCTAATGCTCAAGGATCCAGAAGATCGCAAAAGAACTCAAATGCAGATAGCAAATGACATGAATAAGTCGCTTCAGAAGATGAATGAAGGAAAAGTACTTACTATTCAATCGCCCACAATTTCTGCTGGAGGTGGTGGACCAAGAGGACTGCCAGTTCAATATGTTTTGCAAAATAATAATTTCGAGAAAATAAGAGAGGTTTTACCAAAATTCATGGCTGAGGTATCGAAAAGCAATGTTTTTCAGGGATTTGACGTCAATCTAAAATTTAATAAGCCTGAATTAGGCATAAAAATAGATCGTTCTAAAGCTAACGATATGGGTGTTTCGGTGGCTGATATTTCTCAGACTTTGCAACTAGCATTGAGTGGAAGAAGATTAGGTTATTTCACTAGAAATGGAAAACAATACCAAGTGATTGGTCAAGTTAGTCGTTCGGAAAGGGATGAACCGATTGATTTGAAATCATTTTATGTTTATAATCGCAATGGTGGCTTAGTCCAATTAGATAATTTTGTAGAGCTTCAAGAGTTGAGTAATTCCCCACAAATTTTCCATTACAATCGATATAAATCGGCTACTGTGTCAGCAGGATTAGCTCCTGGAAAAACAATTGGTGATGCAATTGATGAAATGGACAGAATTTCAAAATTAATATTGGATGAATCATTTTCAACAGCATTGACAGGTCAAGCTAAAGAATTTAAAGAAAGTGCATCTAATACATCATTTGCCTTCTTTTTAGCATTAATACTCATATTTTTGATTCTTGCTGCTCAATTTGAGAGCTTTATCGATCCAATTATTATTATGGCAACAGTACCCTTAGCCATTGCTGGTGCAATTGTTTCATTGTGGTATTTTGATCAGACCTTAAATATTTTTAGCCAAATTGGTATCATTATGTTAATTGGTTTGGTAACTAAAAATGGAATATTGATAGTTGAGTTTGCCAATCAACTATGTGAAAGTGGTATGCCAAAAAGTAAAGCTGTAGTAGAAGCTGCTGCAATGCGACTCCGACCCATATTAATGACAACCTTGGCTACATCTTTAGGAGCTTTGCCAATTGCATTGGCACTTGGTGCAAGTTCTAAAAGTAGAATGTCATTAGGAATTGTTATCGTTGGCGGATTATTGTTTTCATTGATGCTCACTTTATTTATCATTCCAGCTCTTTATTCTTATATGAGTAGAAATAAAAATAAGGTGGTAGCGACAGAATAAAATGGAATATTTAATCAAAATATGGAATTATATTCTCTAATCGTCTAAAAAAGATATAAAATATTTTATTATTTAATTATAATTATTTGTTTTAACTAACTTTGTATATTATTAATTCAAACAAAATATTTATGGCTACTTTAATGAAAATTCTTAAATGGTTATTAATCCTAATAGCAGGTATATATTTAATAGGCTTTTTATTGCCATCTAAAGTTCATGTCGAAAGAAATATTGATGTGAAGGCAAGTCCAGCTACTATTAGTAGTATAATTGGTGATTTCAAGCAATGGGGAAAATGGTCGCCATGGGATCAGCTCGACCCTAATATGAAAAAAGTGTATATTAGCGATGGTGTAGGTGTTGGCGGAGCTTACACTTGGGAAAGTCAGAATAAAAATGTGGGTAAAGGAAAGATGACTTTCATGGATATTAAACCTGATTTTATCAAAACAAAATTAGAATTTGAAGGAATGGGTTCTTCATATCCTTCATTCAATCTAAAGCAAAATGGTGATATGACCAATGTGACTTGGAATATGGATTCTGATGGAGAGGGCGTTCCTTTTTTGATGAAACCTGTAAGCAATATCTTTGGATTATTTATGGATAAAATGATTGCACCTGATTTTGAAAAAGGGTTAAAAAGTATCAAAGAAGTTGCTGAGGCAATGCCACCAGCTGGTACAGGTAAAGTGCTTAATGTCAAAGTAGAAACGATGAAAGACTTGAACGTATGTCAAACGGAAACTACTTGTAGCATTGCGGATATTGGGAAGAACTTAGGTGAAATGTATGGAAAAATTGGAAAAAAAATAGGTGAATGTGGACTTACAATGGCTGGAATGCCTATGGCAATGTATCCTGGCATCAAGCCTGATTCGAAAGAAACAAAAGTGATTGCAATGGTGCCAACAAATAATAAATGTATGAAAGATTGCTCACCTGACTTCAAATGTAAAACAATTCCAGGTGGGAAATTTGTAGTGGCAGAATACGAAGGACCTTATGAGGGGAATAGTATTGCTTATGATGCTATACAAAAATATATTAGCGATAATAAATATACTATGAACGGTGAGCCTTTTGAAGGCTATGCAAATGACCCAATGGAAGTGAAGGATCCAGCAAAATATAAAACTATTGTTTATTGGCCCATAAAATAATGGTTAATAAAGAAATGAGAAAAGGGTAATTGTAAACCACAATTGCCCTTTTTAATCTAATCTGATAGTTCTTGATTTCCAAGTAGCTTTTTTTGAAAATAAGCCTAATAGACCAATTATAGCTGTAAAAAAAGTATGATAAAATTCTGAAATAATAAAACCTCTTAATAATTTTCTCTTTTTCCAAAATGTTGTGCTATTGTAGAGCAAAACATAATCAATAATAGCTTTTAAAGAACCAACAAAGACAACAATTGCCCATAATTGAAAACTAATAAATGGAGCTAAAAATAAACCTAAAGTAAAATTCAAACAATTCAACCAAATTAAACCAAGAGTAATTATAGTTGATTTATCCTTTAGCTTTGTAGTTTTTGTTCCCCATCTCAATCTTTGTTGTACATATTCTGAAATTTTTGATTTTGGTTTAGTATAAATTAAAGCACTAGAAGTCTTTAAAAAATGAACTTCACTCGGGTATATTTTTTTTATTTTTTCCAATAAAAACAAGTCATCCCCTGATGGAATTTGCTCGTTTCCAGCATAACCACCAACTTCGTAAAATACAGATTTACTGAAAGTTAGGTTTGCTCCATTGCATAAAATCGGATTTCCATTTGCATATCCTGCGGCAGTTATTTGCATCATGCCAGTAAAATCAAGTGCTTGAAATCTTTCTAAAATGGAATATGTTGGCTCAAATAAAACTGGACCTGTAAGCAATTTTGTATTATTTGATTGGATAAAAGCATTAATTGTCATCAGCCAGTTTTCACTTGCAACCACATCTCCATCAGTAGTGATAATCCAATTTCCTTTCGATTTATTGATTCCAATTTCTATTGCTTTCTTTTTATAGCCGCCTTCATAATTCCCTGATATATAGTCCGATAAATTTAAAATAACCAAATTTTCTGTTGAGAATTTTTGCAAAATTTGGAGCGTCTGGTCTGTAGAAAAATCATTAATTACAATTATTTCAAATTTGTCAACTGGATAATTTTGGTTAAAAATGCTTTGCAAACAATCATAAATTGAGCTTTCCTCATTTCTTGCTGAAATAATTATACTGAAAAAGTGTTGATTATCAACAGGTTTGAATTCAAATTTTGGTAGCTTTTTCCAATAAAATATATTTAGAATGGAATATCCAAAATAAAAAAAACCGATTAAGAGCAAATATGATGACAAGAAGATAATCAATAAACATTATTTTCAACAAAGTTAAAATTTTTCATTATGTTTGCTTACAAATAATTTCTTATGAAAATAAATTTTAAATTAATCTTAAAAGTACTAATTGGAATTTTTGTGCTAATTCAATTTTTTCGACCAAAATTGAATAATAGTTATGACAATACAAATTTCATTACAAATAAGTTCGAAGTGCCTGAAAATGTGATGACTACGTTGAAAACGAGTTGTTTCGATTGTCATAGCAATGGAACAGTTTATCCATGGTACACAAATATTCAACCAGTAGGGTGGATGATGAACAATCACATTCAAGAAGGTAAAGGTGAATTGAATTTTTCTGAATTTGCAAAATATTCACCAAGAAGACAATATAAGAAATTTTCAGAAATAATGGGTGAAGTTGATGAAGGCAAAATGCCATTATCTTCCTATACATTGATTCATAAAGATGCTATTTTGACTAAAGAACAAAAAGATGCAATTGCTCAATGGACTCAAGCCTGTAGAGAAAAAATGAAATTGGAATACCCAATCGATAGCTTACAAAGGAAAAAGCAATAGAATGTTGGGAAATCGGGTTTTTATAGTACTGTTTTTATTATGGAGTTCATTTTGTATTGCTCAAAAGAATATTTCTGGAATATGGGAGGGTAAATTGGTGCAAAATGAAGGTTCAATCTGGACAAATTACTATTTTAGAATTAATATTGCACAAAACAAAGGTAAGCTTTCAGGTTATTGTAATGTGTTGGTTGACAAAGAGTTCGCAACAATGGAGTTTGTAGGAACAATCGAAAAAAACAAACTACATCTAGAAGAAAAGAGTTTACTAAAGCATAGTCAAAATAGCGATTTTGAATGGTGTCTCAAAGTAATTGACTTGAACTATTCAAATAAAAATAAGATTGAAAGCCTCGATGGCAATTGGATTGGCAAAACATTAGGTGGTGTTAATTGTATTCCAGGTAAAATATATTTAAAAAGAGGTTCGGATAGAGTGTGATGAATCAGTTGAGAATCAACAAAATAGAAGAATTGGCTGCTAAAAGACAAGGAAATATGACTGTCATATTGGAAAATGTGATGGATTATCATAATCTTGGTGCAGTGTTGAGAAGTTGTGATGCTGTTGGTTGTTTCGAAATTTATGTCGTTTTCACCGTTCCATCCAGACAAAAAGAGATTTTGAGATTGGGGAAAAAAACAGCTGCTGGCTCTCGAAAATGGCTTAAAGTCAATTATTTTACCGATTTAGAATCGTGTTTTTCTCAAGTACGATCCAAATATGACCATATTTGGTGTACTTCGATAGGAGA
>Ga0116191_1004263_pt1 | contig 10225 bp, 12 predicted proteins | sample AD_UKC111_MetaG_FD_89897 | JGI IMG/M metagenome (GOLD analysis project Ga0116191, IMG submission 89897) | Active sludge microbial communities of municipal wastewater-treating anaerobic digesters from Hong Kong - AD_UKC111_MetaG | ecosystem: Engineered > Bioreactor > Anaerobic > Digestate...
GGGCCGAAGGATTGCCGCGAGTTAACCTAAAAGTTACAGACGTAATAATATAGCGGCCGCGTTGGGGGCCGGTCTTAAAAATGCTACTGCGGTAGCTAAAGCCAAGGTCGCCGGCGGGCAGGGTGACCATGAGGCCGTTGGAGCGATCTAGGGCTTGCACGACACTGATTGTCTGCGACACTTCTTGCCCATACGCGCCAACATTCTGGACAGGCGTTGCGCCGGCTGTGCCGGGAATTAAGCTTAATGCTTCAATGCCGGTTAGGCCAGCTTCTACGGTGCGCTCAACAACAGAATCCCAGTTTTCTCCGGCGCCTACGGTTACGTAGACGGTAGTGTCGTCTTCTTCAAAAACGTCGTAGCCTTCAATGTGATTAACGACCACCAGACCGGGGAAGCCGGAATCTTGCCAGACAATGTTGCTGCCGCCACCAATAACGATCATGTCTAGCTTGCGGGCGGTGGCCCAGGCCATGGCTTCTTGTAGTTCAAAGATGGTGTGGACCTCACAGAGGTGCGCGGCCGGGCCGCCTAGGCGCATAGTACTAAAATCGGACAGTAAAACGTTATCAAAGATTTGCATACTTATAGTATAGCGCGCTACCATAGAATGACATGAGGAATACACCATACGCCCGTTTGGGCAAGAAGATTAAGGAGCTGCGAGAGAAACACCAAGAAAGCTTGGTGGAAATGAGCGGCGCTTTAGAAATAGACCCCAAAATGTTGGAAGGCATAGAAACCGGTGCGCTTAGGCCGCCAGAAGAAATTATGGATTTGCTGTGCAGCCACTTTAACATGACCAACGCCCAGGCAGATCGCTTATGGAAAATGGCCGGCTATGAGATAAAAGAAGATTTAGACCAGCCTCTAGAGCTGCCAAAGACAATGGTGATTGTTATGGGCATAGATGGACGTACGCTCTACACGGACAGCGCAGATTTAAGTGCAAATCAAACCGGGGTAACGCTGCAGTTTAATCAGCAAAATCCAAATGGTCAGACGCTGCCAATTGCACGTGTCGGCATGAGTTATGAGCATGCTCAAAAGCTGCAAGAAAGTCTTTCCAAAGTGCTGCTATATAAGCAGTACAGCAGGCCAAAACAACTCCCAGAAGCTTAATAATATCCATGTAAAGTTTCTTACAGAAATTGCTTCTGCTTTGTCGTATTCTAGGAAAGTTACAAATTAAAATATACAGAAGAAAGGTGCTGCACGTGACAATTGAAGAGATGCTTCAAAATATGCAACAAGCTGCTTCCAGGCAAACACAATTGCAGCCAAAAAAACAAACTAAACAGTCTTCAGAAAAGCAAATTTAGCGTTTGTGTTTGGTGTGCTTGTGAACCCGCTGCAAAGCATGCGCTGCAACGTAATAGCTAAGCAAGGCTAGTGGGATTTCTACAGCCGCGCCTGTTAACAGTGCCCGGGCAAATTCTGGACTCTGATGCTCTGTCATAACATCAAACCAGGCATCTACTAGGAGTAAACAGCCAACGGTTGTGCTGGTAATGACAATCCAGAGCGATTTTGTGTAAGCCGCAAGGCCGGTTAGTAAGAAGGCAATAATAAGGGCTATATCTAGCCCAGTCCAGCTTATGTCCCAGTTGACCGATAGATGGTGCGTCGGTAGGGTCCATCCCATATAAATCGTCCACGGAATCAGCAGTATAGCTAAGGCAGTATAGACTACCACTACCCACTTAGGGATTCTGACAATAACTGAATCTACCCTAAGCCTGGCCATACTCTAAATAAGCGTTTTCCAGTAGTACCAAAAATGCTGCAGCAAAATGCCAAAAAACAGAAGGTACCAAAAAGCGATGATATCTAGGTGGTGCTTCTGCAGCCAGTCACCCACTTTGCCAGCAATCTTAAAGTGGCCATGCCGCAGGTTATAAAGGGTGGTGTACCAGAACATGAGCGGCATAGTTATCCAAATTAGGAAGCAGAACGGACAAATAGCACCAATCCTAAACACGCCCTGGAAAAACAGATAACCAGCAAACAGCATGCCGCCCAGCAGACCTACCCATGTTCCGCGCCAAATAAATCGCGGTAATTTTACTTTTGTTAGCATCAGGACAGCAAGCGTTATTAAAACGCTAAAGCCCATGAGACCAAAAATTGTGTTAGGCACGCCCATAAGACTGGCTTGCGGCTTATTCATAACAGAGCCGCAGCTTAAAACGGGGTTAATATTACAAGAGGGTTGATAATCTGGGTTGTGCAGGACTTGAATTTTATCGTAGGTAAGCGCAAAAGCGGCAATTAAACCAATACTGCCGCCAATTAGCAAAATCCATGGCAGGGCTTTCTCGAGCGATAGCTTTTTCATGTTTCTAGTGTACCGCCACAGAGCGGCTTTGAACAGAGTCTGTTATGCGCTTTGGCGGCGACGCATGACTACCTGGTAGCCAACGGTACCTACAACAGTGGCGCCAGCAAAGACCCATAGCGTGTCTTCTGGGCCGGTTGCTGTTAGGTTTGCGTTAGATGCTGAACCCGTTGTGCCGGTGCTTGCGTTTGCTGTGCTGCCGGTTGCGCTTGTGCCTTGGCTGGCTGCATTTGTGGCACCAGTAGGAGTACTACTTGCACTGCTGGTACTAGAAGACGTACTGTTTGAGCCGACGCTACCACTATTTGTGGAGGTACTGCTGCTGTTGCCTGAGTCTCCCGGTAGGGTGCTTGGCTTTTTATTGTTAGAAGAAATGCTGACGGTAGGTTTTTTGACCGTTACGTCAGTCTTGTGGAAGTGGCGCCACAGAAAAATTGCCGCCATTACTAGGAGGATTACGAACATGAATGAAAGTAGCCATCTAAGTACGCGCATAGTGTCTCCATTTCCACCCGTTGTATAATATTAAACCAAAAAGTGTACGTAAATGCAAATACCGGACCTTTAAAACGGCATTTCCAGTGGTAGCTACTGACATACTCAATACAAAAGCCCCACTGCTATGGGGCTTTTGTATTGGTACGCGCGAAGGGAGTCGAACCCCCGACCTTTGGTACCGGAAACCAACGCTCTATCCAGCTGAGCTACGCGCGCATCGCTTTTAGTATACCCTAAGGCGCCCCGGCGGTGGTATACTGCCAGCAACAAGGAGGAACTATGGTCAAGAAGAAAGACAAGCCTGGCTCTGATGCGCTTAGGCAGTTGTTGCTTGCAGGCCTCATTGGAGTCGCCGGCTACATAGGGCTGCAATTACAAACTACACCAAAGCTGGCAACTGCCGGGGCTTGGATTATTGGTACTGGTAGCCTGCTGGCTATGATATGGCTGAGCGTCTGGCTATTGGATGGCCCACAGACCAAAGCACACGTGGAGCGCGAAGATACGGGTAGGGCGCTGCGGGACACTTTGTTGCTGATTGCTAGCTTTGCTAGCCTGGGCGCACTTATTTTGCTGCTGGTTGAGGCCAGCCAGGCACATGGCAATCAAAAAATGCTGCTGGTGCTGGCGGGTCTGGGCGTTATTGCTATGTCCTGGGCGTTGGTGCATAGCTTGTTTGGTTTGCGTTATGCGCGGCTCTACTATGGTCATGCACAAGGCGGAATCGATTTTAACGACAAAGCCATGCCTAGCTACAAGGATTTTGCTTACCTGGCGTTTACGGTTGGTATGACTTTCCAGGTATCGGACACCGTTATTAGCAGTCGACACATTAGGGCCGCCGTGCTTCGGCAGGCACTTTTGTCATATGTATTTGGCACAGCAATAATTGCCACGACCATTAATGCCGTGGCTAGTTTATCAGCGCGGTAGCTCTGGATTGGTAGTAGAAAGGTGGCTCGCAGGGATACTGTACTGGGCTAAATCGCCATTACGCCACTGGTAGAGCGTAATGCTAATATAGGCCGTAACCAGCAAGGCAGAGATGCCAAAAATAAGCAGCATTTTATTTTGTAGTGTTTGTTGTATATCCATTAACCATAAGTATAATGATTTTGCCCCACCAGTCAAGCAGCGTGAACTAGCTCACAAAATTGCCGGACGGCGTGTGCTAGACTAACTGTGAATGGAGAAAAATGTACATGGCTAACTGGGATAAAGTATCGGGCGAGGGCAATGTAGAGGACCGGCGCACGGCCAGCCCTGGCATGGTAATTGGCGGCGTAGGCAGTCTAATTTTAGTACTGGCTTTTATGTTTTTGGGCGGCAAAGACCCGCTTTTGGATTCCGTCCTAAACGGCTTAGCACAAAACAGCGGCACTCAGAATACAGAAACGCGCACCTTAACGCCATCTGAGGCAGCCTACAAAACGTTTGCCAGCAAAGTCCTGGCCTCTAATAACGGTATTTGGCCGGGTATTTTCCAGGAGCAGACTAACGGCGGCCAGTATAGCGCGCCCAAGCTAGTGTTGTTTAGGCAGGCTACCAACGCCGCGTGTGGCTATGAATCGTCTGCGGTTGGCCCAAACTACTGCGCCGCAGACCAGACTGTCTATCTGGATGAAACGTTTTTTGATGAGATTTACAAACAGTTTGGCGGCAGCACCGGCGATGTTGCCCAAGCCTACGTAATCAGTCACGAAGTCGGCCACCACATACAAAACCTACTGGGCACGCTAGAAAGTGGCGCTAGCTCTGTTAGCCTTGAGCTGCAAGCAGACTGCTACGCCGGTATTTGGGCTAAGTACGCCGCTGACGCCGGCATTATTACGCAGGCAGAAATGCAAGAGGCCATTAGCGCTGCCAGCTCCGTGGGCGACGATCATATTCAGAAGGAGCAAACCGGCACTGTCCGGCCAGATAGCTTTACGCACGGCAGCTCCGCCCAGCGCGTGGGCGCCCTTAAGGCTGGGTTTAGCAAGGGCACATTGCAGGCTTGCAGCGTGCTGTAAACTCAAGCGGCGAGCGCGATTTGTTGTAGCTCTAGGCGCGCAGCCACTGCTAAAATGTTGGGCATTTCGCGCCGCAATGGCAGGTTGAGCGGTTGCCCTGGGCAGTGCCATTTCATATCTGCTACTTCATCTGGGTTGGGTCGTAAAACAGCTGGGTCACAGACTAATTCCGCAGTTGCAACGTGACCTATGCGTAACATCCCTTCAAGATGTTCTTTACCTGGCTTTGGACCCAAAATTATTCGTTCATAAATCCGGAAGGGACTAGTCAAATTAATTACAGCGTTTGTTTCCTCGCCAATTTCTCTATGCGCGGCTGCATCTAGGCTTTCTAGCGGGTCAATTTTGCCACCGGGCAGCTCCCATTCACCCGTCTTTGCTCGTTTACAAAGTAAAAATCGACCCGTGCTAGGGTCGATAATCTTGGTCCGCACAACAATCAGTGGCTCAATTTTTGGTGCTTTTGGTTTTGGCCGTTCCATAGAAAAACTATACACTACGATGGAAAAATTTGGTACCCGCGGCAAGACTCGAACTTGCGACCAACTGGTTCGAAGCCAGCTACTCTAATCCACTGAGCTACGCGGGCGCGCTGCGTGCGTGTATACTATTCTATCATGACTACAGAGGTGCCGCTGCTTACAACATTTGCCGATGCACAAAAGGTGCTGCGGACCTACTACGCCAACGCGCAGACTAAGTACACGCTGGACAATATGCGCGCGCTCATGGACCACTTAGGCAACCCCCAGGAAAAAATTAGGGTGGTGCATGTGGCGGGAACCAGCGGCAAGACGTCTACATCGTACTACGCGGCGGCACTGCTGGGCGCCGCCGGCCTACAGGTTGGCCTGAGTGTGTCGCCCCATGTGGACCAGATTAACGAGCGGCTGCAGATCAACGGCCAGCCGCTGCCAGAGGCCGAGTTTTGCCAGGTACTCACCGAGTTCCTGAACGCAATTAAGGATGCTCCGGTCAAGCCATCGTACTTTGAACTTTTGACGGCAATGGCGTTTTGGGAATATGCTCGCCGGGGCGTAGATGCAGCCGTTATGGAGGTTGGTTTAGGCGGCCTGCTTGACGCCACAAACGTCATTGCAAGACCGGACAAAATTTGCCTTATAACAGATATAGGTCTTGACCACACAGAAATTTTAGGCGATACGCTGGTGGAAATTGCTCAGCAGAAGGCCGGCATTATTCAGCCCGGTAACCAGGTGTTTGCGTTTGCACAAGGGCCGGAAGTTATGTCCGTGCTGCGGCCACGTGGCGTACATGAATTATCTGACAACGACAACGTTCCGCTGCCGCAGTTGCCGCATTTTCAGCAGCGTAACCTGGGGTTAGCGCGGGCGGGCGCAGAGGCGGTGCTGGGCCGCGGGGTAACAGATAAAGAATTGGCTCGGGTCGCAACAACAGTGGTGCCAGCGCGGCTAGAAAAAATTGCCTATAAAGATAAAATCGTGCTGGTAGATGGATCGCACAACGCCCAAAAAATGGCTGCTATGCTGGACGGCTTGCAGCAATTGTACCCGGACCAGAAACCGTCGGCACTGGTGGCGTTTGTGGCGGGGCACAATCAGCGTTGGCAGGAGGCCATAACCACGCTGCTGCCGCACATAGACCAGCTCATCATCACGGAGTTTTATTCTGAAAAAGATTATCCCAAGCACTCTGTGCAGGCGCAAACAGTGGCGGATTTTGCGGGGCGCGGATTAGTCGTGCCGGAGCCAGAAAAAGCGCTAGATAAGCTGCTGCAAATGCCGGGGCAAATTGTGCTAGTTACGGGGTCGTTCTATCTGTTAAATCATATTAGGCCGCGGCTGCTGCATGATTAGAGCAATTGTTGCCATGGACCTGCATCAGGGCATTGCTCAAGATGGCAAAATTCCGTGGGATTTGCCAGAAGATAGGCAGTATTTTAAAGAAAAAACTGCGGGCGCCGTGGTGCTGATGGGTCGGGGAACCTATCACACGTTGACGGCGCCGCTACCAGGGCGGACAAATCTAGTGCTGACCCACAAAAAACGGCTCCGGCCTGGTTTTATTGCTGTCCGAGACTTAGTCCTAGTCATAGAGTCGTATCCTGACCTATGGATTATTGGTGGTGCCGATGTGTATGCTCAAGCACTCCCATATTGCCAGGAGTTATATATCACGCATGTGGCAGGGGACTATGCTTGTGATCGGTTTTTCCCAGCATATAAATCAATGTTCAAGTCCAGCAGAAAACAGGGTATTTATTTTGTTTATCAGCAGATTAGCAAGGACTAAGAGGCACGGCCGCGCCAAGCGTTAGGCCAGTTAACCCAACATAAAAGTCCCCAGGCTGGGGACTTTTATGTTGGAGGGCCAGCAGGGACTTGAACCCTGGACACCCTGCTTAAGAGGCAGGTGCTCTAACCAGCTGAGCTACTGGCCCGTACCGAAACGAATCATGTCGTTACAGTGCAGTATTGTAGCAAAACTGTTAGAAACAGGCAACGTTAGCTTTGGGTTGGCGCAACGGGAGCTTGAGGAGCAACGGGTGCAACTGGTTGTTGCGGATTGCTATTACCTTCGCCAACGGTCTCTACGTAAATGCTTGCAAGGGCAGAATACATGCCAAGAATTGCAAGAACTTCTCCAATGATTACTACTAGTGTCCCGACTGAGCTAGGGGTGTTGTTACTACTCGTAGCGCCAAGGATTATTACCAATACAATGAGGAACCCAAACAGCAGAAGAATTAGCAGAATTGTAGCAAGGGCGCTTTTCTTCCAGACAGCTGCACTAGACTTAAATACTTCTACGATACCTGTCGGACGTTTATCATCTACCATTACTAAATCTATAAACGAAAAACGGAGCATTATGACAAATAGAATGATGCCCATAAGTATTCCAATTAGGCCACCTACAGTTGGTGATGCCGAGCCCAACAAACCACTTAAGAGAGCAAGCATGACAATTGCACCGATGACACCCAGAAAGAGAATCGCATAGGTCCCAAGTCCTAGCAAATACCTATTTTTTGCAATTGAGCCCATAGCACCAATGTCCGTCTTCTGACCTCGCGCACTGGACAGGAAAAGCTTGACTCCCATAAGAACAAAAAATGTCTGAATAAGGAGCGTCAGGGCAAAACTTACTATGGCCGGAACAATTATGCCGGTTGCGAATTTGCCAGTAACCAAATCAGTCGATATCGTGGCTAAAGCTGAGCCTAAGAAAAGGCCCATGATTATGGAAGACGCTATTACTGCTCCAACACAGACAAGTACAAAGAGTAGAAGTGTGCCAAGATTAAGAGAGAACAGATTGCTTAATCCACGATTCAAGTGCACAAATGGATTAGCGTTAGCTTTTTGTTGCACAGCTGGGCCGACACGGGACGGCGTCTCCGCAGCTTGATTAAAAGTTGTAGGCTCCATACTAGAAAATCTCCTTAATACTAGCAGTATGGCACAAGCATTAAGCTAATTCAAAGCTTTTTGTGTACTCTTCCACTCGCTGGTAAAATGTAAAGATATGAAACTACTTAACGGCCGCGAACTGGCCGGTTACATTAAGGAGCGCCAAGCGCATCAAGTGCGGGGTCTGCGTCAGGCGCACGGCGTGCTGCCAAAGCTGGCCATTATTGTCACGGTGGATAATCCGGTGATTGATTTGTACGTGCGGCTCAAGCGCCAATACGGGGCAGATATTTTAATAGATGTAGATGTGCACCGCGTGCAACAAGCAGAGGTACCGGCCCTGATTAAAGCACTTAACGCGGACAAGAGCGTGCACGGCATAATTTTGCAGTTGCCCCTGGCGGATCCATCGCAGACTGAAGAATTGGTGGCTCTGGTAGACCCTGCCAAAGATGTGGATGGGCTTAATCCCAAGACGCAGTTTGATCCCGCCACGCCTATGGCTATTATGTGGCTGTTGGCCGGCTACAACGTGGACTTGCGCGGCAAAGAAATTTTACTGATTGGCCGCGGCAAATTGGTGGGCGCGCCACTAGAAAAGATGCTCCAGGCTTCCGATCTAACCGTAAGTGTAGCGGACAGGACAACCGCAGACTTGGCGGCGGCCACCCAAGCGGCAGATGTTATTATTACCGCCACTGGCAGCCCGGCAATCTTGTATCCAGACATGATTAAAGAGGGCGCGGTAGTGGTGGACGCAGGCGTGGCCAGTGAAGACGGCAAAACGGTGGGCGATGTCGCTCCAGAAGTGTACAATCGGCAAGACTTAACCATCACGCCGCCCAAAGGCGGGGTGGGGCCGCTGACGGTCTGCGCTTTGTTTGATAACGTGATTAGAGCGGCTCGAGCGGTCACCAAAAAATGAAAATAGGCGTCTTTGACTCCGGTGTGGGCGGTAAATCCATGGCCTTGGCTATAGAATCGACCATGCCAGAGCACAGCGTGCTACTGCGTGAGGACCATAAAAATCTGCCGTATGGCAACAAAACCCCGGGTGAACTTCTACGACTGGCCCTGCCAATTCTAAAAGACATGCAAAAAGCTGGCTGCGATGTCATTGTAGTGGCCTGTAACACCATAACAACAACCATTATTACAGAACTAAGGGAGGCTTTGCGCGTGCCAATTGTGGCTATAGAGCCCATGATAAAACCGGCCGCCGCCTACACTACCAGTAAAGTCATTGCTGTTTGCGCCACCCCGGCTACGCTGCAAAGCGCGCGCTATGCGTGGCTCAAAGAGCAGTACGCTCAAGGTGTTAAAGTGCTGGAGCCAGACTGCTCAGACTGGGCGGCCATGATAGAAGAAGACCACGTGGACGGCGCCAAAATTGCCGCGCGAATCAATGAAGTTTTAGCTAAAAAAGCCGATGTTATTGTGCTGGGCTGTACGCATTACCACTGGATTGAGCATCAAATCAGGATATTAAGCGCTGGCAAAGCTAAGGTTATGCAGCCGGAAAAACCCGTGCTAGAACAGCTCAAGCGGGTAATTGCAGAACTGCCTGCTTAAACTGCTGGCCGCGGTCCTTGTAATTCTTAAACATGTCAAAACTGGCACAAGCAGTAGACAGCAGAACGATGTCGCCTGGCTGCGCCAGTCGCCGGGCGTTATTTATAATCTCTGGCATGGTGTTGCCGCCGGGCTCGTAATGAGTAAAGCCTGCGGCGTCCAGCGCGGCTTGCAGCCGGTTGGCTTGCTGGCCAATTAACAGTACGCGGCGCATGTTGGCACCCGCAATTACCTCTGCCAGCCCTGTGTAGTCTGCGCCCTTATCGGAGCCGCCCAAAATGAGCACCTTGGGCTTATCAAAGGCCTCTACGGCCACTATGGCCGTCTCTGGTGTTGTGCCAAAGGAATCGTTGTAGTAAGCCGCGCCGCCAACTTCGCACACAAATTCTATGCGGTGTTCCAAGCCGCTA
>Ga0116191_1004266_pt1 | contig 10223 bp, 15 predicted proteins | sample AD_UKC111_MetaG_FD_89897 | JGI IMG/M metagenome (GOLD analysis project Ga0116191, IMG submission 89897) | Active sludge microbial communities of municipal wastewater-treating anaerobic digesters from Hong Kong - AD_UKC111_MetaG | ecosystem: Engineered > Bioreactor > Anaerobic > Digestate...
GAAGGTTCAGATTTTGTCTTTTTTACAGATTTAGCTTTTATTTCTTTAACAGATTGCTTTTCTTCTTGCACCAATGTTAATGGCTTAGAAGAAACATCTTTTAATCTTTCTGTCATTTTTTCAACTTCTGGCTTTTCGGCCGGCTTTTCAACTTCAGGATAAGTTGGATATGTTGGCCTGTGTGTTTTTTCTACAACTTCTTCTTTTACAGATTTTTTTCCAAATAATCTAGATAATAAAGATTTTAAACTCATAATTTCTTATTTTTATTTATATATTGAATTTATCAACCTCCCTCTTTGATTTATATAATACCACCTTGTATTATTCTATTATGATATACTTATTTTAAATTTAAATACATTCTGCTTTCATATGGATAATCTTTATCTTCTTCTCCATATAAATAGTCAAATCCAAATTTTTTAATTAATTTCATATTTGGATCATCAGACATAATATCTAAAACAGCTATTTCTATTCCAGTTTTTCTGAAATAATTTAGAAGTTTTTCCATAAATTTATCTTCAAGATTTATATCATCAATTTCAATATCAAATAAATAAACAATTTTATTATTTTTTAAATCCTCAAATGAATAGAATTTTCCTGTTGGGCTGAATGATATTACGCTAAGATTTTTCAAATTTAATGGTATAGCATATTTACAACATGCTTTTTCAGATGATAATTTAGCTGTTTGATATTGGGTATGTCCAGATGTTTGAAATTTTTTAACTATTATTGGACCGTCATCTCCTCTATTTGTAATAATAGACCTCGATTTATTTTTAAAATTGTAAGCTTCATTAGAAGATTTTGAAGATATGAATTTTAGTAGTTCTACTAATTCTTCAAATCGATCAGCTATGTGAAATCCGTCCCCCCATTTAAATCTAGATTTGGGTTGATTTTTTTGTAAAAATTTACTTGGGTTTCTTAATCTTTGCTCTAATAAAAACCACTCGTCTTCTAATTTTTTAATTATTATAAAATGTGTGCTTGTTTCTAATATTATATTATAGGATACAATTCCTGGCTCTAATATTGATTTAGATATTATTGAATTGGGATTTCCATTTACTATTTTTTTGATTTGATTTATTTCATAGTCGGTAAAGTTTTCCTTAGGGAATTTTTTATCCTTATCTAAAAAATTTTCTTTAGATACTCTTGTGCTATTTGATATTGATAATGACTCATTAAAGTCCTGCCATTTTTGTAACATATATTATATATTAATCTATATAATATAAAAATTATTTATTTATCGAATTTCTTAATATGTACTTTTTCTTTTGGGACATTTATGTGATTATACGGGCAGTTTTCACATTTTCTTCCACAACATCTGCCTCTTTCTAAGAGAAATTTAGATGTGAAAACCATTAATCCCTTTTCATTAAAATAATAATCTTCACCTTCTATGAATTTTTTCATATTCTATATATAATAGAAAAATATTAGGATTTTAAAGCGCTCTCAACTTTAGATAAAATAGTTGGTAATCCTTCTTGATGCATATCATTTGCCCACTTTGTGCAAAACTTAATTGAATTTAATAATCCAGATTGATTTTGTAACATTACTTTAGGTGGTATTCCATTTTCTTTTGCTATAGCCATTACAATTTTATTTATATAATCTTCACAAAACATTCCTTGTAAAAAATCAGAATCTCTTAGAATTTGTTGTAATAAGGTTTTCGGATCAGTCATATATGGGTATCTTGTAGCTTTTATTAGATCAATTACTTTGTTAGATTCATCTTCTGTTAGGAATGATTTGAATTTTTTAATATCTTGATTATTAAATTCGATAAAGGCATTAATAGCATTTTCTATATTTATATCATCATTTTTTCCACTACCAGTGTGATTATAATCATGAAATAAGGCTGATATGGCTAATAATTTTTTATCATTGTCAGATAATTGATAATAATCTGCTCCTAATAAAGCAAATTTACACACTTGATCTAAGTGAAAGTTATTATGATATGGTAGATCTGATGATGGATTGGTTTCCATAACATAATTATAAATTTGAGATATTCCTAATTCATTTATTTTATCAGTTAAGTTCATAAATGTATATATTATCTTACAAGAACGGTTTCGGATATATTTCCATTAATAGTAATGCTAATTGTAATTGGCTTTGTAGCACCTTCTTGTTTTAGTGTATTATCTTTTTTACATCCAGCAAGTGATATGAGTGATATAATTGCGATTAAGATTATTTTTTTCATATTATTTCTTTTTAATTGTGTATTTACCAGTTCTATTATTTACAGATATTATCCATATATCTCCATATATTAATTTATCCCAAAAAAGTATTTGATAATATTTAGTTGTTCCATCCGGCATATTAAAATTTAATGTTATTTTATTATCCTCATCTGTTGATGATACTTGAAAAGTGACTTCGGTATTGTCTCCTATATTTTTTGCCTCAATTTTTCCAAATATTATTGGGGTTAGTGTGCATTGATTTGTTCCAGATGGATCCCAATTCGAGAGCCCATCACTCCAGGTAACTTTAACATATACCTTGGTTGTTCTTATTGGTTGATCTACCCAATATGTAATTTGATTTCCAGATACCGCCATTGTAAATGACTGAATTAAATTAGTGTAGTTACTATTTGAATAGACTTTTACTTGAGCTGATCCGGACGGGACAGAAGTTGCTTTGAAGGAATATTGTCCATTATTCCAACATAATTTTTCTACTGAATGTGCTTTGGATACAAAAGCAGAGATAAATAGCAATAATGCTAAGATTGTTGTTTTCATTTTTCTTGTGTATTTAGGTTTCGATTTAATTATATACACAAATATATAAAAGTTTTTTGAAAAAACAAATTGTTACTACCTACTTTCAAAGTATGGGAATGCGGATTTGAAATATTCATTAAAATTGGGAATACTATATGATCCATCTTCTTGATCTCCCTCATTTAAAAATTCTTTGTATGCCATCCCCGATTCGAAGCATTCTTTCATTTTATTTTTGAATTCCATTTTACTCATTACAACTTGGTCAGTAACGTTTTCGAATTGTTTTATATGTTTCATATTTTTATATATTATTTTTAAAATCCAAATAGTTTTAATAATTTTTTAAAGCTAATGGAGTAAATAATTATAAAATTCCATAGAAAGCTTAATATCATAAATATTATCTCTGATATCGATTGCATCTTGATCATTAAGAATAAAATGCTTATCAACATTAATATAGATATGATAATTGATGCCATAGCTATTCTGAAATCATTTTTAATAGTTAGTATTCCTACACAGAATATAGAAATAGTGTAAAATAAAAAAAATATACCAGCTGATATATTGTGTAGTAATCTATTATAATCCATGTTAATAAAAGCAATTCCAATTAGTCCAATTATTGATATATTAAATAGCCAGGATATTACCTTTTTATATTTTATATCTAGGTCTTTAATAATATTATCAGAATTTATAAATATGACGATTGATGTGAATATCAAAGAGAATATCCAAAATGGGTTTGTTTCTTCATAAAGTCCAAATTTTGATAAAGGATTAGCAGTTATGGATAAATTTGTTTTTATAACACCATAAATAATCATAGAGCAGAAGATTATAAAGGAAGCTATTGTATGATATTTTTTTATTCGCTTAATCTTCTGAATATCCATATATTATATATAAATATAATTTTATTTATTTGATGTTTTTTAAATTATTAAAAAAATTTAAAAATTACTTATTAATTATACGTTATATTTAATAATATATAATTGATGAAGCATATTAAATATTTTGAGATGAATATAGGTAGAAAGCCAATAAAGGATAATGGACATAAAGATAAAATGGAAATTTATACCGAAAAGTTGGTATCTATTGGAGATTGTTTGCAAGAAATATTTGATAAATATCATATTGTTCAGATAGAACCTATTGAACCTTGGAAACCAGATATTAGGCCATCTTTATTAGAAACTCCAGGTGTTTGGTATAGAGATAGATATTTAATCAAGATTTATTTTAAATCACATAATATTTTTAATGTCTTTTCTGAAGAATTAAAAAAATATCATCAACAATAGAGAGTAGGATTTTTGATTCAATAGTTATAAATCATGGAATTACTTGGATATCTATTAAACCTATATATTAAATAAATTGAAATTATGAAACATATAAAGTATTTTGAATCAAATGGTGAAATTTTGAATAAGGGATGGAAAGGAGTTAATATTGGAAAAGTAGAAAACGAAGATATCATTTATCAATACGTTCAACAATTACATCGAGATAATAATGATTTTATAGACGGTGATCTCGGAGAAAGGATAGAAAAATACAGAAGATATCAACTAAGGGAAGTAAATCTTTCAGAGGTAGATTTGGATGAATGGGATGTTGATATGGATATAGTTGATGACTATATTGAAATGTTCCAAATAGATCAGGATTATCCTCCAATTGTTTTAGATAATGGATATCCACTAGATTATTCTATTATAGATGGAATACATAGAGCAAATGCTTTGAGTAAAATGGGGATAAAGAAGATAAAAGCTTGGATTGGAATTAGATAATATAAGTTTTATTCTAAATTTTTATTGATATTATCATATCTGTTTTCTTTATGAATAATTTTTTACCAATTCTTTTTTCTATAAGAGATAAATTTGATATAATACTTTGGTATATTTTTGATATTATACCTGGTGGAATACTTATTTTGGATACAATAAAAATACTTTGATCACTCATGTCCCAAAAGACATCTGTTAGTGGTATGGATCCTTTTATTTTTTGAGATATGTTATACTCATCAAATATTTCTTGTAAATACTCGGATAATCTTTCTAGATCAGATGTGTAATTCTCTTTTACTACCGCATTTTTGGAATTCCACCTTCTTAGATATTTCATAGAATATATATTAACTCGTCAAAATATATATTTTAATATATAATATTAATGAATTTCAGATATGATCCAAAAGAGGAAAGATTAATAATAAGCGATGCTACGAGAGTAGAGTATCATCAAACAAAAATTTGGTTAGAAAGGCACGTAAAGGGTTTCCGCTTTATGATGCCGTTCAAATTAGGAGTTTGGGATGGAAAAAAATCTTATTTCGATGATGGTAAAGTTAATTTAGGATTATGGAAGGAATGCTATAAAGCTTGTAAAGAAATTGGCGTCACGTTTAATATAGAAAATCGAGATGAATTTCCTATTAATCGTGATGTTACATTGGATTCAGTTCAAAATTTTTGTAAAGAATTTTTTAAAAATCACCAAGTCAAAGATAAAAATGGACAATGGATTCCATTTATGCCATATGATTATCAAATTGAGACAGCCTATAAAATTTTAAAAAATAGATATGCTATGGCAGAGGTCGCAACCTCAGGTGGTAAATCTTTAATTATTTCAATAGTCTATTTTTATACTTTGAAGAAAATAAATGCTGATGCTAAACTATTAATCGTAGTTCCTAGTATAAACTTGGTCTCTCAGTTCTACGAAAATCTTATGGAATACAATTATGGGCAAAATTTTATTGAAAAGTATTCTGACAAATTAGAATTTAGAACACATTCTATAGAAGAAATTTTAAAAGATTGTCCGGATTATTCTCCTTGTCATATTAAGATGGAAGAGATAATGTCAGATAAACCAAGAAAATTTCTTGGACCAACCCCGCCTAATGTTTATATAGGATGCTATCAATCACTCGCTACTTGGGATAAAAAATTTTTTGAGCAATTTCATACCGTAGTTGTAGATGAGGCACATTCTTGTAAAGCAGCCACTTTAACATCTATATTGAAAAAAACATTTACTCATGCTTACAATAGATTTGGTGTGTCTGGAACATTTCCAGAAGATGATTCTTTAGAAATATTAAGTATCCAAGCAGTATTAGGTCCAAAAGTTTCTCAAATAGAAGCTGATTCTCTAGTTAAAGAGGGTACCATAACCCCAATGAATATTAAAGCAGTTATATTAAATCATAATGAAAAGGAAATTAATGACAGAATAGTATATGCTAAAAAGCATGGAGCAGGAAAAGAAGCATTTCAATTTGAAAAAGAATTTATTCAGCAGTCAGAAAAAAGATTGGAATTTATTAAAAAGATTGTGGATAAATGTAATAATAATACCTTAGTATTATTTCATACTATTGAATATGGGCAAAAGATATTAAATAAATTAAAATCAGAAATGCCTGATAAGGAATTTTATTATATTGATGGTTCCGTTTCTAATAAAGAGAGAAATTTTATTAAAGCTGAGATGGAAAAATCAGGTGGAAAGATTAAGATTTTAATTGCTAGTTATGGGACAATGAGTACAGGCGTGTCAATTAAAAATTTACACTATTTAGTTATGGCGGATTCTTTTAAATCTAAACAAATTGTAATACAATCTATAGGTAGGATACTTAGGTTATTTGAGGGCAAATTAACAGCTACAATTTTCGATTTAATTGATGTGTTTTCTAGCGATATGAATAATATTCTATATAACCATTGGCTTGAAAGGGAGAGGTTATATAAAAAGGGAAAATATCCTTATAAAATCATAAAGGTAAATTTATAAATATTGTTCCAAGGGAAGCAACATAATTTAATACATAGATTATGTTAATAGATAAAATTCTTATAGGAAATAAGTTTGGTAATAGAATAAAGGAAATATGCATAAAAAAATACCATTATGATGATTGGGTTAATATTAATAACTTTTCTACTAAATATGGATTTGAAAATTTAAAATGGGTCAATAGGGTTTTTAATTACATGTTTAATATAACTGAAATTCCTAAATGTATTTGTGGAAATAGTTTAAATTTCAGAGGTAGAATAGATAATATTTATACTAAATATTGTAGTAATAAATGTTCTTCCAATTCAAATGTTGATGATAGAATTAAAACATTAAAGTCCAATAATCTAAAAAAATATGGAGTCGAAAATGTGTTTCAACTAGATCTAGTAAAGCAAAAATCTAAAGATACTTGCTTATTAAAATATGGGGTGGATAATCCTAATAAATCAAAATCAATTAGAGAAAAAATATATGCTACCAATTTAGAAAGATATGGTGAAAAATCTTATTCCCAGACCCTTGAATGTAAGGAGAAGACAAAAAATACTAATTTAGAAAGATATGGAGTAGACAGCCCGATGAAATTGGACTACTTTAAAAATAAACTCAGAGAATCGTTTATTGAAAAATATGGGGTGGATAATCCTAATAAATCAAAATCAATTAGAGAAAAAATATATGCTACCAATTTAGAAAGATATGGTGAAATCAACCCATCATATTCTCAATCCATTAAGGATAAAATATCTATTTCTATTAAGAATTCTAGAGTTCTCAACACAGATAAAAATAATGAATTTGCTGATAGATGGGGGTTGAGAGAGTTAATTTATAGACTGGATGGTAAATATGAATTTACATGTGAGTCTTGTAAAGAAAAGCAAATAATGGATTATCATTTGATATATAATAGGATTAAGTTACAATCTGTTATATGCTTAAAATGCAATCCTTTATATTCAACTTTTTCACAAAACGAGCTATCGGATTATATTTCTACCTTAACAACTAATATAGAAATTGATAGGAGATTCGGTAAGGGGATTTATACAAAAAAGGATTATGAAATAGACATTTACTTACCAGATTTTAAATTAGGATTTGAATATAACGGAATATATTGGCATTCTGAATTCTATAAGAGTAAAAATTATCATTTAGAAAAAAAGGAATATTTCAATAGTTTAGGAATTAATATAATTCAAATATGGGAAGATGATTGGAAATATAAAAGAGATATTATTAAATCAATTATTCTTAATAAAATTGGAAAAAATTTCCATAAAATTTACGCTAGAAATTGTGATATTAGAATTGTCAGTAATGTTGATTGTAAATTATTTCTTGAATTGAATCACCTACAAGGATATACAAGAAGCTCAATAAATATTGGTTTATATAATAATGATATGCTTGTTAGCCTAATGACTTTCGGAAAGAGAAAAATAAATAATAAAGATCAGTTTGAATTGATAAGATTTTGTAATAAATTAAATACTACTGTTGTTGGATCAGCATCAAAGTTATTTAAATATTTTTTAAAAAATTATAATTTTAATCAAGTAGTTTCATATTCTAATAACGATATCTCGAATGGTGATTTGTATAAGAAATTAGGATTTACTAATACCACTGATCCAACAATAAATTATTATTGGTGTGATAATAAAAAAAGATACCATAGATATAATTTCAATAAGAGGAAGTTAATCAAGGATGGATATGATGATAGTAAGACAGAAGTTGAAATAATGCATGAAAATGGATACTATAGAATATTTGGCTCCGGTAATTTAAAATGGATATTTAATAATATCTAGTTACTACCATAAAGTTAATTTATAAATGTAAGATATACAAATTATGATAAAAGTATTTCAACAACGAATAGAAAAAGGAAAAGGCGATTGCATGCAGGCAGCTATTGCATCACTATTTGAATGTACAATGGAAGAAACACCAAAATTTATTGAATATTCAGAAGGATATTTTCCACCGCTATATGAATTTATTAAAGTAAGAGGATATGATCTGGAAGGATATCTATACCCAAATACACCAATTAAAGAATTATCCTTTGATGAATTAAAAAATTGTCAAGGTGTGAATGGATTCTTTTATGCGTCCGTTTATTCTCCAAAATTTAATCCTGATGGTCATAATAGTGGGACAACTCACGCTGTCATAGTTGATAAAGAAGGTAAAGTTGTTCATGATCCAAATCCTAATTATCAAGATTTCAAATATCCCGTTACAGAAAAAACCAATTCCCAAGGAATTATACATATTATGTTACTAGAACCAATAAAAAGTGATGAATAATGTTATAATTGAAAAGCCAACATAATATTTTGTATCCTTATAAAATTATTAAAGCTGATCTATAATTTATTATTTATAAATCTTATATTTGATGAAATAATGGATAAATACAATAGATATTATGAAAAATATTTAAATCCCTGTCCAATTTGTGGAGGAAGTATAATTGACAAATCCTATGATAGAAGGATTGTATTTAGATGCTCTGTATGTAACTATGATAAATGCTACCCGGGAGTAGTACAAACAAAGGTTAGCCCTGTTCCAATACCTTACAAAGGGGGTAACTTTGACGATAGATATCAGGAATACTACCATCAAAATGCATATTTGTTTGCAATAGAGGAATTTAATAAATGGGTGAGTTCAGAAATAAGAAATAAGAAAATTAAATCTATTCTAAATGAAAACTTGGGATAATGTAAGGATATCATCAACAAGAACAGTTCTTTATAGAGAGTTTGATACTGGAGTTTCTTAGATTATCTACTTGAAAAATTTGATAATCGAATAGATCTTATAGATAATTATTTGAATGGCCTATATGTAAAAAATATTATTGACATAAGGAATAGTAAAGTTGATTTAATTATCAATGAATAATTTGATTTTTCTATCCCTAATATATGACTCAAATGTCTCAAAGTTATCATTATCATTAATATCACAAGATATTATGACTCGTGTCCAAGGATCATCCATATTCATATCTATGAAATCATAGTAATGATTATTTCCAACATATTTTTTTATAGCTGCTTCCAATATAGACACTGGCTCTGAATAGTGGCTTTTTAAAACGGCAACTTTTCCAAATTGTTCTCCTTTTGAATTTATTAATGCGTGTTCGGATATTTTTACCCATTTTTTTAGCTCATCATCTGTGAATTTTCTCATATACAAAATATTAACGACAAATATAAAAAAAATTATATAAGTATAGATGAAATTTTAAAATAAAAAATATGGATCCGATTACAAAAGAAATACCAACTGCAAAAGAAATATTGGATAAAATAGAAAAATATCTACTCTCTGCATTAAGAGATGAAAAAATAAATACTTTACTATCATGAATTGGTCAAAATTATCTGAATTCATAGAAGTATATAATAAGTTAGGATATACTAATAAAGCTGTATTACAATTAAGGGAAGATATATTGAGGGAATCATATAAACAAAATAAGAGAGACATTGTGATATCCAAAACTGGGGAAGGCGAATTATTGATCTATAGAGTTGTTAATGATGAATATCGGAATATTATTATTGA
>Ga0116191_1004270_pt1 | contig 10222 bp, 5 predicted proteins | sample AD_UKC111_MetaG_FD_89897 | JGI IMG/M metagenome (GOLD analysis project Ga0116191, IMG submission 89897) | Active sludge microbial communities of municipal wastewater-treating anaerobic digesters from Hong Kong - AD_UKC111_MetaG | ecosystem: Engineered > Bioreactor > Anaerobic > Digestate | place...
ATGCCTATGGGATCTCATTCGACATAAATCATAAACTATTACCACGTAAAAATGTAACGGTTGGTATCGCGGGTAATTATGCCACCGGTGACAGGAACAATAATGACAAACAATTAAACACATACAACCTGTTGTTTTCTAAACCACAGTACGGATTGGCGGCACCCATAGGCGCCTCAAACATTGTTACGGTGAATCCGTATGTTAAGTTCAATCTAATCAGGAAGATCAATATTTATGCAGGCGGCAATTTTATGTGGCGGCAAAGTAACCAGGATGGAACATATTCTCCCGGGGCTATTGAAACAAGGCCGAAACCACAAATGATGTTTGCGTCCGCAAAAAAGGAGATTGGCACACTATGGGTTCTTGAAACCGCTTTATTATTGAACAGATATGTGACCTTTGCCATGGATGCCTCTTATTTTGTTGGGGGGAATTATGTGAAAGAGACCGGTAAAGGGAAAGACATTACGTATTTGTCGTTCAAAGCAACATGGAGGTTCTGATTCAATGTTTCTGAATGGTAACGTCCTGGATTGACTATTTCATTCTGTAAAAACTTTCAAAATGAAACGAATATTGACATTAACATCAGGCTTATTAATCCTGATCGGTTACGTACAGGGCCAGGCAACAAAAACGGATGTTTTAACACTGGGAACATTCCACTTTGCCTTTCATAACCGGGATTTGATAAAAACGGATAAAAATGACCAGATAGATGTTCTCGAAAAAAAATACCAGCTTGAAATTGAAGATATAGCGAGCCAGATCGTAAAGTTCAAGCCAACCATAATAGTGATCGAGAAATCCCCCGAATTTCAATCCAGGATTGACTCGCTTTATAACGGTTATGTTGCCGGAACGCATATACTTGGCAGGGAAGAGTATGAACAGATAGGTTTTAGGGTCGGAAAAAAACTTGCACTAAAGAAGATATACTGTGTCAATGACTGGGGAAGAAACTACCATTCAATTGATAGTTTGTTAGACAATGATACGGCAGCCCGCCAGCAGTTCATGGATTTCTTTTACCATAATCCCGACTCCGCAAAAATAAGGGAGAGTTTTCCGCCAGACATTTTTGTTGCAAAAGGCATAAAGGCCGAGTTGAGGATGAAAAATGATGAAAAGGATATAAATAAGGATTTGGGCACTTATTTCATAGGTATTTTCAAATATGAAACCGGGCACGAGCATTTTTTTGGCGCTGATTATGTGACGGGCTGGTGGTTTAACCGTAACCTGCGTATTTTCAGGAATATTCAAAAAATTGAAAGAACGCCCGCTGACAGGATACTGGTCATTTACGGAGCTGGGCATATGAACCTCTTAAATATATTTTTTTCCTCTTCGCCTGAGTTCAGGTTAGTCCGGACAAACGATTATTTGAAATAAACAACTCTAGTTAATTAAAGCAGTTATCTGAGTGATAAAAGAAAAAACTGTAAGCTTAATTGGCTTTAATGAGCAAAACATAAATTATATCTACAAATCCATTTCCCGTTCAATAATCAGCACATACAGGTGATTTTCATTATTGCCGGTGTAAAGGGCATCTTTTACATAGTCGTCTGCCAGGTCAGCATAACTGATGGTAACGCCTTTATATTTTGATTTGATCTTTTTCTCTCCTTTATAGGAGATCATTTCATAAGCGGCGGGAACAGGGGTGGCTTTTTTATCAAGGTTTTCGGTAAAATCTGCCAGTGCGGACTTATACGCATTCTTTGCATCATCCTTATCATGGAAATAATATATAAAACGGAATTCCCGTATAACGCCATTATAGTTTTTCTTTTCAATTTTCTTTTTTAGTTCATTTCTGTACACCACCCTTTTCAGGATATTCACTTCCACGCCTGCCGAATCAGGATTGACAGCCAGGCCCAGGTTGCAGGATTTCCGGATTCCTTCAAATTTCAAACAACCAGGGCAACTATCGTTTCCTGGTTTTGGAGGGGTAATATTTGTACGGGTAAAATTGCTTTCCAGTGTTTGGAGCAAAGTGGAGGATGTTTCACTGACAGCGATTCCCGAGAACCATTTGCGGGCAGCCTGTTGTTCCTGTGCGATCAGGGGGTGGCAGGTAGCCATCAAAAAAGTAGACACTATGAAAGCCTTCATATGGAATATTTTCGCCCAAATTAAGAAATCTCTAACATGCCCTTAATGTACTACCTGGAAAATATAATATGGCAATCTGAATAGAACAGAAACCTTATAGGTCTTTAAAAACCTATAAGGTTTGCGTTCCCCTCATCACCCCTGCCTTTTTCTTATCATTAACTTTTTCCCCTGCAACGCGGCAGCAAAAAAACTGTCAACAAAATATGTCACATACAATGGAAGGGTGACAAAATAAGGTTACACATTCTTACACGTAAAAAAAATTCCCATGAACCGCAAACAGCCTGAATCCATTATACCGGGCTTAACCCAGCAAGAGCTGGCCATGTTGATCGGCGTATCGCGTTCGTTGGTGAGCCACTGGCAGGCGGGCCGGCGCAGTTTACCGGAATATGCCCGCCGCACCCTGGTGGAATTACTGGACAGGTACCGGGTTGCGGGTAATCAAAATCCTGAAATCTCACAACAGGATGACTCAAACGATAAGCAGGAAGCCGCCCGGCTGGAAGAAGAACGTAAGAGGCAGCAGCGCCTGCAACAGGCCGAAGCGTTGAAACAGGAACTCCAGGCTATGAAAGAAACCTACCGGGAAGGCCTGAAGATGCTGTCTACCCTGGAAGCCATGCTAATAGACGGCAAGAGCCTCACCGGCCTGGCCCGACAGATGGCCTATCAGCAGTTTAAGAAAAGGCTGGAGCGTACAGGTATCAAGGCACAAAGAGCGTTGGAGGAGAAGATCAGGAGGCTGGAGGGGTGAGCACTTCGCTTTCGCTCAGTGAGACATTCCATGGCATCACCAAATTAACCTGAGCATACCAACATGTCTAAATCGAGTAATCAATTATGATGCTTTCAGTATTAATTGAGGCAATATGATTTTGACTTCTTTTTCCTTGCTCTCATCTTTCCAGTAAACAATAAAATTGACTTTGGCTTCAACAATCCTGAAACCCTTTTCGTAGCGTTTATTTAAAGCTTCTTTGAACTTTTGTGAGTACTTAAGAATAAGGTCTCCCTTACTATTTCCTAATCCATCTTCTAAGATTTGAAGCGTAGCTCCACTAACCAAATTACTAACCCTATGTTGAACAAATTCGAAATAACCCAACTGAACATCCCTGTGTGTTAAATACATGGCTATTTGCTGAGGTTCGTTGTATAAATTTCGATCTTCTTGATAAGTAAGCCCTTCTATGGAATAGGGGATTAAGTAATTTCCGTTATAGTGAATCGATAAAGTAGATTTCGCTCTTGTAATAGCTACATAAAATTGCCGCTTGTCTTCATCTGTATCAGGCATGAAATTTTTTAATGATAAGTACACATTATCAAACTCTTTTCCTTTGGCTTTGTGAATGGTAGAGGCATAAATAACTTCTGAATCTATACTCACAAAATCTTCCAGTTTGGATTCAAACAAAAAGGACTTCCAGTCGCTTTTGTATTTTTTAGCCGTATTGGCTTCTTCAAATCCCTTGATTATTGTATTAACCAAGTCTCTTTTTGTACTCGTATTGATATGTGTATTTAATTGGCGTTTAGCATCCAGCCAATCCTCATCTGAAATGAATGGACTATCTGTATTATCATTGATAATGTCAGAAAAATATCGAAGCTCATACAGGTTGCTCAAATTAAACCCTTCGTTTGACTGAATTAACTTGGCATTCAATCCTTTTTGTAATAACAGGCCAACCAGCAAAATAGAATCTTCATTTGTCTTAGTAAGCACACAGGTCGATCCAGTAAGGTTAGCCTGGCTGATATGATTGGAAAGCGGAACAATCATATTGTTGTGAGCATATTGTATTATCTGAATCGCCCCGTTTTGTGGCTGGTTGGCAAAACAAGGTTCCGTTTTCAGTCGGTTGTTGATGGTGGATGCCCATTGATTGGCCAGCGATACGATATTATCCTTACTACGGTAATTCTCCGTTAATTCATATTTTACAGCCCCTTTATCGATTATCAGTTGCTGCATAAAAGTTGCGTCTGATCCCCTAAAACCATAAATGTTCTGATCGTCGTCTCCCACCAGAATAACCCGCATTTCTTCATTCTGCTCCATCAACGCCTTCACCAGTTCATACTCTTCCTTATTCATATCCTGAGCCTCATCTACTACCAAAACTGTTTTGGTAATTCGAAACATTTCCATTTCGCCAGATCGTATTTTATCTACAGCCGTATTAATAACACTGCCCGACTCCGAAAGGTTTCCCACTTTTCCCAGTAGATCAAAACAATAAGAGTGAAAAGTTTTAATTTCAATAAAGTTGGCTGCATTGCCGATGAGCTCGATAAGGCGTTTTTTAAATTCTGTGGCGGCAGCTCTAGAGAAGGTCAGCATCAATAATTGTTCATGCTTTACGTCTTCTGCTAATAAAAGAGAGGCCAATTTATGCACCAATACCCTGGTCTTTCCACTGCCAGGCCCTGCAGCCACCACTATATATTGATTGCTAGAGTCATTGATAATTTGTAATTGGGTAGGAGAAAGAGCTCCAAACAATTTCATGAATTTCTCTGGCGTTAGGGTTCTTTTGATTTCATCCTGCCTGCTGCCTGGAAAGTATTTAGATAAGAATGAATAATAATTTAATTTAAAGTAATCATCTACAAATTGTAAAGCATCATTGTAGTTCCGAATCATTTTCTTAGCATATTCCCCTACAATGTGAATCTGCTGAACTTTCTGCTGATAAAATAGCCCCAGTTTTTCATAATCACTTTCTTTGTATTGAATTCGATTATTCTTTTCAATTCTATCGATGGTAAGTTTATTATGCACTACCATGAATCCTCCTTCTATTTTGATTGCCTCAATTCTGGATAAATAGAACAAGCTGTCTTCTATATCATCGAAGCTGGCTTTTACAGAAAACATTCCCTGCTCTTTTTCTATCATATCCTTTAACTCCTGCACAGAAAACTCTATAAGTACCTCTTCCTGTTTATTATCCGCACCAGATAATTCCAAAGCCTTCTTGTAAAGAAATTCTATGATCAATTTTGCCAGAAGATGACGCTTTTCCTGCTTTTCCCGGAACTCCTTTTTATCAACCAAAAGACCTATCTGCACATGATTCCTGGAATATTCAAGATGCTGACGTTTGATCCAGTTTTTTATAGACCAAAAATTAATAATTGTTTTCAGTTTGTTGATAGAACTGTCTTTTATGCCTGATTGAAGAACCTTTTCATTGATTTCTTTTAAATGATAGGGTGCTTCCACATCCTTTAACTCTTCCAGCAAAAGTTCTTCCTGCATTCTATAGCTTTCCGCTATAGCCAATGACTTATTAACTGATTCTGCTTTTTTTATAAAGGCAGTGAGATCTTTTGCCTGTGCCAATATCTTTTCTTCCCGCATTAATTCAATAATACGGATCACGTCTTCCTTCACAATGCCTAAATGATCGGAGATATAATCAACTCTTGATTCTGCCATTTCTTCGGTGGAGAGCCTTTTGCTTTTACTTGAAAACAATTTTTTAATGATTCGGACCGCTTTTTCTTTTTGTGTTTCCGAAAAAAGACTGGAGGAATTGATCTTATCTATGGCTTCCTGCGCATTTTTGCTGAGAATGCTGTTGGCAAAAATCCGTGGCATATTTTGCCCCCGTTTTAAATATCCAGCATTTTCCAATGCAGCAATGGCTGTTTTTACTCTTGTTTCAATTTCATTGATTCCATCATCCCAGCCAGCTTTCCTGGCAATCTCCAGTGCTGAATTAGATACTTTGTCTCTGTTTTTCGTCAGTTCCTTTATCGCTTTCCAAATCTGGTTGATTTCTTTGCTGCTGATCTTTGTCTGATTTAATAAAATAAAATGCTTGTCTAAATCATCTTCATTAAAAAGCACATAGCAATCGGCATGGATATTCTCATCACGACCAGCTCTACCGGCTTCCTGTACATAATTTTCGAGAGAATCAGAAATATCGTAGTGTACAACGGTGCCAACATCGCTTTTGTCAACCCCCATCCCGAAGGCAGATGTGGCCACCATGATGTTTACCTCACCCGACATGAAAGCGTTTTGATTTTCAGATTTCTCCGCCTTATCCATTTTACCGTGATAAGGCCTGGCCATGAAACCGTCATCACTTAATTTTTTAGCAAGAATGTAGGCTCTTTTTGTTCGGGATACGTATACAATCGTCGGACAATTCTTGTTTTCAATAATACTTCTAAGCTGAAAGTACTTTTCCTCTTCATTGTCTTTCCGGTAAACGCTGTATTGCAAATTGGTTCTTGAAGCATTGGCTCGGAAAATCTGTAAACTGAGGTTCAATTTCTCTTTAAAATAGAATTTAATATCCTCTATTACTTTTTGTTTAGCGGTGGCTGTAAAGCAGGAAACCGGAATCCTGATTTCAAGCCCTTTCTTTTCCTGTAAGTTTTTGATAAAATCGCCGATATACAAGTAATCTACCCTGAAATCCTGTCCCCAGGATGAGAAGCAATGTGCTTCATCAATCACAAATCTGGCGATCTTTCTTTTCAATAATAATCGCTCTATCGTAACGGATCGGAGTGATTCAGGGGAAATATAGAGTAAGCTGGCAAATCCATTCTCTATTCTTTCAATGGCTTTACTCCGCTCTATAGGGTCTAACAGGCCATTTATTGTTACGGACTCAGTAATACCTTTCTTTTCCAGATTATCCACCTGGTCTTTCATCAAAGACTGCAAAGGTGAAATGACGATGGTTAAAGCTTTAGCATTTTCACCACTCATTAATGCTGGAACCTGGAAGGTAATAGACTTACCTCCGCCAGTAGGAAAGACAGCTAGAATCGATTCACCATGTATTGCTGCATTGACTGCATCTTCCTGAAGGGGTTCGTTTCCGTATGTGCGATAGCTATTAAACCCGAAATGTTTTTTTAATGCCCGAATAGGATCAAGGGCAAGTTTGCAATAATCACAACCTGAGATACAAGGGTTGTTTCTCATTAGAAAAAGCAACCGTTCTACATCAGGATAATTCTTTAATACCCAGGGTGGTGTAATCGAATACCTGTCATTGCCATTCAATAAAGCTAATGCATAGGATAATGCAATGGGAGAATGTTGAATGAATGATTCAATTTCGCTTTCATGGCAGATTTTTCCATGAAAATGTTTTCGGATGATGCTTTGCAATTGCTCTTTACCAATTGACGGAGTATACTGTAAGTTGGTGAAGAAATTAGCAAAACCGATTTGTTCAGACAAAAGGAGATATAAAATGTCCTTAAACTCTTGATCCAGCTCTTCAAAAGCAGCCATTTCATCATAAAATAGATTTTTGGCTTTTATAGAATCGTTTAGCGGATTATTGAGTTCTTGTGGATCAAATTTATCATCTTTAAGCAATTTATGATAGGGCCTTTCAGGAAAAAGTAAAGGCGAAAGTAACAAGGTGTCAATAGCCTTATCTATCCCCCAATCAGCACGACCAAAATGCTTTTGTAAATAAATTAAGTCATGGGCTACTATATTATGTCCGCAAATGAAATCAGCATGATCAATAAAGGTTTTGAACTCATTGGGTTGATTTTTATGAAAGGCAGAGCCATCGGACAGTATACAACCTATATCTAATAGTTGATTGGCTTTGGAGTCTAGCTCAATATCAAAAAAGGCAATAAGGCTCATCTTATATGATGGAGACAGGTTTGATAAAATCTAATTTAAAAAAATATTATTGATTATCGAAAACTACTTTATTCTATTGGCGAAGTAATATAGTCAAAGCATGTTTTATTGAGGAGGTGCTTCGCTGAACTCAGTATAACAGGTATTTGGGCCACTTCTCTTCGCTCAGTATAACAAATACATATTTTGAACAGGCATTTCGCTTTCGCTCAGTGCGACATACAATAATCATCTTCACTGCGCTCAAGAGACCATTTTTTAATTTTCTGTTAAAGCAAAAATTGTCGTGTGATTATTTTAAAGTTCGAACATCTTTGGGTACAGGCGCTATTGCCTAAACAATTAAATCCCGCTTTATGAATTACAATTTTACCCTGATAAAAACCAAAGACGATTGACTGAAATTGATCGCCACAGCCACCGCACAAATGGAAAATCTCGAATTCCGTAAATCCGTGCTTGTACACCGCATCAAAACATCCAGCGACAACGCCGTGGATATGGAAGCGGACCTGCAGTAGGTAAACGGACAGATCTCCGTCAGCGAAGCCATCATCAGCACCTTGCCTGACGGCGAAGCCAAATCCAAAGAGCAGATCAAACTGCTGGGACTGGAATACAAAAAGGCCGTTTTGGAACAACGCAAGAACAGCAAGGGCGTTACGTCCATCCTGGAAACAGAGTATGATATCGGCTGTATAGAACAGAGCATCACCGAAACCGATACATTCATCGCTGCGGTGAACGACCGTATGGGTCAGCTGTAATCAGCCATCATCCATCGTTACACAACAATGCCCCTGTCGGAAGACGGGGGCATTTGTTTTATCCGAGACCTTATAGGTCTTAGTTAGGCAGCTGTTTCTATCGAATGTCAATTACTTATTATACACATACACTTGTTTAAAATAACTAAATGAGGTACCGTTTGGCATGGATTGATATTGTATTAACGGATATCCATCAGGCCTGAATTGATACTGGTAGGTAATATCATTGTAGTCGGTTCCGCTGCCACCGGTACCGCCAACAGAAATCCAGTCTCGATCATAATGGTAATGATCCATTAAATTCGGATTCACAAAGCGTTGATAACTGAAATAGGTCCATCCATCTTCATCCACAACGGGTCTGCAGATATGCCTGAGGGCCCTATACAGGGGATCCGGGTGGCTATTGAATTGAAACTGATAGTCGTACCATTCGGTAATGATGGTGCTGGCAGAAACATTTACTATTGAATCCTGTTGTCTGATCAGGTTCCCATTACTAAAGGTTAAGTTATGAGATGAGTACATGCTGCTTGTAGGACTACCAGGATAGGATTCCTGTATCGTGATATTATTACCGGAATATGTATATGTCCTGTTGTAAAGGATTTGCTCTCCATGGGCACTGTCTTTTATACGCTGGTTGCCCTGGTAAGTGAAATTCATGGTGTCATAATAGATCTGACTTACCCCACTTGACGGATAGGTAGTTAGCACATAATAAATTTTGGTGGGCAAACTATCAAGCCCGTTATAGGCCGGACGGGAAACAATGCTGTAGAATATCTGTCCCGCATTCATCCAATCTTCAAATCGCATTTCTGATAACCTGTACTGGTCATCATATTGAAAGAAATACCTGCCCATCGTATCGTAGGGAGCGGAAAGTGTTGTATCTGTATAGAACACTTTTGTCAGCAAAACAGGCGTGTCCTTAGCAACCGGATCAGGATTGTTGATGGCTTCCTTTTTACAGGAAACAGTGGACAGGGTCATGGAAAACAAAAAGAGGATGATTAAGTACTTCATACAGTTAAAGTTTCTACTTGATTAAAGATAAATCATTTCATTTGTTTCAGTACAGGTCATCGGTTTTTTCAACATGAAACCAATAAGGGGGAGCCGTTGTAAGAGACTATAATTTTTTTGCAGATACTCGCTTTACTCGGTGCGACATATATTAGAGAAGGCCTTACTGAACGGAGTGAGCATCTTGTTTTAAAGGAAGAGGGATTGAACAGATGCCTCGCGTTGCTTGGCATGACGTTAAAATTGGGCTGGTGTTTCGCTTCGTATGCTGAAGCATTAAAATGGCTATATGCTGATACAATATAACAACCACGTAACATTTATTTTCTTATCTTGTTTATGTTGATTAACCTACCGGGCTTTTTTGAAAAGGAGCCCCATTTTGTAAAACACCTCAGGCAGATTCGAGCTATCTGCTGCATTTTCTGATCATCTATCTTTTAACCATTGCACAGCTGTTATGAAAAAGATTACCATTTTCGCCGTTTGCCTTATTGGCATCTTACAAACAAAAGCGCAGCATTACAGCAAGCTGAACTGGACATCCTGGGACAAGGCTCCAAAGGAATTGAAGGACCAGTTCAAACAGGTCATGAGTATGGCCGATCAGACGGTGTATGAAAATATTTCCGGGAACGAGGAG
>Ga0116191_1004279_pt1 | contig 10210 bp, 6 predicted proteins | sample AD_UKC111_MetaG_FD_89897 | JGI IMG/M metagenome (GOLD analysis project Ga0116191, IMG submission 89897) | Active sludge microbial communities of municipal wastewater-treating anaerobic digesters from Hong Kong - AD_UKC111_MetaG | ecosystem: Engineered > Bioreactor > Anaerobic > Digestate | place...
CCGCCGCCCCGTCCGCCCCTGCGTCCGCGGCCCCGCCTCCCGCCGGCCCGATCTCGGTGTCCACCGTGCGCGCCGAGCGCCGCAGCCTGCCGGTCACCGTCGAGGCGACCGGCACCGTCGTGCCGGTCCTCACCGTCGACGTGAAGCCGCAGGTCTCCAGCGTCGTCAAGGCGGTCCACGTCAGGGAGGGCCAGTTCGTGAAGGCCGGCGAGCCGCTGTTCACGCTGGACGCGCGCACCGACGAGGCCAACGTCGAGCGGCTGCGCGCGCAGCAGCTGCGCGACGAGACCGCGCTCGCCGACCTGCAGCGCGTGCTCGCGCGCAACCGCGAGCTGCGCGAGCGCAACTTCGTGTCGCAGGCGGTGGTCGACTCGGCGCAGGCGCAGGTCGACGCGCAGCGCGCCGCGGTCGAGGCCGACCGTGCCGCGGTCGCCGCCGCGCGCGTGCCGCTGTCCTATGCGCGGATCGTCGCGCCCGCGAGCGGGCGCGTCGGCGCGATCTCGGCCTGGCCGGGCGCGGCGGTGGTCGCGAACCAGACCACGCTGCTGACGGTCACGCAGATCGACCCGATCGACGTGTCGTTCAGCGTCCCGCAGCGCTGGCTGCAGGACGTGCTCGCGGCGCTCGGCACGGGCCGGGCGCCGGTCGCGGTGCGGCTGCCCGACGCGAAGGACGCGCTGACCGGCAGGCTGGTCTTCGTCGACAACGCGATCGACGCGGCCTCGGGCACGGTGAAGGTCAAGGCGCGCTTCGCCAACGCGCCCTCGCTGCTGTGGCCGGGCGCCTTCGTGCGCACCGCGCTCGAGATCGGCTCGATCGACGACGCGGTGATCGTGCCGCAGGCGTCGATCGTCCGCGGCCCGCGCGGCACCTTCGTGTTCGCGGTGGTCGACGGCAAGGCGGTGCCGCGCCCGGTCGAGATCGTCGGCAGCCGCGGCGACGACGCCGCGGTGCGCGGCGCGGTGAAGCCGGGCGACGCGATCGTGCTCGACGGCCGGCAGAACCTGCGGCCCGGCTGGCCGGTCGTCGACACCAGCGCGCCGAAGGGGCCGGGCCTGGTGCAGGCGGACCTCCCGGGAAGCCGCGAGGGGCGCGCGCGATGAACGTCTCCGAGCTGTTCATCCGGCGGCCGGTCACGACCGTGCTGCTGAACCTCGCGATCGTGCTGGCCGGCGTGCTCGCGTGGCGGGGCATCCCGGTCGCCGCGCTGCCGAGCTACGACACGCCGGTCATCAACGTGACCGCGTCGCTGCCCGGCGCGAGCCCCGAGACGATGGCGGTGTCGGTCGCGCTGCCGCTCGAGAAGCAGTTCCAGACGATCCCCGGCCTGGCGGTGATGAGCTCGACCAGCACGCTGGGCGGCACCTCGCTCACGCTCGAGTTCGTCGAGGGCCGGGCGATCGACGGCGCCGCGCTCGACGTGCAGGCGGCGCTGCTGCGCGCGCAGCGCACGCTGCCGATCGAGATGACGCAGCTGCCCGCGTACCGCAAGGTCAACCCGGCCGACGCACCGGTGCTGCTGCTGTCGATGACCTCGCCCTCGCTCGCGCCGGCCGAGCTGCAGGGCTTCGCCGAGCACCTGATCTCGCCGACGCTGTCGACGGTCGACGGCGTCGCGCAGGTCAACATCTTCGGCGCGAAGCGCTTCGCGGTGCGCGTGCGCGTGCGGCCCGAGGCGCTCGCCGCGCGCAACATCGGCCTGGACGAGCTGTCGGCCGCGCTGCGCTCGGCGAACGTCAACACGCCGGTCGGCACGCTCGAGGGCGCGCGCCAGACCCTGGTGCTGCAGGCGAACCGCCAGCTGCGCAACGCGGCGGAGTTCGCCGAGATCATCGTGAGCAACCGCGGCGGCAACCCGGTGCGGCTGCGCGACGTGGCCGAGGTCCAGGACAGCGTCGAGACGCTGAAGAGCTTCGGCACGTTCAACGGCGAGCCGTCGATCACGCTCGCGGTCTACCGCCAGCCGGGCGCGAACACCGTGCGGGTCGTCGACCTCGTGCGCGCGCAGCTCCCGGCGCTGCAGTCGCAGCTGCCGCAGTCGGTGCGGATCACGCCGGTCAACGACCGCTCGGTGTCGGTGCGCGAGGCGCTGCACGACGTCTCGCTGACGCTCGCCGGCACGATCGCGCTGGTGGTGCTGGTGATCTTCCTGTTCCTGAGGCGCTTCGTCGCGACCGCGATCCCGGCGCTGTCGCTGCCGGTGTCGCTGATGGGGGCGGTCGCGCTGCTCTGGGGCCTGGGCTACTCGCTCGACAACATCTCGCTGCTGGGGCTCACGCTCGCGGTCGGCCTCGTCGTCGACGACGCGATCGTCGTGCTCGAGAACATCGTGCGCCACGTCGAGGACGGCATGCCGCCGTTCCGCGCGGCGCTGCAGGGCGCGCGCGAGGTCGGCTTCACGATCGTGTCGATCTCGCTGTCGCTGGTCGCGGTGTTCATCCCGATCTTCTTCATGCCGGGCGTGATCGGCCTGCTGTTCCACGAGTTCGCGGTGGTGGTCGGGCTCGCGATCCTGGTGTCGGCGTTCGTGTCGCTCACGCTGGTGCCGATGCTCGCGAGCCGCTTCCTGACCGACGAGGACCACAAGAAGCGGCCCGGCCTGCTGGTGCGCGGGTTCGAGCGGGCGTTCGACGCGACGCTGGCCCTCTACGCGCGCACGCTCGACGCCGCGCTGCGCCACCGGTGGATCGTGATGGGCGTCGCGGCGGCGACCTTCGCCGCGACCGCGTGGCTGGGCGCGGCGATCCCGAAGGGCTTCTTCCCGGAGGAGGACATCGGCCAGATCTCGGTCAGCACCGAGGCGGCGGAGGACGTGTCGTTCCCCAGGATGGTCCAGCTGCAGGAGCAGGCGGCGGCGATCTTCCGCGCGGATCCGAACGTCGCGGCGGTCAACTCGTTCAACGGCGGCACCGGCTCGCAGAACCAGGGCCGGATGTTCGTCACGCTGAAGCCCCGCGCCGAGCGCCGCCCGATGAAGGAGGTGGTCGAGGGGCTGCGACGCACGCTGCGCCAGGTGCCGGGCATCAACGTCTACATGCGCCCGGTGCAGAACCTGCAGCTCGGCGGCCGGCCGTCGAAGGCGCGGTACCAGTACATCCTGCAGAGCGTGACGGCCGACGCGCTGCACGACTGGGCGCAGCGGCTGCAGGAGCGGCTGCGCGCCGACCCGCTGTTCCGCGACGTGACCACCGACGCGCAGATGCGCGGCCTGCAGGCCCAGCTGCGCATCGACCGCGAGCGCGCGAACACGCTCGGCGTCGGCGTCGACGCGATCCGCTCCGCGCTGTTCAGCGCGTTCGGCGAGCGGCAGGTCTCGACGATCTACCTCCCGACGGACAGCTACCCGGTGATCATGGAGGTCGTTCCCGAGTCGAGGCTCGACGAGGGCGCGCTGTCGGGCGTGTACGTGCGCGCGAACACCGGCGCGCTGGTGCCGATGTCCTCGTTCGCGACCGTCGACCGCACGATCGGCCCGACCTCGATCAACCACGTCGGGCAGCTCCAGGCGGTCACCGTGTCGTTCAACCTCGCGCCCGGCGCGGCGCTCGGCGACGCGACCGACCGGATCGCGAGGGAGAAGGCCGCGCTGAAGATGCCCGAGTCGATCATCACCCGCTACGGCGGCGACGCGGCGGTGTTCCAGAGCACGCAGGGCACGCAGGCGATCCTGATCGTGTCGGCGCTGCTGGTGATCTACGTGCTGCTCGGCGTGCTGTACGAGAGCTACATCCATCCGATCACGATCCTCGCCGGCCTGCCGTCGGCGGCGGTCGGCGCGCTCGCGACGCTGATGTGGTTCGGCCAGGACCTGACGCTGATCGCGACGATCGGGATCCTGCTGCTGATCGGCATCGTGAAGAAGAACGCGATCATGATGATCGACTTCGCGCTGGACGCGCAGCGCCACCGCGGGATGACGCCGGCCGAGGCGATCCGCGAGGCCTGCGTGCTGCGGTTCCGGCCGATCATGATGACGACGCTCGCCGCGCTCGCCGGCGCGCTGCCGATCGCGATGGGCATCGGCGCGGGCGCGGAGCTGCGCCAGCCGCTCGGCCTCGCGGTCTGCGGCGGGCTGGTGTTCTCGCAGGCGGTGACGCTGTACATCACGCCGGTGATCTACCTGATGCTCGACCGGTTCAGCGGGCGGGGTCCGGTGACCACGCCCGAGAACGCGACGGTCGCGCCCGAGGCCGCGCGCGCGTTCGACGGCGGACGCTGAGCGCGCGGGATGGCCGACCGCCGCCGCGTCGCGACCGTCGCCGCGCTGGGCAGCGCGCAGACGCTGTCCTGGGCGTCGAGCTACTACCTGCCCGCGGTGCTCGCGTCGACGATCGCGCCCGACGTCGGCGTGTCGGTGCCGACGTTCTTCGCGGCGTTCTCGTGGGCGATGGCCGTGTCGGCGCTGCTCGGACCGTACGCGGGGCGCGCGATCGACCGCTGGGGCGGCCGGCCCGTGCTGGTCGCGACGAACCTCGTGTTCGCCGCCGGCCTCGTGCTGCTGGCGCGGGCGGACTCGCTCGCCGGGCTGCTGGTCGCCTGGACGGTGCTGGGCGCGGGCATGGGCGCGGGGCTCTACGAGGCGGCGTTCGCGGCGCTGGTGCGGCTGCACGGTCGCGACGCGCGGGGCATGATCACCGGCATCACGCTGGTCGCGGGCTTCGCGAGCACCGTCGGCTGGCCGCTGTCGGCGCTGCTCGACGCGCAGCTCGGCTGGCGCGGCGCGTGCGTCGCGTGGGCGCTGCTGCACCTCGTCGTCGGCGTGCCGCTGAACGCCTCGCTGCCGCGTGCGGCCGCGGTCGACGGGGGCGTGCCGGCCGACGGGCCCGCGGGCGCGGCCGCGGACGCCGACGGGGCGCCGCCGCCGCGCCACGCCGCCGCGGCGCTCGCCTTCGTGTTCGGCGCGGCCGGCTTCACCAGCACCGCGATGGCCGCGCACCTGCCGACGGTGCTGCAGCTCGCCGGGGCGAGCGCGACCGCGGCCGTCGCGGCGGGTGCGCTGATCGGGCCCGCGCAGGTCGCCGCGCGGGTGCTCGAGTTCGGGTTCCTGCGCGCGCTGCACCCGCTGTCGACCGCGCGGCTGTCGGTGTCGACGCACCCGGTCGGGGTCGTGCTGCTGCTCGCGATCGGCGCGCCGGCGGCGGCCGCGTTCGCGGTCGTGCACGGCGCCGGCAACGGCCTGGTGACGATCGCGCGCGGCACGCTGCCCCTCGCGCTGTTCGGCGCGCGCGGCTACGGTGCCCGGCAGGGCCTGCTGATGGTGCCCGCGCGGATCGCGCAGGCGCTGTCGCCGTGGCTGTTCGGCGTGTGCCTCGCGCGCTGGGGCACCGGGGCGCTGTGGCTGACGGCGGGGCTCGGGGTCGCGGCGGTCGTGGTGCTGGCGACGCTGCGGCCGTCGGCGTCGACGGCGGTCGCGCGGGCCTGAGCGCGTCCCCGCGCGCGTGCCGGGGTGCGGCGCCGGGCGGCGCCGTGCGACGCGGTGCGCCGGACGGCGCCGCTCACCGCGCGCCGGCGGCCTCCAGCATCGCGACCATCTCGCGATAGCCGAGGTCCCGCGCGAGCTGCAGCGGTCGACGGCCCTGCCGGTCGCCGATCGAGGCGTCGGCCTTCGCGTCGAGCAGCGCGCGCACGCAGGCCCGGTGACGCGGGCCGCCGTCGCCGAGCACGATCGCCTCGATCAGCGCGGTCCAGTGCAGGCGGTTCACGTGGTCGATCGGCGCGCCCGCCGCGATCAGCCGGCGCACGACGCCGTCGTGGCCGAGGTGCGCCGCGGCGATCAGCGCGGTGCCGTCGTAGGGGCTGGTCACCTCGCGCGCGCTCGCGCCGAGCTCGAGCAGCAGCGCGAGCGTCGGCTCGTCGTCGGCGACCGCGGCGATCGTCACCGCGTCGTAGCGCTGCGCGTCGAGCGCGCCGAGTTCGGCGCCGGCCTTCGCGAGCGCACGGATCGCGTCGTGGCGGCGCGCGAAGGTCGCGACGTGCAGCGGCGTGCGGCCGTTGCCGTCGCGCGCCTGCAGCGCGCCCCGGTCCGAGCCGGCGATGCGGGCGATGGCGGCGGCGTCGCCGCGGTGCGCGGCCGCGTGCAGCCCGCCGTAGGCGGCGATCTCGTGGGGAGCGGGCGCGGTCTGCGCGACCGCGGGCGGAGCCGGCAGCCCGAACGCCAGCGCCGTGGCGAGTGCGGCCGACGTCGCGGCCGACCTCGCCCGCAACGACCCCGCGCGCGGCGTCGGCGGGCGGGTCGCTGCACGCGGCTCGGGGTCGTCCGAGGTCCGCGCGGGCCGTGTCGTGCTCGAATCAGCCGTGACCGGCGCACCGGTGCCCTCACGGGAGGACACGCCTCGGCGGCGAGGGTCCACGGGTCGTCTCCTCACGGGCGCGTCAGCGCGGCGGTCGCCGTCGTGCACGCCTCCTCCTCGGAACGGGCGGATGCTACGCCGGGCGGAGACGGTCGGTCAATCGGTCGCGCGGCGCGGCGTCCGCCGGGACATCCGGTCGGGTGCCAGCCGTCGCCGGGGCTCGGGGCTCGGGGCGATGGGGCGATGGGGCGATGGGGCGATGGGGCGATGGGGCCGGCGACCGTCAGCGCGTCGCGGCCGCCGCGCCGCTCGCCGCCCGCCCGACGCGGCCGACGTTCACCGCGGTCAGGATCAGCAGCGCCTGGAACGCCGCGATCGCGAGCCAGACCGCGCCGGTGTGCCCGTGGTCCATCAGCCATCCGAAGCCGATCGGCGAGATCGCCATGCCCGCGTCGAGGCCGGAGTACACGGTGCCGTACACGCGGCCGGTCGCGCCCGGCGGGCTCGCGCGACGCACCAGCAGGTCGCGCGACGGATTCGCGATGCCGGAGGAGACACCCATCGCCGCGAACGCGACCGGCACCGCCCAGGCCGGCACCGCCACCGTGCCGAGCATCACCGCGACCGCGGCGGCGAGGCCGTAGCCGACCGCGATCGTCGGCTCGGCGCGCCGCGGGTCGCTCGCGACGAAGCCGCCGAGCACGATGCCGGCCGCGCTCGCGAGCATGTACGCCGTCAGGCACAGCGCGACCCAGCGCGGCTCGACGTCGTGGAGCTTGCCGGCGGATTCGGGCCCGAAGGTCTGGATCGCGCCGAACGCGATCGACATCGTGAAGAAGAAGCCGAAACTCATCCACACGGCGGGCAGGCGCAGGAAGGCGAGGGTCGACTCGCCCGGGCCCGAGCCTTCGGCGGGCGCCGCGGCGCGCACGATGCCGAGCGCGCCGACCGGCTGCCCGGCGAGCCGCTCCCGCTCGCGCCAGACGAGCAGCGCGATCGCCGCGGCCATCGCGCCCGCGGCGCCCACCGCGACCCGCCAGTTGGCGAGCTGGGTGAGCCCGACGAGGAACACCGGCGCCAGCGCCCAGCCGAGGCTGCCCGCGATGCCGTGCACCGAGTACGCGTGCGCGAGCCGGGGCGTCGCGATGCGCGCGTTGAGGATCGAGTAGTCGACCGGATGGAACGCGGCGTTGCCGAGCCCTGCGAGCGCCAGGCCGAGCACCAGCATCGGGTAGGCCGGCGCGGTGGCGATCGCGAGCGTGGCGAGCACGAAGGCGCCGAGGCTCGCGAGCATCACCGGCACCGCGCCGATCCGGTCGACGACGAAGCCGGCGAGCGCCTGGCCGACGCCCGAGACGACGAAGAACACCGTCATCAGCAGGCCGAGCTCGGAGTAGCTGAGGTCGAACGACACCTTCAGCCACGGGAAGATCGGCGCGACGATCAGGTGGAAGAAGTGCGAGCAGCCGTGCGCGAGCGACACGACGCCGACGATGCGCGCGTCCTCGCGACGCGGGGCGGGGGCGGACATCGGGCGAGCATAGCCGATGCGCGCGCGGCGGGCGGGACGCGTTGCGCCGGCACCCGGGCCCGGCCGGCCACGCTCAGCGGGGCGCGGCCTCCTGCGGCGTGCGGACCACCCGGTCCGCCGGGAAGCCCATCTCGCGGGCCTGGCCGAGCAGCAGCTCCAGCCGCTCGTCGGGCAGCGCCGGCGTGCGGGACAGGATCCACAGGTAGTCGCGGCTCGGGGCACCGACCATCGCCCAGCGGTAGTCGGCGTCGAGCGCCAGCACCCAGTAGTCGCCGCGGCCGAACGGCAGCCAGCGCAGCGCGGCCGGCAGGAAGCTCACCTTCAGCCTGGCGTTCGTCTCGTCCTGCGGCATCGCGAGGCCGTCGGCCTCGTCGGTCTCGCCGGACGCGGTGCGGCACCGGTTGGTCACGTCGATCGACCCGTCCTCTCGCGGCGCGTAGCGCGCGACGACGTCGCCCGCGCACTGCGACTGGAAGCGGTTCGGCAGCCGCGCGACCTCGTACCAGGTGCCCGCGTAGCGCTTCGGGTCGACGCTCGGGACGGGCAGCAGGCGTTGCTGGGCCGAGGCCGGCGGCCCGACCGCCGACGCGGCGAAGGCGAGCGCGCCGGCGACTGCGGCGACGCGGGCGCGGGCGGATGCGGAGGCAGGTGCGCGGGCAAGTACGCGGGCAAGTACGCGGGGAAGTACGCGGGCAGGTGCGCGGGTGCGGGCGATGTCGTGCGGCATGGCCCGACTCTGACACGGATCGTGCCCGCGACCGTGCGGACGGCGCGCGTCGCGCGGGGTCGTCGGCCCGCTCCGGCGCCCGTCCTACGGGCGGGCGCGCCCCGGTCGGGCGGCGCGACGCGCGATCCGCTCAGGCGGGCAGCACGCGCTCGACCGCGATCCCGCGGCAGTCCATCTCGTACTCGAGCTCGCGGACCGGCGGACGGGCGAAGTGCCAGGTGAGGCCCGCCGGCATCGCGCCGCGTCGCGCGAGCTCGTCGGCGAGGAACGGATGGAAGTCGTGGACCGTGTAGACCTGGGTCGCGGTCGCCGAGCGCCAGTCGAAGCCGAGCGCGGCCATCCGGCGCTCCATCTCCGCGAGCACGAAGCGGGCCTTCGCGAGCAGCCCGGCGGGCGACACGTCGCCGCGCGCGACCATGCGGTCGCGGTAGTCGCCCGGGCCCTCCGGGGCCTCGCCGCTGCCGGCGACGACCCACGACGGCGAGGCCGCGGCGTCGGTCACGGTGTAGGCGAACGCGTGGAAGCCGGGCTCGGCCGGCGGCGCGATCTCGGGGCACACGTTGCTGCGCGCGACCGGATTGACGTCGCCGTCCATCAGGCCCCATCGGCGCAGCGTCTCGACGTAGACGCCGTTGAAGTCCCGGAAGCCCTGCTCGGTGAAGGGCGCCGGCGAGCGCAGCTCGCACGCGCAGAACGCGGTCGTCGGGCGGCCGACCGACGCGAGGTGGCGTTCGATCGCGGCGAAGCCGTCGCGCATCGGCACGACGCGCGCGAAGCGCACGCGCTCGATGCGGTGCCCCGGCTCCGCGGCGACGCCGCCCGAGTACTGCGAGACGGCCGGGATGAATCGGTAGCCGCCGGCGGCGAGGGTGCGGGTGCTCATCGGGTCTCCTGTCGGGAAGGGCTCGGATCAGCCGCGCGGCAGCAGCCACAGCTGCAGCGAGCGTGCGCGCACGACGCCGCGGTCGTCGACGATCGCGGTGCCCGCGTGGAGCTTGCGGCCGTCGCGCGCGATCGGCCAGCCCATCACGACGCAGCGCTCGCCGGCACGCACCGGGACGTCGACCCGGGCGGCGATGCGGACGGTCATCATCGGCGGCGCGTCCGGCAGCCGATGCGTCCACGCGATGCCGGCCGGGCAGTCGAGCGCGGTCCAGAGCACGGGCGCCGGCAGCGTGCCGTCGGGGCCCGCGAGCGACGCGGCGGGGGTCCAGTCGGACGCGACCACGCCCGCGTCCCCGACCGGGGCGGGCAGCAGCCGCAGGCCGTCGTCGCGGTCGATGCCGCAGCCGAAGCAGCGGCGGTACGGATTGCCGGTGCGCGCGCGTGCGCGCAACCGGCCGAGCGCGCCGGCCGCGGCGGCCGCGTCGAAGGGCGGCGCGGCCGGCACCTCGAGCTCGAACGGGCGCGCGACCGCCTCGGCGAGCAGCGTGTCGCCGTCGAGGAGCGCGAGGCCGTCGCCGTGCGCCCGCAGCACCAGCGGCGCGTCGAGCGGCGGCGGCGCGCGCAGCGAGACCTCGACCGACGGCGCGGCGAGCCGCTCGGCGAGCAGGCCCGCCACCCAGCCGCCGTTGCCGGAGGTCGGCGGTCCGTTGAAGCGGCTCGGGATCGTCAGCGGGGTCACGGCGGGGCTCGGTGCGGGTGTCGGCGGGAGAGATCGGA
>Ga0116191_1004282_pt1 | contig 10209 bp, 7 predicted proteins | sample AD_UKC111_MetaG_FD_89897 | JGI IMG/M metagenome (GOLD analysis project Ga0116191, IMG submission 89897) | Active sludge microbial communities of municipal wastewater-treating anaerobic digesters from Hong Kong - AD_UKC111_MetaG | ecosystem: Engineered > Bioreactor > Anaerobic > Digestate | place...
CTGGCGACCGACGCCTGGAAGCCGCAGGTCAATGGCGTCGTCCGCACCCTCACTGAAACCGTCGCGCGGCTGCGCGCACGCGGGCATGAGGTCGAGACGATCACGCCCGACCTGTTCCACAATGTCGCTTGCCCCGGCTATGATGAAATCCGCTTGGCGCTCTTGCCGCGCTTTGGCGTGCGCAAGCGGCTCCATGTCTTTCGGCCCGACATCGTCCACATCGCGACCGAAGGCCCCATCGGCTGGAGCACGCGGGCCTGGTGCCTGCACCATGGCGTGCCGTTCACAACGGCTTTCCATACGCGCTTTCCCGATTATGCCGCTGTCCGCACGGGCATTTCAGCCGAGTGCTTCTGGCCGATCATGCGCCGCTTCCACGCCCCCTCGCGCGCGGTGCTGGCAGCGACGCCGAGCCTTACTGACGAGCTTGCCGCGCGCGGCATCGCGCACACGCGGCTTTGGTCACGTGGCATTGACACAAGCCTGTTTCGCACCGGGCTTGCCCCGCACCCCGCGCTTGCGAACCTGCCGAAGCCCACATTGCTGTCGGTCGGGCGCGTTGCCGTGGAAAAGAATCTCGAGGCGTTTCTCGGCGGAACGATGCCGGGCACGCGCGTCGTGGTGGGTGATGGCCCGGCGCGCGCCGAGCTGGAGCAGCGCTTTCCCGACGCTGTCTTCTTGGGGTCACTCTCGGGCGATGAACTGGCGAGCGCCTATGCAGCGGCGGATGTGTTCGTCTTCCCCAGCCGCACCGACACCTTTGGCCTTGTGATCATCGAGGCGCTGGCCTGTGGGGTGCCTGTGGCGGCCTATCCGGTGCCCGGTCCGATCGACATTCTGGGCGGCAATGCGCGCGGCCATGGGGATCTGGTGGACAGACCTGCGGGCGCACTCCACGTCGATCTTGAACGCGCGATCACCGAGGCGCTTCATGCCGACAAGATCGCTGCGGCAGAACTTGCGGCGCACTTCCACTGGGATGCGAGCACCGACCAGTTTGAAGCGGCGCTTGCTGAAAGTGCGGCTCCCCGCCAACGCGCGGCCTGAAACGGGTCAGAGCACCTGCCGGTTGAGCCGGAGCGCATTGGTAACGACGCTGACCGAAGAGAGCGCCATGGCCGCCGCCGCGATCATCGGCGAGAGCAGGATGCCGAACAGCGGGTAGAGCGCACCTGCGGCGATGGGCACGCCCGCCGCATTGTAGATGAACGCAAAGACCAGATTCTGCCGGATGTTGGACATCGTCGCCTGAGATAGGCGGCGGGCGCGGACAATGCCTGTGAGGTCGCCCTTCAGCAGCGTCACGCCTGCGCTTTCGATGGCAACATCGGTGCCTGAACCCATTGCAATGCCGACATCGGCAGCGGCGAGTGCGGGGGCGTCGTTCACTCCGTCTCCGGCCATGGCGACCACGCGTCCTTCGCTCTTGAGGCGTGCGACGATGGCGCTCTTCCGGTCGGGCAGCACGTCCGCCTCCACCTCATCGATCCCCAGCTTGCGGGCAACGGCTTCGGCGGTGGTGCGGTTATCGCCGGTGAGCATGACAACGCGGATGCCTTCGCGCCGCAGCGCCTCGAGCGCTTCCGGCGTCGTTGGCTTGAGCGGGTCGGCAATGGCGATCACGCCGCCAGCCTTGCCGTCGATGCCGATGAAGATGGCCGTCGCCCCGTCGCGGCGCAATTCGTCGGCGTCTGTGGCAAGGTCCGCCGTGTCGATGCCCTGCTCGCCAAGGAAGCGGGCATTGCCAAGAACGATGCGCCTGCCTTCCACCGTGCCGAGCGCGCCGCGTCCAGTGGGAGAATCAAAGTCGATGACGGGCGCAAGTGGCAGGCCGCGCGCCTTGGCAGCCTCGACAATCGCGAGCGCCAGCGGATGCTCCGATGCTTGCTCGACAGCCGCAGCAAGGGCGAGAATGCCCTCTTCGGTCTGTCCCGAAGCAGGGATGATGGCCGTCACCGCCGGGTGGCCTTGCGTCAGCGTCCCCGTCTTGTCGATAACGAGCGTATCGACCTTTTCCATATGCTCGAGCGCCTCGGCATTCTTGATGAGAACGCCCAGCGCCGCGCCGCGCCCGACGCCGACCATGATTGACATGGGCGTGGCCAGACCCAGCGCGCAGGGGCAAGCGATGATGAGCACGGCGACGGCGGCGACAAGGCCATAGGCAAAGCGCGGCTCCGGCCCCCAGAGGCTCCATCCCGCAAAGGCGAGCATGGCAACCGCAATGACGATGGGGACGAACCAGCCCGAAACCTGATCGGCCATGCGCTGGATGGGTGCGCGCGAACGCTGCGCCTCGGCAACCATCTGGACGATCCGCGCGAGCATCGTGTCACGCCCGACCTTGGTTGCCGCGATGATGAGCGCGCCGGTCTGGTTGAGCGTGCCGCCGATCACGGCGTCGCCCTGTGCCTTGGTCACCGGCATGGACTCGCCCGTGACCATCGATTCGTCGAGCGACGAGCGGCCATCTTCCACATCGCCATCAACCGGCACTTTTTCACCCGGGCGCACGCGCAGGCGATCCCCGACGTTGATGAGCTCCAGCCCCACTTCCTCGTCGCTGCCATCGGGCAACAGGCGTCGCGCGGTCTTGGGGGCAAGGCCCAGCAAGGCCTTGATCGCGCCCGAGGTCCGTTCGCGTGCGCGCAGTTCAAGAACCTGACCCAGCAGCACAAGCACGGTGATGACCGCCGCCGCCTCGAAATAGACCGCAACACTGCCATCGGCATTGCGGAAGGCGGGGGGGAAGAGCGCAGGCGCGAGTGCGGCGACCATGCTATAGCTCCAAGCAACGCCCGTCCCTATTGCGATCAGCGTGAACATGTTGAGGTTGCGCGTCTTGAGCGAGGCCCATCCCCGCACGAAGAAGGGCCATCCGGCCCACAGCACAACGGGGGTTGCCAGCACGAGCTGGACCCAGACCGACAGGCGCATCGGCACGATGTGATGGAGTGGCGGGAAGATGTGTCCGCCCATTTCCAGCAGAAAAACCGGCAGCGCCAGCACGAGGCCGATACGGAACCGGCGCGTCATGTCGGCCAGTTCAGGGCTCGGCCCGTGCTCCAGCGACACCGTTTCCGGCTCGAGCGCCATGCCGCAGATGGGGCAAGCGCCGGGATGGTCCTGCCGTACCTCGGGATGCATCGGGCAGGTCCAGATCGTGCCCGCAGGGGCTGCAACAGGTTCGGGCGGCGTCAGATAGCGCGCCGGATCGGCGATGAACTTTGCCTGGCACCCGGCGCTGCAAAAGTGCCAGTCGCGTCCGCCATGCCGGGTGTGATGCGGGCTTGTCGCAGGGTTGACCGTCATCCCGCACACAGGGTCGCGCGCTGTTGCGCCGGGGGGCGATGCGTCGTGGTGCAGATGGGTCATGGCGTCCCTCCATCACCAGTCTAGAACCAGAAGCGGATCCCCGCCACCAGGCTTTGGTGACGCGTGTCCTTGCCCTCGGCACGGGCATAGTCGGCGGTCTTGCCCACCGACCAGCCCCAATGCACACCGATATAAGGCGCGAACTCGCGGCGGATTTCATAGCGCAGGCGCAGGCCCAGCTCGGCACTGGTGAGGCCATCGCCAATATGCGCGGCGGGCATGTCCTGCGCTGAAAGATTAAGCTCGACGCGCGGCTGCAGGATCAGCTTCTGCGTGATCCGCTGGTCATAAGCGGCTTCGATGCGCCCCGTCACTTGCCCCTTGTCCGACAGGAAAGCGGCGGCCTGCACTTCGAACTGATAGGGCACACGGCCTTCAACGCCAAGCGTCGCCCAGCTGCGTTGCGGCCCGGCGCCAATGTCTTGCCGCAGGCCCGCCTGCAGGTTCCACCACGGGTCGAGCGCCTTGGCGTAGAGCGCCTGCATTTCGCCATGGTCCAGCGCCTCGCCAAAGCTGCCTTCGCCCTTGGTCTTGAGCATGAAGCGATTGAGATCACCCACCCAGGCTTCGGCTTCCCACGCATAGCCATCGCGCCCGTCATGCACGCGCAGTTCGGCCAGATCGACCGTCAGCTTGCTGTAGAGTGGTTGGGGCGGGTGCATTTCCGCAGCTGCCGCCGCCGCCATGTCTTTCGCATCCCAATAGCGCGCCGCCGGGCTGTCATGCACGACGGGCGGCGCTTCGGCGCTGCCGGGGGACTGATCCGTCCCGGTCGGTTCGGCAGCATCGGGCATGTCCGCCATATCATGGCCCGCATGCGGATCGCTTGGCGCTTCGGGCGCAGGGGCGGGCATATGATGCCCGGCATGGGGGTCTGCCGCTTGCGCAAAGGCAGGCGTGGCGATGCCCGTCAGCAGGAGAACAAGCAGCCGCTTCACGCCGCGTCTCCATCCATCGGGCGGACCTGCACCACGCGCATCATGCCCATCGCCATGTGGAGGAAGAGGTGGCAGTGGAACGCCCAGTCACCGGGGAGCGCGGTGACATCCCAGCTCAGCTTGCCGCCGGGCAGGACGTTCACCGTATGCTTGCGCGGAGAATGATCGCCATGGCCCGTCACCAGCTCAAAGAAATGGCCGTGCAGATGGATGGGATGCGCCATCATCGTGTCGTTGATCAGCGTCACGCGCACGCGCTCGCCCGCCCGCATGGGGATGGGCTCGTGCGCCTCGCTCATCGTCTTGCCGTCCATCGACCACATATAGCGGTCCATCGCGCCGGTCAGATGCACTTCGATCTCGCGTTCCGCCGCGCGGACATCGGGGTTGCGCTCCAGCGCCACGAGATCGCGATAGACGAGCACGCGGTGATCAAGATTGTCGAGGCCAAGGCCGGGGTCTCCGGTGCGGTCCATCGGCATCGGGTTGATCATCTCGACGCCGGGACCAAGCTTTACCTGCGGCGCGTTGGCGCCATCGCGCATCGAATGGCCGGACATGTCCATGCCCTCCATCTCCATGCCCATGTCTTTCATGGTGAGGAGCGGACGGGGGCGCAGCGGCGGCACAGGCGCACGCATCCCAGCACGCGGGGCGAGCGTCGCCACCGCCATGCCTGATCGGTCAACGGTTTCGCCGACGATGGTGAAGGCACGGTCTTCGGCGGGCGTCACGATCACATCATAGGTTTCGCCGGGTGACATCTGGAATTCATCGACCGTGACCGGGCGGACGTCCTGACCGTCGGCAGCGACCACCTGCATCTCAAGGCCCGGAATACGCACGTTGAACACGCTCATCGCCGCCCCGTTGATGAAGCGCAGGCGGACGCGCTCGCCGGGCTTGAACAGGGCAGTCCAGTTGGTTTCGGGCCCATGGCCGTTGATGAGGTAGGTCAGCACTTTGCCTGTCACGTCCGAAAGATCGGTCGGGTCCATGCGCATCTGGCCCCAGGCCATGCGGTCGGTCAGCTTCTGGTCCTTGCCCGCCAGCAGCCCGGAAAGCGTTTGGCGCTGATGGTTATAATAGCCCGGCTCGACCTTCAGGTTGCGCAGAATGCGCGCGGGGTGGACGAAGCTGTGGTCAGACAGCATGACCACATGGTCGCGGTCATAGGGCGCCGCCTCAGGCCCGGCGGGATAAATGACGATGGGGCCATAGGCGCCCATCATTTCCTGCAGGCCTGAATGGCTGTGATACCAATAGGTGCCCGCCTGCTCGATGGGGAATTCGTAGGTGAAGCGGGAGCGCGGCTTGATGCCGGGGAAGGACACACCCGGCACGCCATCCATCTGGAAGGGCAAAAGCAGCCCGTGCCAGTGGATCGAGGTGTCCTCGTCGAGCATATTCTCTACGGTCAATCGGAACGTCTGACCCTGCTTCAGACGCAGCAAGGGAGCAGGGACGGTGCCGTTGATGCTGATCGCGCGCGCGGGCCTGCTATCAATGGAGATGGTGTCGCGCGCAATGCGAAGCGTGATGTCTTCGCCCGAAAGCGTCGGCAGTCCTTCGGACACAGTCTGCGCCCAAGCCGGGAAGAGCGGCTGCATCGCAAGTGCGCCGCCGCCAAGCGTCGCGGCCCTGACGAGCGCGCGTCGTGTCAACTGGGGTGATGTCATCGGCTGGTGTGTGGCAAGTCTGCCAAATCCTTCAAAAATCCGGTGCAAAGCTTGTTGAACTTCCGTGAGGCATATCTATGTCGCGCCTGTGCCTGTTCCAAGGAGCAAATCATGATGTCTTTCCGATTTCCCGTTCTGCTCGTCGCGTCTGCCGGGCTTGCTGCGGCTGCGCCCGCCTTCGCCAAGCCTGCGCTCGTCGCCTCCACGCCTGCCGCATCGGCGACGGCCAGCAATGTGAAGACCGTGACGCTCACCTTCTCTGAAAGCCTGGTGCCCGCGCAATCTGGCCTTGAGATCATCATGACGGGCATGCCGGGCATGGAAGGCCACCACCCGCCGATGCGGATGGGCGGCGTGAAAGTTTCGGTCAGCGCCGACCGCAAGTCGCTTGTCGCCACCATGACCCGCGCGCTTCCCATGGGCAGTTATGACGTGAACTGGCATGCTGCCGGAAGTGATGCCCGCCGCGTGACGGGAAAGGTGAGTTTTTCCGCGCGCTGAATCTTGGTGTCGCGGCATCGCATCGTGCCGCGACTTAGCTATTTCCGCGCGCTCAGCCGAGCCGTTCCACCAGTTCGTTGGTGTCGCAAAGATCGGCAAAGATCCAGCCGAGCGAATATAGTGCCGCCTCATGCTCTTCATCGGTGAGCGCGGCGTTGGCATCGGCGACCATCAGCACCTTGTAGTTGAGCTGCATCGCGTCGCGGACCGTGCTTTCGCAGCAGCAATTGGTGAGCGTGCCGGAGACGATCAGCGTGTCGATGCCGCGTGCCTGAAGCGACCGGTGGAGTTCGCACGTGCCGGGCGTGAAACCGCTGAACCGCTGTTTCTCGATGATGACATCACCATCCGTCACATCCAGCGTCGGCCAGAGCTGCCAGTAATGCGCACCCGGCGTGAACGCGGCACGATGAGGGGCCGCGCCGGTGCCCATGCGCTCAAGGAAGATCGGCCAGGCTGCATCGCCCGTGGCCGTTGTGTAGCGCAGGAATATGTTCGTGCCGCCCGCCGCCCGCACAGCCTGCGAAACCCTGTTGATGTTGTCCACGATGCCGCGCGCGGCAGGAACCTCGACAGGCGCCCCCTCCTCCATGAAGCCGTTCTGCATGTCGACAATGATGTGCGCGGTGCGCTTTGGATCAATTGACGGATAGATTGACCGCACGCCACCGCGGCGCTCGGCAATGCGATCAATAATCGCGCGAAGGTCAACAGCGTGCGGCATGTTTCTGGCCCCTTTGTGACGACCTGCACGGGGTATCAGCCCGCCTTTGGAAAGGTCAATTCAGGGAAGGGCGACGGACTACGGGGTGAAACGCCACATCGGTGCGCGAGGGAAGGAGCGGATGGCCGCGCCCGGCCTCCATTGAAATGACTATCTTCTTGTACAGGCGAATATTTTTATCGGTTGAATCACGGCCTCAGTTTTTCTTGATATGCGCAGTTTTCATCGCCTAGATTGTCTTTTGTTCGATATAAATCGGGAGGGGTGATGCGTAGATTTTTCGGTGGCTTGATCGCGCTCACTTTAGTCTCTCCCGCGAGCGCCGCCGAACAGCGTGCTGCTGCAACGAATTTGGAGCCGACGTCCAAATGGTGGCTCAACTATACCGACAATAAATGTGTCGTGCTTCGTAGCTTTGGAAGCGGCGAGGGCGCGATTGTCGTGCGCATGTCGAGATCTGCGCCAGCGAGCGGCTTTCAACTCACGCTCATTGGAAAGCTGATGCGGAGTTCGGCCCCGATTGTTGATCTTCCAGTGAACTTTGAAGCTGGTCAACCGGCTACCACGAATGCGGTTCTCTTTGGCAATGCAGGCAAGGTTGGCGACACGCCAATGGTGGTGCTTGCCACGGCACGTCTCGATAATCTCCATGGGGATGCCTATCCGCAGGACGGAGAGCCTCCCACCGTAACGCCGGAGCAGGAGGCTGCGGTCACCGCACTCACCTTCCGCGCACCCAGTCGCAAATGGTACAGGCTGCAAACCGGATCGATGAAGGGCATCATGGCCGCGATGCGGGCCTGCACCGACAAGGTCATCGAATCCTGGGGCTATTCGCCCGCCGTCCAAAATAGCCTGACACGACCGGCCAAACCAATCGGCAGCCCGTCAAAATGGCTCAGTTCGGTCGACTATCCGCTATCGATGCACGTCATGGGCTCAATGGCGATTGTCGAATTTAGGCTCGATATTGCCGACACGGGCAATGTGACGGGATGCACCATCATCGCAGCAACGCTTCCTGAGGAGGCGGCGGCCACGACCTGTGAACTTTTGTCGCGCCGTGCAAAGTTTATGCCCGCGCTGGATGCAATGGGCAAACCGGTCAAAACCTTTGGCGTCTCCACCATCCGCTGGACCATCCGTTGATGATCTGCACCGCCTGATGTTCTCTACATAGTGAAGATGATGGGGGTGACTGGTGGAGCTGAGGGGAATCGAACCCCTGACCTCATCATTGCGAACGATGCGCTCTACCAACTGAGCTACAGCCCCGCACCCAAGAAGCGAGCGCTTAGCGGCACATGGGGCGCGTTGCAATGGGGTTGCGCTTGCGGATTGCCGCTTTTGCAATAGAACCTCTTCCTGACCCGCGTGCGAGGCGAAGACCTTGGCGCATCCACAGGAAGAGGAGATCGCGGCATGGCCCGTGCATGGTATTTCACATCGACGCCGGAAGGCCTGCCCACGCTCGACAATGTCGCGCTGCGCGACATGCCCGCACAAGCGCTTGGCCCCAGCCAGATTCGCGTGCGCAACGAATATCTCTCGGTTGATCCCTATATGCGCGGCCGCATGACGACGATGAAGTCTTACGTGCCCGGCTTCGAACTGAACGAGCCGATGACGGGCGGGGCCGTGGGTGAAGTCATCGAAAGCACGGCGGAAGGCTATGCCGTGGGGGACAAGGTCATGCACATGAACGGCTGGCGCGACGAGGCCATTGTCGACATCACGCCGGGCGGCGGGCCGACCGATCCGCAAAAGCTGCCCCCGCTCAACGTGCCGATCCAGACCTTCCTCCACAATCTCGGGCTGACCGGCGCGACCGCCTATATGGGCCTGATGAAGACCGCCTCTGCCAAGGCCGGTGACATCGTGTTCGTTTCAGCAGCCGCAGGTGCGGTTGGCTCGGCAGTGGTCCAGATTGCCAAGAAAATGGGAATGACCGTCATTGGCTCGGCGGGTGGTGCCGCCAAATGCCAATGGGTGCGCGAATTGGGCGCGGATGCCTGCATCGATTACAAAGCCGGGCCGGTGCTGGAGCAGCTGGCGGCGGCTGCCCCCGATGGGATTGACGTGTATTTCGACAATGTCGGCGGTGATCATCTTGATGCCGCGATTGCCTTGGCGAGGGACTTTTCGCGCTTTGCGATCTGCGGGATGATAGAAGGCTATAATGATGCCCCGATGGCGGGGGTGACGATGCACGCGCTGATGCGCATCATCGTGGCACGCATCAACATTCGTGGATTCATCTTCACCGATTATGCCGAGTATATGGGCGAGTTTCTGGCCGAAGTCGCGCCGATGGTGCTCTCGGGCGAGATGAAGATGCGCGAGACGGTGCATGAGGGACTCGACAGCACGTTCGATGCCTTCCTTGGCCTGTTCTCAGGGGCCAATACCGGCAAGATGCTGGTGCGCATCTGATGGGGCTGCAGGTCACGCCATCGGGACAGGCCTGTGGAGCCGAAGTGCGTGGCGTTGACCTGTCGCAACCCGTGTCGGCAGATCTGGCGGGAGAGGTCCGCGCGCTTTGGCTGGCGCATCACGTGCTTTCCTTTCCTGACCAGCGACTGGACGATGACGATCTGGAGCGGTTCACGCAGGCCATGGGCGGCTTCGGGCATGATCCCTTCATCGCGCCCGTTGCGGGGCGTGATCACGTCATCGCTATCGAGCGGCGTGCCGATGAGACGGCACCGCTCTTTGCCGAGAACTGGCACAGCGACTGGAGCTTTCAGGCTGTGCCGCCTGCGGGCACTTGCCTTTATGGCATCACCATCCCGCTTATGGGCGGTGATACGCTCTTCGCCAATCAGCACGCGGCGCTCGACGCCATGCCCGATGCGCTGCGGCAGAAGCTTGAAGGCCGCATGGCGATCCATTCGGCGCGGCGCGCTTATGCGCCCGATGGCATGTATGGCGCGGCAGACCAGGGCAAGGGCCGCTCGATGGACATCCGCCCCTCTGCCGAGGCGATGGCCAC
>Ga0116191_1004283_pt1 | contig 10209 bp, 7 predicted proteins | sample AD_UKC111_MetaG_FD_89897 | JGI IMG/M metagenome (GOLD analysis project Ga0116191, IMG submission 89897) | Active sludge microbial communities of municipal wastewater-treating anaerobic digesters from Hong Kong - AD_UKC111_MetaG | ecosystem: Engineered > Bioreactor > Anaerobic > Digestate | place...
CCTTCTCCTGAAGAATGGAAAGCAGGCTCCCGCAGTTGGAGCCGAAGCCGGAGGTATAGATGATGGAATCCTCACAGCCTTTGAATCTTGCTATTTTTTTCTCCAGTTCAATATGTATGTCCAGGGTTCCTCCTAATAGGGGAACGCTGCCGGCACCGGAACCGTATTTCTCCAGCGCTTTCCTTCCGGCTGCAATGGTTCTGGGATGCTTGGTAAGATTGAGATAGTCATTAGACGCCAGGTACACCATTTCCTTAATCTTTCCGGAATAATGGTCAACAACCTTCATTACCGGCCCTGACCCATCCGTTGATATTCTTCTGTATTGAAGATGCCTTTTCTCTCTGATATCCTTCAGGTATTCTCCGAATATCTTTGCCCTGCCCGTTATATCGGCATCGACATCAAAAAAATCCGCCAGACTGTGATTCCTTGAATCCATATCCTTACCTCCTATTGGTTTTTATACGGCAGTCAACCGGATGTGTACATTTCTGTGCACACTATTTATATATATATTATGCCCCACTTTCCAACATTTAGAAGTGCAATTCAACTAATCCGGCGTGCTTTTCATATTGACATATGCTGTCCTGCCGGTGATAATTGGAGTATATACAAGCAAAGGAGTATAAACCGTTGAAAAGACTATTCTGTATTGTGATTGTCATACTTATTCTATCAATAGCAGCAAGCTGTACTGCCCCTGATGTTTCGGAAGGAAACACTCCTCCCGTTCCCCCTGATCAGAGCGACACTGCAAAAGAGGATGCAAAGGATCCCCTTGAGGAAAAAGCAGAGGCTTTACTTGGCAAAATGACTCTTGATGAAAAAGTAGGGCAGCTGTTGATCGTAGGGTTCCCTGAGGATACAAAAAAAGAAGCATTGCAGGATTATATAGACAGGTTCAAGGTATCCGGCTTTATTCTTTTTAGCAGGAATTTCACGGATTTTGATTCCCTGTATGCACTGGTCAGCAGCCTGAAGGAAATGAATTCCCTTAGGAATCCTATTCCGCTGTTTATTTCAGTTGATGAAGAGGGAGGCACCGTATCACGGCTCCCAAAGGGCGGTACACGTTTCCCCGATGCCCGGCAGGTGGGAAAAGCAGGAGAGCCCGGGCTCACATATAAGACAGGGCAGATTATAGCACAAGAGCTTAAAGCTGCAGGAATAAATCTTAATTTTGCACCGGTTCTTGATATTGTCGATAGCAAGGAAAACAGGCTGCTTATAAGGAGGTCTTACGGAAGCACTCCAGAAGCGGTTTCCCTTCATGGAACATCATTTATTGACGGACTGCAATCCAAAGGCGTAATAGCAGTGCCAAAACATTTCCCGGGACATGGAAACACTGATGAGGATTCCCATAGTAAGCTGCCGGCTATTGATATAGACAAAACTACAATGCAAAGCAGGGAGCTGGCACCTTTCAAGGCTGCCATGGGCGCAGGACTGGATGCAGTAATGGTCGGGCACATTTCCTTTCCGAAGATTGACCCTTCAGGCCTTCCGGCTACCATGTCAAGTTATTTTCTTACTGATGTGCTGAGAGAAGAAATGGGCTTTAAAGGGATTTCCATATCAGACGAAATTGAGATGAATGGATATATGAGCGGAAAGGAAACCCTGGAGGAATGTGTAATTGCCTCCTTTAACGCAGGCCTCGATGTTTTTGTTATAGGACATACCATGACAATTCAGGATAAAGTTCTTAAAGCTTTAAGCGACGCATGCAGGGATGGAAGAATATCAGAGGAAAGGCTCAATGATTCGGTGCTTCGGATAATAAAGGCCAAGCTTAAGAATGGGCTTGCGGATACCATGGAATATGAAATTAATGAAGCCAGGGAAATATTCGGAAGCAGTGAGCACAAATCGATACTGGAGGAGCTGAACAGCAAAATCAGGAGTGCTTCACAATAGAAGAATAATACGTCACATCTGAAGTTTGTAGTCATACTACCAGAGCAATAACCTTGTATACCGACTCGCACGACATTAGCTTTGGACAGAATCAGAGCTTGATACTTGTAAAATCCTGACGCACATAAACCCAACCTCCAGGTCTTTTGCTTGACAAAAGACTACATATATTCGTGGGCAAAGCCCACATGTTGGTATGTGCTGGATTTACCTCACGTAAATCCAACGGATTTTACAGCGCATCTTCACTCGATTCTGTTGCCCAAAGCCAATAAGTGCTCGCTAATATACAAGGCTAGTTCTCTGTAGGATGACTGCAAACTTATATTTATGTCGCATTCTTCAGATATTCTATCAGTTCCTTCACCAGATTGTACTCGGTGATAATATCCGAATACCGGAGCTGCCTGGCTGCGAGCTCTTTCTCCTTTGCAAGCTTCTCCACAGGGTATGTGCTGCCGGTTTCCGCATCATAAGCAACACCCTTTGAAGTCAGGCAAATGTACTTGTCGGTAATGAAATACCCATGACGAAGAACTGCCATTCCTTCCGGAGAATTCAGCAAATCCCTGCCCAACATCGGTATATTGCTGCTGTCAACTCCCATGATGTTCAATATTGTCGGCATGAAATCAAGTCCGCCGCCGGCTATATGCTTTGTCCCTTTATATTTTCCCTCCGGTATGCGGATAATCAGGGGTATCCTCTGCTGCTTCACCCAATTGTAATCATCCAGCTCCTTCAATCCCAGGAAGTCCGCCAGGTATTCCTTTTTGTCCCTGGGTATCCCGAAATGGTCTCCATATACTGCCAATACCGAACGGTCCAATATTCCTCTTGCCTCCAGCTCATCTATGAAGTTTCCAAGGGCTTCGTCAGCATAATGAATAACCTCAAGATAGTTGCCGAAGAAAGTATCCTTGTACTTGCCGACATTAAAGCCGCCCAAATGTTTCTTGTCATTGTCATAGGGAAAATGACTTGTCAGGGTTATCAAAAAGGCATAGTAGGGCTCCTTATACTTCTCCATGTATTCAAGGGATTGCCTGAAGAAGGATTTGTCAGTAAGCCCCATTCCGCTGATCTCTTCGGGAATATAATCCTCCTTGTCAATAAACTCATCAAAGCCAAGGGTCTTGTACATCACGCTCCTGTTCCAGAAGCCGGGCCTGTAAGCGTGCATTGCAGAGGTCAAATAGCCTTCTTCCGAAAGCCTTTTTGCAAGAGAGTAATAATCGTTCAGGGGAAATCTGATGTATGTAGCTCCATCTCTTGCAGGATGCATCGATACGTTGGACAGGAGCTCCGCATCAGATGTTCCTCCTCCTGCAGTCTGGGTATAATAGTTATCAAAATATAAGCTGCTTTTTATCAACTTGTTCAGATTGGGGGTAATCTCCTGGCCCTCTATGCTCTTCCCTATTACAAACTCCTGCAGTGCTTCCACCTGAACCACTATAAGGTTCTTGCCTTTTCCGACTCCGAAAAGCTTGGGTGATGATGGTTGTTCAGACTTCTTATCCTTAATGAACTCAGCTATTTCCTTTTTTGTATCCTCCGATACGGATAGCTCTGATTTATCCATTGATTTTACATACTGGAAGGCATCTATGCCGTGAAAGCCCAGCAGCCCTATATTCTGAACAATATACACCCTGTCATAAAATGACTTGAATATTTCAGGCTGTGTCTTCAGAAGCTCCGACACCCCGTAGCTGCATAACCCGATACCAACGACAAAAGCCGCCAAGACACAGATGATTCTCTTTCCAAAGCTTGCCTTGCGTTTTTTATTTAACCTGCCTGCCTTGGCTGATACAAAAGGCAAAAGCAGAAGGTCGGCTGCAAATACAAGGTCGGATGCATGCAAGAGGTTCAGAATGCTGCTTTTCACCGAAGTGACGACCGAAGCCTGCGCCAATACGGGCATTGAAAGCACGTCACTGAAATACCTGAAAAACAATAGATCCGCTATTATTATAAACGTTACGGCACAGTCAAGAATAAAAAGAAGCGTCAACCTGGCTTTCCTTGGCAGCAGGCCGGCCCAAAAAACCAGCAGCAATACTGTTCCGATAACAGAAGCAATCAAAGGAATATTTCCTATGCCTGTCCCATCTATTATGCTGTTAAAAAACAGGAGCTTTACTGTTATGAAAATAAAATAAAGGAATACATCCGCATTCATTGTATCATCCTCTGATTAATTGAATTTTGCCATGCATTCATACGATTTCAACAAAGTATATTCTACAGCAATCAAGGGAATTATACAAGCTGTGCCTAAGCAATGAGGATTGCACTCATCTGCATACATAAACAGGGATACCGCCGACTACCTGTCAAGTAGCTTTGCGATATCCCTTTACAGCATTTCCTTAATACTGCTTGCCGCTGCCCTGAAGCCAGTTTGCAGCAGTGCAATGAATCAAGTGTTTTTATCTACAGTTCATGTATGAATAATCCGCTTCTCAGCTTTGGTTCAAACCAGGTTGATTTGGGCGGCATAACCTTTCCTGCATCGGCTATGGACATCAGGTCATCAATAGTGGTAGGGCACATGGAAAAAGCAACCTTCATGCCGCCATTTACCCGTTTCTCCAATTCAGCGAGGCCTCTTATTCCTCCTATAAAGTCTATTCTCTTGTCAGTTCTGGGGTCCTTTATTCCCAATACGGGGTCAAGCAGGTTGTTCTGCATTATGGACACATCCAGCCTGTCAACCGGGTCCTTCTCATTGTAAGTGCCTGCCTTGGCCGTAAGCTTATACCACTTTCCGTCAATGTACATCCCGAAGGTATGCTTTACGGTGGGTTTGAATTGTCCTTCCCCATTGTATTCTTCGATGTCGAATTTCTCTCCGACTTTTTTCAGGAACTCTTCAGTGGAATTGCCGTTCAAGTCCTTTACCACCCTGTTGTAATCCATTATATAAAGCTGCTCATCGGGGAAAAGAACCGAGAGGAAGAAATTGAATTCCTCATCCCCCTTGTAGTCCGGGAAGCTCTCCCTCCGCTTGAGGCCTACCTTTACCGCAGATGCGGAACGATGGTGCCCGTCGGCTATGTATAAATAGTCAATAGCACCGAACTTTTCTTCCAGCCTCTGAATTGCTGCATCCTCGTCAATTACCCATACCGTATGGCCTATACCGTCATCGGATACAAAGTCATATACCGGCTTGTGGTCTGCCATCCAGTTGTCCACTATTTCATTTATTTCCTTTGAAGCCCTGTATGTAAGGAAAATCGGCCCGGTATTGGCGTTGCAGTAATCAACATGATTTATTCTGTCCTGCTCCTTGTCCGCCCTTGTATATTCATGCTTCTTGATAATGTTATTGACATAATCATCTATTGAGGTGCAGCCCACAAGCCCTGTCTGTACACGTCCCTTCATGACCTGCTTGTATATGTACAGGCAGTTCTTTTCATCCTGCTGAAAAACACCGTTTCTGATCATTTCTCTCAAATTGTCCCTTGCTTTTTCATATACCCTTTTGTCATAAAGATCAATGGAAGGGTCAAGGTCTACTTCTGCCTTGTCAACATGCAGGAATGAATAGGGATTGCCTTTTACCATCTCTCTTGCTTCATTGCTGTCCATTACATCGTAAGGAAGGGCTGCCACCTTGTGTGCCAGTTCCGGTACCGGCCTTATAGCCCTGAATGCTTTTACTGTTGCCATAGTTTTCTCTCCTATTCAAAGAAATTTTGAATAATCTGTATTATTTCACCGCCTATTCTTTCCTGGGCCTCATTGGTTGAAGCTCCTATATGGGGTGTCAATGATATTCTATCATGAGTGTATATTCTTTCATTCTTGGTGGGTTCCTCTTCAAATACATCAAGAGCGGCGGCTGCAACCTTTCCGGAGTCAAGAGCCTTCAAAAGCGCTTCCTCACTTACCACACCGCCTCTTGCAGTATTAACCAGGTACACTCCGTTCTTCATTTTTGCAAACTGGGCTTCGCCAATTACAGGCTGCTGATCCTGTGAACAGGGTATATGAATCGAGATAAAATCTGAAACAGCCAAAAGCTCATCCAATTTCATATATTTGTAATCATTGAAGCCTTCCTTGGCTCCGCTGGTATTGGTATAAACAACCTTCATTCCCAAAGCGTATGCCCTTTTTGCAACTTCTCTTGCAATTCTTCCGAAGCCTACAAGGCCCAAAGTTTTGCCGGAAAGTTCAATCCCCTCATACTGCTTCTTGTTCCATTTGCCTTGCCTCATGGTGTGATTGGCGATATGTATGTGCCTGGCCAGGCAGAACATATGGCCTATAGCCAGTTCCGCCACCGATGCGCTGCTTGCATTGGGCGTATTGGCAACTGCTATGCCGTTAAGCTTTGCATAATCCACGTCTATATTATCAACTCCGACACCGCCGCGGATTATAAGCTTAAGCCTTCCTGTCTGCAAAGCTGCATCAATTATCGGCTGTCTTACTTTTGTTGCTGAACGCACAACAACTGCATCAAAGTTCTTTATTTGTTCCTTTAGCTCTTCCGGCTCATAAAACTGTTCAACCACCTCATAGCCGCTGTTCTTAAGCTTTTCAACGGCAGACTTTTCCATACCGTCAGTTACAAGTATCCTTTTCATCTACTTACAACCCCCACACTTTATTTTTTTCGAAAGTCCCTCTTACAGTCCCAATATCTCATCAATATTCTTAATAAGCTCCTTCACTTCATCAAGAGTGTAATCGCCCATATGGGATATTCTGAAGGTTTTGTCCTTAAGATCTCCGTAACCGTTTGAAATCACAAAGCCTCTTTCTCCCAGCTTTTTGTTCAGGTCACCGACGTCAATTCCTCTTGTGTTCGTAACGGTAGTAAGGGTATTTGAAAGATATTTCTCATCTTCCACAAACAGTGCAAAGTTCTTTCTTGCCCATGCACGGACATACTCAGCCATTTCAATATGTCTGGCAAATCTATTCTCAAGGCCTTCGGCAAGAATCTTATCCAACTGATAGTCCATTGCAAACATGTGGGAAAGGGATGGTGTCGACGGATATTGATAATCCTTTTTCTGTATGAAATCATACAGCTCCACCAGGTCAAAGTAGAGTCCCCTGTTTTCTACCTGTCTTGCTGCTTCAATAGCCCTTTCGGATACCGAGCATATAGCCATGCCTGCCGGCAAGCCGAGGCATTTCTGCGTTGATGTAATGCAGACGTCCACGCCCCACTCGTCAACCTTGATGTCTGTTCCACCCATGGAGCTTACGGTATCAATAAGGTAAAGCACATCCGGATACTTCTTCTTAAGAAGAGCCCCGATTTCTCCGCAGGGATTCATGATACCTGCAGAGGTTTCATTCTGAGTTACTGTGATTACATCATATTTGCCTGTGGCAAGTGCCTCATCCACCATTTCCGGAGTAGTAGGCTGTCCCGGTACCGATGAGATTTTATCTGCCGGTACTCCGTTGGCTTTGGCCATCTTGAACCATCTATCCCCAAAGGCACCTACCGAAAAAACCGCTGCCCTTTTCCTGGTGCAGGAGCGGATGGCGCCTTCCATCAGACCGCTTCCGGAGGATGTGGAGAGTATTATCTGGTTCTTGGTCTGAAATACTTTCATAAGCTTTTCAGAAACGCTTCTCTGTAATGCCGAGGCATCCTTTGACCGATGCCCTATCTGAGGTGTAGCCATTTTTTGAAGTACATCCTCCCTAACATCGATAGGCCCAGGGATAAATAATTTTTTATGCATTTTCGTTCCTCCCTTAAAACTTTTCTTATAATTATAATATAATTATTTAGATTTTTATAACCCAAGATAATAATACCATTTATAGGGATATGCCTCAATATATTTATATTTTTTCGAATACATTTTTTGCCCGATGTCCGCTGTTTGAACACATATGGCCTATTTGAAGTATTCAAATATTTACCGGCATTTGTTATAATCAATATATGAGAATATCCCTTTACCATATCATTGCAAAGAGGTGTCATATGGAAGTGGATTTTACAAAACTGGTCAACAGGAAAACCGCCATCTGCGATAAAGAAGCGTATCTGGAATTCTCCGTCCTGGTTCCGATAATAAAAACCGGCAATGAGTTTTCTCTCCTTTTTGAGATCAGATCGGAGAAGCTTGCCAAGCAGCCTAACGAAATATGCTTCCCCGGCGGGAAGATAGAGAACTTTGAAAATGCACGGCAGGCTGCCCTGAGAGAAACCACGGAAGAGCTTCTGATTCCTGAAGCGGATATTGATGTCATTGCTGAGCTGGACACTATTGTCACACCATTCAACAGCATACTGTACCCCTTCGCAGGAAAACTCCATGAATACAATGGAACCTTTAATCCTGAGGAAGTGAAGGAAACCTTCATTGTTCCCCTTTCTTTCTTCATGGAAAATGCCCCGTTGCGTCATGATATCAATATAAGGATGAAACCTGCGGAAGACTTTCCATACCATATGGTACAGGACGGCAGGGATTACCCCTGGGGTAAAGGGAAATACCCCGTATATTTCTATACCTATGAAAATAAGATAATATGGGGATTGACTGCAAGGATTATCAGAAACTTTGTAAATCTGCTGGGTTCATAATATGTGCCCGCAACACAACGGAAGGAGTAATAACCGCATGGGAATTAAAAGGATCAAAGGTGTTATACCTCCAATGATCACACCCTTCAAAGAAAACGGGGATGCGGATTACCGGATGCATGCCGGTAATATGGAGAAATGGAACAATGATAACCTGGCAGGATATCTGGTCCTGGGATCCAATAGTGAAACCGTGTACCTGAATGAGGAAGAAAAGCTTGAGATGATAAGGATCACAGTTGAGGCAGCAAGGAAAGACAGGCTTATACTTGCGGGAACCGGTATGGAATCAACCAGGGAGACAATAAAGCTGACTAATAAGGCTGCGAAACTGGGAGCGCACGGTGCATTGGTTTTGACTCCTTTTTATTACGGCGGTAAAATGAATGATGAAGCCCTCATAAGGTATTTTACCGAAGTAGCAGATAATTCGGATATCCCCATATTGATATACAATGTGACCAAATTCACCCATGTGAATATTTCTGCCAATGCAGTGGAAGTATTAAGCAGGCATCCAAACATAATCGGCATGAAAGACAGTTCCGGAGATGTACCCCAGCTAGTAAAATTCATGAGCGTTGTACCTGAGGATTTTAACCTGATGGTTGGAACGGCATCTTCCTGGTATCCGGCTCTAACCCTGGGCATCAGTGCGGGAATTATGGCATTGGCAAATTGTTCACCCAATGAATGTGCATTGGTTCAGGAATACTATGAAAATGGCCATATTGAAAAAGCAAGAGATGTATATACCAGGATATTTCCTGTAAATACAGCAGTTACAGCTACCTATGGAATTGCCGGCCTGAAGTATGCATGCTCCCTGTCAGGCTATGAAGGGGGCTATGTAAGGAAGCCCTTACTGGAATTAAAAGAAGATGAAAAGAAAAAAGTAAGGGATATTCTGTCCAAAGCCGGCCTTATTTAAGAACCCTGAGATTGAACAGCTCCTTTCCGGTATTAATTGCATAATCAGCCGGAAAGGAGCTTTTTCTAAGAATCTCTATGCCAAAACATTCTCAAACTCCTTCAAATCCGTTATAGGAGCCATGCAGGCAAAATTTTCGCATACATAGGCAGTTGTTTTGTTGTCTACCATTCCTTGAGCTTCAGTATAAGGGGCAATGCTTGTAATTTCGGCTTCCATCTCGTCGCTGTCCTTGAACAGGACAACCGTAAATGGGTTGAAATGGCTATTTACGCTTTTTATCATTCTTTTTGCATTCTCATCCTCACGATTGCCTACTATCACTATTTCGCTTGCTTTGCTGTTAATAAAAAGCAAAGCCGACAGCATATTGGTATATCCCATTGGATGGCTTTTAATAATACTTCCGAAGGCTTTAAGCTGCTTATATGCCTTGTCTTCCAAATCAGCATCTCCCGTAAGCCTTCCTAGCCTCAAAAAATTCATGGCAGCAACTGAATTGCCCGAAGGCATTGCACCGTCATATACATCCTTAGGCCTTACAATCAGCTGCTCGCTGTCGCTTCCGTAAAGAAAAAGCCCTCCGTTTTCCTCGTCATAAAAATACTTCAGCATATCATGGTTCAAGTCTGCAGCCAGCTTCAAATACTCAGCCTTGAAGGTTGCTTCATACAGTTCTATAAGCCCCCATACAAGAAATGCATAGTCATCCAGGTATCCCGGATAAGCGGCTTCCCCTTCTCTGTATCTTGCAAGCAGCCTTCCATCC
>Ga0116191_1004286_pt1 | contig 10204 bp, 10 predicted proteins | sample AD_UKC111_MetaG_FD_89897 | JGI IMG/M metagenome (GOLD analysis project Ga0116191, IMG submission 89897) | Active sludge microbial communities of municipal wastewater-treating anaerobic digesters from Hong Kong - AD_UKC111_MetaG | ecosystem: Engineered > Bioreactor > Anaerobic > Digestate...
CTACGCGCTCGCCGGCCCCGAGGTGCTGACGCTGCGCCAGCTCGTGGGGCTCGCCGGGACCTGGTCGCGCGGACGGTCGCGGCGCATCGTCGCGCTGCCCGCGGGGCTCGGCCGGCTGACCGCCTGGCTGATGGAGCACGCGCCCGGCGAGCCGCTGATGACCCGCGACAACCTCGACTCGATGACCATCGACAACGTGAGCGCGCGACCGATCGACCCCGAGCTCGGCATCGTGCCGGCCTCGCTGTCGGCGATGGGTCCGGCGCTGTACGGCGCGCCGCGCGAGGCGCGCCTCGACGACTGGCGGGCGCAGGCCCGGCGCTGATGCCCGGCGGCCTCGAGGCCTACGAGGTCGGCGGCGCGGTGCGCGACGCGCTGCTCGGGCTGCCGGTGCACGACCGGGACTGGGTGGTGGTCGGCGCGACGCCCGAGCGGATGGCCGAGCTGGGCTTCCGGCCGGTCGGCCGCGACTTCCCGGTGTTCCTGCACCCCGACACGCACGAGGAGTACGCGCTCGCCCGCACCGAACGCAAGACCGCGCGCGGCTACCGGGGATTCGCGGTGCAGGCCTCGCCCGACGTGACGCTCGAGGACGACCTGCGCCGGCGCGACCTGACGATCAACGCGATGGCGCGCGGGCCCGACGGCACGCTGATCGACCCCTGGGGCGGCGAGCGCGACCTGCGCGACGGCGTGCTGCGCCACGTCAGCGACGCGTTCGCCGAGGACCCGGTGCGCATCCTGCGGCTCGCGCGCTTCGCGGCCCGCTTCGAGCGCTTCCGCGTCGCCCCCGAGACGCTCGCGCTGATGCGCGCGATGGTGGCCGCCGGCGAGGTCGACGCGCTCGTGCCCGAACGGGTCTGGCAGGAGCTGTCGCGGGGCCTCGCCGAGCCGCGGCCGTCGCGGATGCTCGCGGTGCTGCGCGAGGCCGGCGCGCTCGCCCGGCTCGTCCCCGGGCTCGACGCGCACTGGCGGCCGGCCTTCGCGCGCGCGGCCGACGCCGCGGCCGCGGCGGGCGCGCCGCTCGCCGCACGCTTCGCCGCGCTGCTGCACGGCCTGGACGCGGACGCGCTCGAGGCGGCGTGCGCGCGGGTGCGCGCGCCCAACGACTGCCGCGAGCTGGCGCGCCTGGCCGCCGCCGAGCATCCGCGCATCGCGACCGCCGGGGCGCTCGACGCGGACGCCGTGCTCGGCCTGCTCGAGCGCTGCGACGCGATCCGCAAGCCCGCGCGCTTCGATGCGCTGCTGCGCGCCTGCGACGCGATCCGCATCGGCGCGTCCGACGGCCACCCGCCGCCGTCCGCCGCGTCGCGCCTCGAACGGGCCCTCGCGGCGGCGCGCGCGGTCGACGCCGGCGCGATCGCGGCGGCGGTCGCGCGCACGCCGGGCCCGCCCCCCGCCGCCGAGCGGATCGGCGCGGCGGTGCGCGCCGCCCGGCACGCGGCGATCGGCGAGGCGCTCGCCGGGCCCGGCGGCGGGCGACCCGGCGCGACCTGAGTCGCGGCCGCGATCCGCCCGTTCCGAGGACGCCGGGACCCGGCGCGGGCGCCGTGCGGGCCCGCGTAGACTGGCGCACGCCGTGCCCGCGCCCGTGCCCGTGCACGGCGGCGCCCCGCTCCCCCCCCGCGACCATGGCCACCTTCGACTGGCAGATCGCCTACCTGCTCGCCACGCTGTTCACGCTGTTCGCGCTGGCGGCGATGGCGGGTATCGCGCTGCAGCTGCGCCGCGGACCCGGCGCGATGGCGGTGGCCGCCTTCTCCGCCTGCGGTGCGGGGTGGGTGGCGTCGATCCTGCTGATGGCGCTGTCGCCGCCGGGCACGGCGACACTGTGGCTCAAGGTGAAGTACGCGTTCATCGCGTTCGCGCCGGTGTTCATCGCCTGGTTCGTGCTCGACTTCACCGGCCGGCTGCCGCGGGGCGCCGCCTCGCGCCGGCTGCTGCTCGCCGCGCTGTGCGCGATCCCGGCCGCGACGCAGGCGGTGGTCTGGACCGACGAGGGGCGCGGCTGGATGATCGCGGCGATCGAGTTCGCGCGGGCCGGCTACCTGACGTACCCGACCCGGGTCGCCTTCGGCCCCTACTACTGGGTCTCCACCGGCTGGTCCTACCTGATGGTGGGCGGCGCGATCGCGCTGGCGATCGTGTGGACGCTGCGGGCGGGCCCGCTGCAGCGCGCGCAGGGCTGGGCGATCGCGGCGGGCCTGGCCGCCCCGCTCGCCGCGAACGTCGCGCTGCTCACGAGGCTCGCGCCGCCCGAGCTGGACCCGATGCCGTTCGGGCTGGCCGCGTCGGCGGCCCTGGTCGGCTGGGCGGTCCTCGGCACGCGGATGCTCGACTTCGCGCCGATCGCGCGCGGCGTCGCGTTCGACGCGATGGACGAGGCGATGCTGGCGACCGACCCCGACGGCCGCGTGATCGACCTGAACGCATCGATGGCGCGGCTGCTCGGCACGCCCGCGCGCGAGGCGGTCGGCCGCATCGCGGTCGAGGTGCTCGCCGAGGCGCCGGCGCTGCGTGCCCGCCTGGCCGAGGGTCGCGACGCGCCGGCCGAACCGATCGCGGTCGGCGAGCGGGCGTTCGCGGTCCGGATCGTCCCGCTCTCGGCCCGCCCGGGCGGGCCGCGGGGCCGGCTCGTCGTGATGCACGACCTGACCGCGCGCGTCGGGATGGAGCGCGAGCGCGACCGGCTGATCGGCGACCTGCGCGACGCGCTCGCGCAGGTCCGCACGCTGCGCGGGCTGCTGCCGCTGTGCGCGTCGTGCAAGAACGTGCGCGACGGCGCGGGCCGCTGGATGCCCGTCGACGCCTACATCCGGGACCATTCCGAGGCGACCGTCTCGCACGGCATCTGCCCGGACTGCACCGCCCGCCTCTACCCGGACGCCTACCGGTCGATGCGCACCGCGGACGACTGACGCGACGCGGGCCGGGGAGCCCCTCACGGTCTGTTACATTGTCCGGCGGGTCGGATCAGGGAAGGAACCGATGGCAGGCAGTCCCGACTGGCAGGCGGCCTGGTTGGTGGCGAGCAGCGCGACGGTGTTCGCGCTGGGTGCGTTCGCGGGCTGCGGGCTGCACCACCGGCGCAGGTCGGGCGCCGTCGCGTTCGCCGTGCTGTGCGCGATCGCCGCCTGCTGGTCGATCGCGGTCCTGATGACCGCCCTGTCCGCGCCCGGCCCCGACGCCGAGGCCTGGCTGCGCATCCGCTACGCCCTCGCGACGCTGTCCCCGCCGTCGGTCACCTGGTTCCTGCTCGAGGCCGGCGGCTGGATGCCGCGCCGCCGGCGCGCGGCGACCGTCGCCGCCTTCAGCGCACCGTCGCTCGCGGTCGTCGCCGCGATGGCCGTCGAGCCGTCGGGCGCCGGCTGGATCCTGCGCTCGGTCGAGTTCGCGCGGACCGGTTCGATCACCCACGTCGCGGCGCTGGCGTCCGGGTCGCTGCGCTGGTTCGCGCTGGGCTGGGGCTACGCGCTGACCCTCGCCAACCTCGGGCTCGCGGTCGCCTGGTCGCGGCGCGCCGGACCGCTCGCGCGCGGCCAGGGCGTCGCGATCGCGATCGGCATCCTCGCGCCCACGCTCGCGAACGCGTCGAAGCACCTGCAGCTCGGCCCGCCGTGGTTCGACCCGATGCCGATCGGGCTCGCGGTGTCCGTCGCCGCGATCGCCTGGTCGCTGCTGCGCCACCGCCTGCTCGACCTCGTGCCGGTCGCCAAGCAGCGGGTCCTCGACGCGATGGTCGACGGCGTGCTCGCGACCGACGCCACGGGCCGCGTGATCGACCTGAACCCGGCGATGGCCGCGATCCTCCGCGTGGACCCGCGCGACGCGATCGGGCGTCCGGCGGGCGCGCTCCTCGCGACGGCGGGCGATCTCGCCGCGCACCTGCGCGCCGCGGCCGCCCGCATCGCACCCGACGGCGCGTTCGCGACGATCGGCCTGCGCCACTACGGCGTGCGGGTGGTCCCGCTGGCGACCGGCACCGGTTCGCCCGACGGCCGCCTGCTGCTGCTGCACGACCTGACCGCCCGGATCGGCATGGAGCGGGAGCGCGAGCGGCTGATCGACGCGCTGCGTTCCGCGCTCGGCCAGGTCCGCACGCTGCGCGGGCTGGTTCCGCTGTGCGCGTCGTGCAAGAACGTGCGCGACGCCGAGGGGCGGTGGCGCCCGGTCGACGCGTACATCCGGGACCACTCGGCGGCGACGGTGTCGCACGGCATCTGCCCGGACTGCACGACGCGCCTGTACCCCGCGGCCTACCGCGACGCGGCCTCCGGACGCTGAGCACCCGACGGCGAACGACCATGGCCTCGACCCTGCTCGTCGCCGAGGACGATCGCCTCGGTGCGCTGCTCGCCGAGCAGGTGCTGCGGGGCGCCGGCTGGGAGGTCGTCGTCACCGGCGACGGCGTCGAGGCGATCGAGGCGCTGCAGGCCGCGCCGGACCGGTTCGCGCTCGCGCTGCTCGACCTGGTGATGCCCCGTGCCGACGCGATCGCGGTGATCGACGCGGCCCGGGCGCTGCGGCCCGCGCTCCCGATCGTGCTGACCAGCGGCTACCCCGAGAGCTTCGTGCGGGAGCGCCTGGGCGCGCGGACGATCTCCGGCTTCGTGCCGAAGCCCTGGCTGCTCCCTACCCTGGTCGAGACCGTCCGGCGGGCGCTCGGCGAGCTCAGCTGAAGGTCAGCCGGACCGCCTCGGCGACGCAGGCGGGCTTGTCCGAGCCCTCGATCTCGATCGTCGCGCGCATCACCAGCTGCAGTCCCGGCCGTCCCCCGGGACCGTCGGCGACCGGCGTGCACGACTGCAGCGCGAAGCGCGCGCGCACGCGGCTGCCCGCGCGCACCGGCGACGGGAAGCGGACCTTGTTCAGTCCGTAGTTGATCGACATCGCCTCGTCGTCGATCGACAGGTTGCGCTGCGAGAACCCCGCGAGCAGCGACAGCGTCAGGTAGCCGTGCGCGATCGTCGCGCCGAACGGGCCGGTCTTCGCGCGCTCGACGTCGACGTGGATCCACTGGTGGTCGTCGGTCGCGTCGGCGAACCGGTCGATGCGGTCCTGGGTGATCTCGAGCCAGTCGGTCAGCGCGAGGTCCTGGCCGACCAGGCCGGGCAGCTGGGCGTGGGTGTAGTGGCGCATCGCGCGCGTCTCCGTGTCCGCAGGGGAGCGCCGAGGCTACAGCATCCGGGCGATCAGCGCCGCCGCGAGCGACAGCAGGATCGTCGAGGTCAGCGGGATCGACCAGTCCCGGCCGAACAGCCGGAAGTTGAAGTCGCCCGGCAGCCGCCCGATGCCGAGTCGACGCAGCCACGGCATCGCGCCCGAGAACAGGAACAGCGCGACCACCGTCGCGATCAGCCACTTCACAGCGCGTCCCTCCGGTCGCCGCGCGCGAAGCCGATCGCGTCGTCGGGCACGCCGCGGCCGAACGCGATCGCCTTGAACAGCTCGCCCATCTCCGCCTCGGACAGCAGGGTCTGCACCGCGCCGAGCGCGCGCACGCGTGCCGGATCGACGCCCGCGTCGCGACCGGCCTCCGCCGCCACTCGCTCGAGCAGCCCGCAGTTCATCAGGAAGCGCGCCTGCGACGCGTAGCCGAGCGGCTCGAGCCCCGCGGCGCGCGCCGCGCGAGCGACCGCGCTGAAGTCGACGTGCGCGGTCAGGTCCTGCAGGCCGGGCCAGCGCAGCAGCTCGCCGTGCGCGCGGTGCCTGCGGTGCGCGATCAGCGTGCCGCCGTCGCGCTGCGGGTGGTAGTACTCGCGCGCCGGGAAGCCGTAGTCGACCAGCAGCATCGCGCCCCGTCGCAGCGCACGCCCGACGGTGCCGACCCAGGCCGCGGCCTGCTCGCCGAGCTCGGAGCGGTAGGGGCCGGGATCGAGGCGCGCGAACGGGTCGGCGGCGGGGGTGCCCCCGCCCGGCACGGGCGATGCGTCCTCGCCCGGCACGGGCGATGCGTCCTCGCCCGGCAGGGGCGACACGTCCCCGTCCGGCACGCCGGGGTCGGCGGCCGCGCGCAGCGCGCCGGCCACCGCGTCGCGCAGCGCCGCGTCGGCCGGTCGGGTCGCCCACTCGAACGCACCCGCGTCGTCGAGCGCCACGCCCACCTCGGCGAGCGCGCCGCCCGAGTGCTCCCACACGCGGACCGGCATCGCGTCGAGCACCTCGTTGCCGAGCACCACGCCGTCGATCGCGCCGGGCAGCGCATCGAGCCACTCGACCGCCCCGAGCGCCCAGGGCGCCTCGCGCTCGAGCGTCGCGCGCTGGCGGGCGCGCAGCGTGCCGGAGACCTCGACGATCGCGTAGCGGCGCGCCGGCGTGCCCCGCGCACGCAGCCCGGCCAGCACCCCGGCCGCGAGCTGCCCGGTGCCCGCGCCGAACTCGACGACCTCGGGCGCCGCGTGCGCGAACCACTGCGACACCTGCGCCGCCACGCACTCGGCGAACAGCGGCGAGAGCTCGGGCGCGGTGACGAAGTCGCCCTGCGCGCCGAACGGCCGCACCGGTCCGGCGTAGTAGCCGAGTCCGGGCTCGTACAGCGCGCGCGCCATCCACGCGTCGAACCCGATCCAGCCGCCCGCCTCGCGGATCCCCGCGGCGATCCGCCCGGCGAGCGCCGCGCTGTGCGCGAGCGCGTCGGGATCGGGCGGCGTGGGCGTCATGGGCGGGATTTTCGCACGCGCGGGTACACTTCCGGCTCCATGGCCGGCTCCCCGCTCCCCACGTCGAAGGTCGCGCTCGTGACCGGCGCCGCGCGCCGGCTCGGGCGCGAGATCGCGCTCGCGCTCGCGCGCGACGGCTGGGACCTGGGCGTGCACTACGGCACCTCGCGCGACGACGCGCTCGCGACCGTCGCCGCGGTCGAGGCGCTCGGCCGGCGTGCGGTCGCGCTGCCGGCGCGGCTCGACGACGAGGCCGAGGTGCTCGCGCTGCTGCCCGCGCTCGCGCGCGCGCTCGGCCCGGCCGCCTGCGTGGTCAACAGCGCGTCGCGCTTCGCGTTCGACGCCGCGGCCGACCTCAGCTTCGCGTCGTTCACCGCGCACCTGCTGCCGAACCTGGCCGCGCCGGTGCTGCTCGCCCGCGAGCTGCACCGGGGTCTGCCCGACGGCGGCGAAGGGGTCGTGGTCAACCTGCTCGACCAGAAGCTGTGGGCGCCGAACCCCGACTTCCTGTCGTACAGCCTGTCGAAGGCCGGCCTCGCGTTCGCGACCACGATGCTCGCGCAGGCGCTCGCGCCGCGCGTGCGCGTCGTCGGCGTCGCGCCGGGCCTCACGCTGCCGAGCTACCTGCAGGACGCGGCCGCGTTCGAGGCCGCGCACCGCGCGCACTCGCCGCTCGGCCGCTCGAGCACCGCGGCCGACGTCGCGGCCTCGGTGGTCTTCGCGGTCGCGAACCGCTCGATCACCGGCTCGACGATCCTCGTCGACGGCGGCCAGCACCTGCGGCCGCTGCCGCGCGACGTCAGCTTCGTGCCCCCGCCGGGGCCCTGATCCCATGGACACCCCCTCGATCTTCATCCGCGGGCTGCGCGTCGACGCGAACATCGGCGTGCACGCGCACGAGAAAGGCCGCACGCAGCCGCTGAAGCTCGACGCCGAGCTGCAGATCGCCGACACGCGCTTCCGCCCCGCGCGCGACCGGCTCGACGAGGTCTTCGACTACCAGACGATCCGCGCGGCGATGATCGAGGTCGTGCGCGACGGGCACATCCACCTGCTCGAGACGCTGGCCGACCGCGTGATCGAGCGGCTGCTCGCGATGCCCGACGTGCTGGCCGTGCGCGTGCGCGTGCACAAGTACACCGCGTTCGACGACGTCGAGGAAGTCGGCGTCGAGGTCACCCGCAGGAAGCCGCAGCCGTGAACACCGCCACCACCGCCGACGCGCCGCCCTCGCGCGCCGCCCTCAAGCTCGAGCACGAGCGCAACAAGCTGCACAAGCGGCTGTGCCGGCTGGTCGGCCAGGCGATCGGCGACTTCGGGATGATCGCGCCGGGCGACCGGGTGATGGTCTGCATGTCGGGCGGCAAGGACAGCTATGCGCTGCTCGACCTGCTGCGCACGCTGCGCGGGCGCGCGCCGGTCGACTTCGAGCTGGTCGCGGTCAACCTCGACCAGAAGCAGCCGGGCTTCCCCGGGCACGTGCTGCCCGACTACCTGCGTGCCACCGGCGTGCCCTTCCGCATCGAGGAGCAGGACACCTACTCGATCGTCAAGCGCGTGATCCCCGAGGGCCGGACGATGTGCTCGCTGTGCTCGCGACTGCGGCGCGGCATCCTGTACCGCGTCGCCGACGAGCTCGGCGCGACGAAGATCGCGCTCGGCCACCACCGCGACGACATCCTCGAGACCTTCTTCCTCAACCTGTTCCACGGCGGCAAGCTGAAGGGCATGCCGCCGAAGCTCGTCTCCGACGACGGCCGCCACGTGGTGATCCGCCCGCTCGCCTACGTGAAGGAGGCCGACCTGCAGGCCTACGCCGACTGGCGCGCGTTCCCGATCATCCCGTGCACGCTGTGCGGCTCGCAGGAGAACCTCAAGCGCGCCGAGGCGAAGCGGATGCTGCGCGACTGGGAGAAGCGCCACCCGGGCCGCGTCGAGAACGTCTTCGCCGCGCTGTCGCGCGTCGTGCCCTCGCACCTGATGGACCGCGGGCTGTTCGACTTCGCCGGCCTCGCGCCGACCGGCGCGCCCGACCCCGACGGCGACATCGCGTTCGACGTGGATCCGGTGTTCGAGGGGGTGTCCCCCGGGGGCGAGGCGGGCGCGCTCCGGGTGGCCATTTCACCGCCGAGACGCCGAGGGATCGCCGAGGACATCGAAGGAAGTGGTCCCATCGGGCGGACGGTCGCTCGTGCTCGGCGCGATGCGGACGACGAAGGCGCGGACCCGGGGACGCTCCCGGACTCCCCTCCCCTCGGCGCCCTCGGCGATCCCTCGGCGTCTCGGCGGTAGAAGTGGCCCCGCACATGCCCCACCCCGTCCTCGACGCCCTGCGCGCCGCCCTCCCCGCCGACGCCCTCGAGCCCGGCCCGATCGACGCGCGCCACCTGCGCGACTGGAACGTGCCGGCGAAGCCCGGCACCGCGCCGATCGCGCTGGTGCGCGCGCGCGGCGCCGACGAGGTCGCCGCGGTGCTGCGGATCTGCGACGCGCACCGCCATCCGGTGGTGCCGCAGGCGGGGCTGACCGGGCTCACCGGGGGCGCCACGCCGATGGCCGACTGCGTGGTGCTCTCGCTCGAGCGGATGGCCGCGATCGAGGGCCTCGACCCCGACGGCGCGACGATCACCGTGCAGGCGGGCGCGACGCTGCAGGCGGTGCAGGAGGCGGCCGACGCGGCGGGGTTCCTGTTCCCGCTCGACATCGGCGCGCGCGGCACCTGCCGCGTCGGCGGCAACGCGTCGACCAACGCCGGCGGCAACCGCGTGCTGCGCTTCGGGATGATGCGCGACCTGGTGCTCGGCCTCGAGGCGGTGCTGCCCGACGGCACGGTCGTGAGCGCGATGAACACGATGCTGAAGAACAACGCCGGCTACGACGTCAAGCAGCTGTTCCTCGGCAGCGAGGGCACGCTCGGCGTGATCACGCGCCTCGTGCTGCGCCTGTTCCCGAAGCCGCGCAGCGTGTCGACCGCGCTGGTCGCGCTGCCCGACTACGACGCGGTGCTGCGGCTGCTGCGGCTCGCGCGCGAGCGGCTGGGTCCGACGCTCGCCGCGTTCGAGGCGATGTGGCCCGACTTCTACGCGTTCGCGAACGCGCAGCTGCCCGCCGCGCCGCCGCTGCCGCAGGGCGGCGCGATCCACGTGCTGGTCGAGACGATGGGCACCGATCCCTCGCGCGACGACGCGCAGTTCGAGGACGCGATCGGCGCGGCCCTCGAGGACGGCTGCGCGAGCGACGCGGTGGTCGCGCACTCCGAGTCGCAGCGCCGCGCGATCTGGGCGATCCGCGACGCGTCGAGCGAGCTGCGCCGCGCGTTCTCGCCGCACGTCGACTACGACGTCAGCCTGCCGATCGGCCGCATCGGTGCGTTCGTGCCCGAGTGCTCGGCGCGGCTGCGCGCCGCGTGGCCGCAGGTCGGGATCGTCCACTTCGGCCACGTCGCCGACAGCAACCTGCACGTCAGCGTGCAGGTCCGCGACGGCGTGTTCTCGAAGGACGACGCCGACCGGATCCTCTACGGCTGCGTCGCCGAGTGGCGCGGC